>CEWG01155430.1_pt1 | contig 11571 bp, 5 predicted proteins | sample 361411 | NCBI WGS metagenome assembly CEWG01 (sample SAMEA2622173, study PRJEB7988) | marine metagenome | biome: marine biome (ENVO:00000447); feature: surface water layer (ENVO:00002042); material: "saline water (ENVO:00002010), including plankton (ENVO:xxxxxxxx)" | depth 5 m | reverse complement strand
GGGTCAGTAATTTTTTTTTCATATGGAACATCTATATTTTTTCCGGTAATTTGTATTATATTATGTTCATTTGGATCTTGTCCTCCTATGAACAATCTATGATTAGGTACATGACTAATTGAATTAGGAAACGGTGTATCACTTTCTTCAATGATATTTATATCTGATGACGGAGATGAGATTTTTGCTTTCTTTTTTCTTCCTTTAGTAAGATCACGATACCTAGCGGCTATGGCATGATGTGATCTATTCAATTTTTCTGCGGCCTTTTTTGCTTTTCCTGTTTTTGTTGTAGGATTTTTGTATATATCCTGAATAATAAGGTCTTCTGCATGTGTAAAACGTCTTTTTGGTGGAATTTTTACTTTTCTTTGTTTTTCTAAATCGGCTTTTCTTATAGTGCTTCCTAGAGTAGCTAATACATCCAAACTGGATTGGTTTTCAAAATCTATGTAATTACGATTTGAAGTCATAAAAAAACTATATATTATTATTTTATTTTATTTTATTTTTTTGCTTTAGGTTTAGCTTTTGTAACTTTTTTTGGTGATTTAATTTTATCTTGTTCTACAGTTTGTAGTTTTTCACGGTATGTTTTATATTTCATATATTCCTTTTCAAATACCTTTAATTCATTATTCCACATCTTTTCTAAACTAGTTGATTTTAATACTTCAAGTTCTTTTTCAGTATCAGCTTTTTCTTTAAGAATTTGTTCAACATTTTCATTAGTTACCGAATCCATAGGCATTTTAACAAGATATTTATAACTATCTTCTAATTTATCAAATCCCATATTTTCAAGCATTTCAGTAACAACTGCATTATTTTTACGTCTAAGATCGATTTTACCGTCTAATGTTTCTAATATATACTTTGCTTTATTACTAAGTTTAATTAATTTTTCTTCAAGGGCTTTAATTAACGCATTTTTTCTTTTATCATACACTGAAAGACGAATAGAGTAATAATCATCAATAATTTCAGGAACATTATTATATTTTCTAAGTTTTCCTTCAGAATTAAACATATGAATGTTTGTATTACTAACAGTTGTTGTAAGTTTTAATAATTTTTCAACACCATTAATACCATTATCATCTTTTGTACTTTCAATATCATTTAATTTACCACGAGGGAAAGTGACAGTGAATAGTACATTAACTTCTGTAGATAATGAGCTGAAATCTTTAATAGAAGGTGGTACACGTTTACCATTTTTATCAGTATGACCATCCATAAGTGTTTCAAGAAAACTAGTATAAGACATAGTCCATGTGCCAATAGGTAATTCAGTAATGCGTATAGTATCATTATCGATTTTTTCATATACACCTTTAATTAAATACTTTTTATCATTATCAGGAACTTTTGTAATTGTGCCTTTAAAACCCTGATAATAAGGATTAAAATTTACACTATCATTTGATTTTCCAAGAAGTTTATTTTTAAGATAATTTAATATATCTAATGGATTAAATGGTGTAATATTACATGAAAATCCTGTACCAATACCGGAAATACCATTTATCAATGCAAATGGAATAATTGGTACATAATATTCGGGTTCAACTATAGTACCATCATCATTAATATACTTAAGAACATTATCATCCAAATCTGGGAACATATGTCTTGTAATAGGATTTAATTGTGTAAATATATATCTTTCAGAAGCACTATCATCACCACCATGTAATCTTGTACCAAATTGTCCATTTGGCATAAGTAGATTAATATTATTAGAACCTACATATGTTTGTGCCATATTTACAATAGCACCATTAAGACTAGCTTCACCATGATGATATGAACTATGTTCAGATACATATCCTGAGAATTGTGCAACTTTAATTTCACTAGTTAATTTACGTTTAAATGCACAATATAAGATTTTACGTAATGATATTTTGAGACCATCAACCATATTAGGAATAGACCGAGCACAGTCATATGAACTAAAATGTATCAACTCATTATTAATGAATTCATCATACTTAACAGTTTTTTTACTAGTATCAAGATAACTAGTTTTATCATAATTTTCTAGCCATGTTTTACGTTCATTTGCACGTTTTTTGTTAAAAATTTTATCAATAATATCATCTGATTCGGGTCCAGTATATACAAAATCTACAATTTTTTTATTTGCAAAATACTCTTTAAACTCCTTAGATGTAGAAGTACCCAAACCCTTAAAATATTTTATTGTATATCCATTTGTATTATTATTATTTTTCCATTCTTCATATTCACCATCATTATAAAATAATTTTGTAGTGTTACCTTTTTTAGCTCTTAAAATAGGAGTATTCATAAAAGATATAAATCCAGGAATTTTAATTAATGATGCCCATTCACTATGAAATAGATTAATACATAAACCCTTAATATGAGAACCATCGGTATCTTGATCACATAAAATCATAATTTTGCCATATCTTAAATTCTTATTTACATCATCTAATGTTTCATATATCATTTCACTAGACAAACCTAATATTTTTTTAATATCTGTAATTTCTTTATTGTCTGCTATTTTTTTAATAGCTTCACCTCTTACATTAAGTAATTTACCTTTCAAAGGATAAATACCGATAGTATTTCTATCATCACTAGATAATCCAGATACAATACCAGATAAAGCACTTAATCCCTCACATAATATTAAGATACAATCTTTTGAATTTTGTGTACCACTAAAATTAGCATCAATAAGATTAGGAATTCCTCTAATAGTTTTAGTTTTTACTCCATCAGTTTTTTTTACTAATCTTAAATCTTTTACTTCAGTCAAACTACATGCTGTTTCCATAATACCTAATTTTGCAATTTTATCAATAAATCCATCACTTACTGTACATGTTGAACCAAATTTTGCTAATGGAGTATTCATATAATCTTTTGTTTGACTATCAAATGAAGGATTTTCAATATCACATCTTATAAATAACATAATTTGTTCTTTTATTGTACTTGAATTTACTTTTATTTTCTTCTTTTTTTCAATATAATCTCCTAATTTTCTTACTATTTGATTTAATATATAGTCCACATGTTTTCCTCCTTTAAATGTACATATTCCATTTACAAAAGATACTTGTGAAAATTCGTGTGTTGGAGATAATGTTACTGCATACTCCCAACGTTCTTCATGTTTTTCATGTATCCTTTTACAATCACCTTTTCCACCAATATACATATTGATATATTGAGAAAAGTTGTATAATTTTACTTCATTATCATTAAAGAATAATTTAACTTTTTTAATAGAATGGTCAGTTACAGCAGCAATATCATATACTCTTTTTTTAAGTAAATAAAATATATCATTCGTCATTCCTTGCATACCAAATCTTTTATAATCCGGTATAAATGTAACCTTTGTATATGGTTTTACATTTTTAACTTTTGTAATTATTGGTGGACATAGTTCGTCTAAATTATTTTTAAATTCTTGAACATATTTCAAACCTCTGATATGATCTACCGTTTCTATCTTTCCATATGTAGACCAAATTAATACTAATTTGAAACCAAACCCATTTTTACCACCAACTATACGTTTTTCATTTTTTTTATAATTTGTAGATGTTCTTAGATGACCAAATATCATTTCTGGTATCCATATATCATATTCTGGATGTTTTGCAATATCAATACCATTTCCATCATTATACATTTCAATAATCCCTTCTTTTGTAATATTAATTTTTATTTCAGAAACAAAATGTTTTTTTAATATAGGTGAATTAATCATTCTTACTACATGATCTCTAGCATTTACTATACCTTCATCAAATAATTTATATAATCCAGGAATATATTCAATTGTTTTTAATTTAATATTTTTACTTTCATCATCAAATACCCATAAATTTGAATCTATATTTTCTACAGAACCTATGTATGTATCCGGATTATCTAATATATGTTCTTTATCAGTCTTTTGTTGATATTGTTCTGATAAAGTTTCTTTCTCTGACTTCATATTACTTATAAATACGCTATTATTTTTAAACTATTTTTTATTATACTTTACTTTCAATTTTACATAATCATGTAAAATTGATTTATTAATTTATAAATTTATATTGATAAAAATATTATTAATAATGACTACCAAAACGTCTAATGATACAATTATTGAAATTCTTCCTGCTAATGTTACTATTAGAGAAGAAAGAGAAGAACAAACAATTAATTTATTAACACCAAAAAAAAAAATAAAAGAAAAGAAAAAAGAAAAAAAAATAAAAGAAAAATGCAGTATTTGTTTCGATTTTATATCTACCAGTAAAAATATGTCTAAAACTCCTTGTGGACATGTTTTCTGTCTTACATGTTTACATGAACATCTTAAGATTAATCATACATGTCCTAATTGTAGAAAACCAATTTTATCAAAAAAACCTGAAAAACCACTTGTAAAAATTAAGAAAAAAGCAGGATTAAGAATTATTACTCAAGAATTAAAAGGATATGATATGACATATATGTTAGATCATATGGAAGCATTCCCTGATAATGCTAAACATAAATTGAAATGTTTATTTCAAGAATTTGGTTACGAAATTATGAAACAATTTCAAGCGTATCAAATAAATGGAAATGAAGAAAATATATTAGATTATACTGTCTCTGACGAAAGTGAAGAAGATAGTGAAGAAGAAGAAGAAGAAGAAATTGATATTGTAATTGATCATCATCCAAATAGACATAGACTTAGATTTGTAAATGAAAGTTCAGAAGATGAAGATAGTGATGATGAAGATAGTGAAGAAGAAGCTGTGTTTGAAGGATAAATATTTGTATGTCCGAAATGACACTAAACTATAAATAGTTGGCGTCTGGCCACCACAGGCGTGTAAATATGCAAAGGGCCCAATGTCATATTTACAAAAGGTACTTGGAAATGGAGAATATATATTAGATGATATTCACAACTACTTGCGATGGACGGGGCATGTAGAGATTATAAAAAAAATCCTGAACCGTTATACACAGGATGAGAGAGAAACGGAAACCATTTGTACAGGTTTAAATTAAATGATACGAATGTCATTATGTTTGTACAAAGCATTATGTTATATAATTCATATATTTGGTTAATATATGAGTGAAAGTTTAAAAAACTATCTTCAATTTAAGAAGAGTATAACATAATGGGACTATTTATATTATTTGAATTATTATAAATTTTAATTAATGACTTGATCAACCATTCAATTAAATTTTATAATATGATAAAATATAATAAGTTATAGCTATTCAAAATTCTATGTCATTCTTGTTTTGGAAATAATTATATAAAGAATGATAACAGGGACGCCTGTTTTTTTTTATATTATAAAAGTATAAAATCAAGTTTTTTTAATATCAATATATTTTAAATATGACTACACCATACAATGATAAAATAGCTTCTACATGGATAAACCAAGGGTTTATAAATGGTTTTGTATTTAGTAGTGATTATCAAACATGGATAGATACTAATTATCCTGGAGAAACTATAAATACACTATCTACAAATATATTTAAAATATATTTAAACGATAGGAATAACTTATATAAATCACAAGGATTACCATTTATATTTGAAAATGGTACATATAATCTATACATAGCACATCCGGATGATTTAGTAGATAATCAACAATTAAGTGTTGCATTACAAAATACACTTTTTTATGGTCTACAACCTATTGATTTATGTGGTAATTTTACATATCCGAGTGATTATGGTTATAATGAAATCGAAATAGAAAATGATTATATTGTATTATTGAATGATGATGTCTTATATGAAACATTAGGTATAAATGATTATTCACAAACATCTAGAGCAAAAACATGGTGGATGTTACACCATGGAGGTAGTTTATTATCACCAATAAAACAAATTATTGAAAGTGATGGTTCAAAGAGTATTAAAAGTGCATATGGATTTATTACTGATATTAGTATGAATTCATTTGGTAATGAACCACCATATAAATATTTTAGAAAAGCATATAATGCTAATTGGTTAAGAGATGGTTATAAACAATTACGAGAAGCTTCAAAACTTATTAATACTCATGGATGGTCTTTTATGAGACAATCATATAGTAATAAATATTATGGTGATCCGACTACTGAAGTAGCATTAGATGGTAATATGAGTTATGAATTTTGGTTTGATAATGCATATGGTCCAAATTCACCAACATATAATACATCATATCAATTAATTGTTGGACCTACAAAATCTAAAAGTCAAATTAATACTGCTTTTATGCACGATTTAAGTTTTAATAATAATAAATTTATATATAGTACAGGTGAATTAGCTGGTAATAATTATATAAATTATAATTATATAGCAAATTATGCTACAGATATTTCAAATGGTATTATTAATTCAAATGTGTTATATGAAAAATATTATATTGACAATTCCGCAAATTTAACTACTCCTAGTATTACTGTAGATGGAGGTTTGAGTGCATATCTAACATCATTAAAACAATTATCATTTTTAGAACCAGATACCACATATGATGAATGGTGGTTAGCTAATTATAGTTCCGAAAGTTCTATACGATTATCATTATATCCATTTTTAGGATTTACATCAAATAATACTGATATAACATTGAATACTTCTTATGATATTTTAAAAAATATTACATCTACAAATACAAACGATTATGATTTATTTTCAGCGTCAAAATTAACTTTTCCAGAGTGGCATTATCAAAATCGTACATTTGTTGATCCTTCAGCATCTTCATATGATGTATCATTTGATATTGTTTGTGCAAATGAAGCTGAACAATTGTTAAGAAAGAAAAGAGTTTTAGGTCAAAGTGATTATATAAAAGAAGATAGATGGCTAGTTGCCATGGATATTAGTAACAATATTATGAATGGTGTAACTGATATTAATAAAAAAAATCATCATATTCAATATGTTGATACAGGTATATTTGAAAATAATGTTCCATATTATAAAATAAGAAATTATACAGGTTCTGATCCTTATTATGTTGGTGATGTATCTTATTCTGCTGTTAATTTAATTGAAATAAGACAAGGTCAAAGTTCTTTTCAAGAATATTTTAGTCATGATTATTCTGATACTATTAGTAAATATAAAACATTGGTTTATCCTAACGCAATATTTAATAATAATATTGTACCATTAACTAATTTTATACCTGAAATTGATATAAGTTTAAATGATTATACTAGTTATAAAACAAAATTATTAGGAGATCCAAATAATTACTTTTTACCACGATTTATAGAGCCTTCTTGGAATAACGATAATATTAATAAATCAGGGGGTAAATTATCTGGAGAATTACCATTAACATTTTTTTCTTATATCAATGTTGATACATTAATTAATATAAATTATAGTTCAAGAAAAAGACCATGGACAACATTTTATGATTGGCTCGTTATGTACCTAACTGGATCTGGTAGTGCACATCAAATATATTATAAATTAATATCTATAGGTTTTCTTGAAAGTGATAATTATTATGATTTTACTACTTCACAATTTGTAAATGATTTAAGTGGACAATCTTTATGGAAAAAAACACAAGATAATAACATAATAGTTAAAAATACTTATAATAATGCTATAAATGGTATAATAGATATAAGTAATAATTGGGGATCTATTAGTTCTCTAGCAACAGATGCTAGTAATAATATATTAGGTTCTTATTATGAATGGATATATAATCAAAATACTAGAAATGATGGACCATATTATGCATATTTTAAAATACCTGGTATTATAGATATTAGTAATAATCCGGCAGATGTTTATGCTTTTGGTGTATCTGGTGAAATTATAAATACTTCTCATTATCCAGATTATATATCTTGGTCAAATTCTTTTGGAACATACGCTATAGATAATATTACAATACAAAGTTTATTTGATGATTTAAAATCTAATAATAGTATTCCATCTGAAATTACTTATTATCAATGGAGTTTATATAAAAATCAATTTCCAGCATGGTATCAACAACAAAATACGAATACTGAACAACTTAATTTTTATAATGGTATGGTACAATATGGTAGTATATCAAGTGATATTAGTTATTGGCAATGGATTGTTCAAAAAGAACAAAATATATTAGGAACTTTTCAATTTAGTAATTCTTATTATTCTGGTTTATATAATTATAATATTGATAATCAATTAATATCAAGAGATAATTATTATTTTGATGAATGGTATCAAGAATTACTTGGTCCAAATTCAATTACTCCTATTAATGATAGATGGAAAGGTATTCCTGTATCTATTACACAAACAACCACTTTTACACCTATTTATAATAGTGGAGGAAGATATCCATATCCATTATCCATTGATGCAACATATTTTTATACAAATACAGAAAAACGTGAAAGATCTACTATTATACCGACAATAGATGAAATTCGTATAATTGAAAATGGTTCAGATTTAAGCACAAATACAATATATTTTTTCCCAGATAATTCAAATTTAAGTGAAGCTATTATAGATTATCAAATTATAAATGATCCATATGGACCAATTTTTAATATACATGATGTTTCATATGCATCTGATATACCAAATTATACGTATACATCACATCTTCCGTATATTGATACTAATTATTTAAATAGAGTTGAATATATTTATTCCAATTTATCGTATAATGCGGAAGATCTTATATACATTGATCCAAATGCAGAAGTGTTTACTGAATATATTCCAAATAAATGTGATGTATGTAAACCTCAATATAAAAAATTAGTTACTTCAGGTAATAATCCTCTTCAGTCTGAAAAAATGCTTTATTCTAGTTATATTAAACGTTCAAAACCTAGAGTTAATACTAGAACTATGACTGTTACTGTACCACCTCGTTTTTGGAAAATAACTTCAGAATTAGATCCTAGTGGTAATGCAAATATAGCAAAAGAAATATTTAATATACCGGATAATCAATACATGAATGTTATTTTACTTGAAGGTGTTTATTTTGAAGCATCTAATACACTTATTCGTATTGGTTCAAATGCTTTTAGAAGTAGTGGTATTGTTAGTATTACTATACCTAATACTGTTAAAGATATTAGTGCAAATGCCTTTAGAAATACACTTTATTTAAATTCGTTAGATGTACCTTCAAATTTAAAAATTATACCACATGGTTTTTTATATAACAGTCGTATTAAAAATGTTACAGGTGGGTCAAATATTCAATATATTGATTCATTTGCTTTTGCATTTACTAGTAAACTAGAAAATTTTAATGTTGGAGAAAATACATTATTAGAGATTGGTGAATATGCCTTTTTTAATTCAGATATTAGTAATATACAACATCCAAATACTTTAAGGATTATTCGTGATCATGCATATTATTCTTGTAATAATCTTGAAACTATTAATATTGCAAGAGATTTATTAAATATAAATGAAGGCACATTTAAGAATTGTCCTAATTTAAAAAATGTAAATTTTCATTCTTCTAGTGTTTTATATCAAATTAAAAAATTCGCTTTTTATAATGATATATCTTTAAATTCTATTACATTCCCATCCTCTCTTGTTATTATAGATCAAAAAGCGTTTGCTTATTGTGCCTTTCAAAATATTGTTTTTCCAAATAATATAAGATTTTTAGGAACGTCTGCTTTTGAAAATCAAGGTTTTAGGATGGATTTAAGTTATCATGGAAAATCGTTATCATCTATCGATCTTGGTAGTATTGAAACTATTGGTGAACGTTGTTTTTATAATAATCAAGATTTAGATACTGTTATTTTCTCTCAAACTTTAAAATATATACGAAAAGAATGTTTTAGAAATTGTTCAAAAATTAAAACTGTTGTATTGCCTAATAGTCTTATCTCTTTAGGTGAAGGAACATTTAGAGAATGTACTATTTTAGAAAATATTACTACTGGTAATCAAATAGATATATTTCCTGATTATTTATTTGTTAATTGTTATAACACTCGTATATTTTCTATAGGTAAAAATATTAAAACAATTGGTGAATACTGTTTTTATAATAATATTACTTTAACTAGTTTTTCAAGTGTTACTTGTGATGAAATTAAAAAAGGTGCTTTCCAAGGTTGTCAATCTATTAATAATATTTCTCTTAATTATAAACTTAAATATTTAGCTGATTATCTATTTCATGAGTGTCGTATTTTAAGAAATTTTACATTCGCCAATCCACTTGGTAATCCTTTTAATCAATATGATATTAACGAACCTGATGAACGTGGTTCATATACTACAATAGGTGATTATACATTTTTTAGTGTAGCACTTACACGTTTTACTATCTCTCCTTTTACTAAAACAATTGGTAATTATAGTTTTGCAAATTCATCATATATTATTTATTTAAATCTATATTCTACTAATTTAACTTCTATCGGTGATTATGCATTTAGAAATTGTTCCTCATTAACTAGTATAAATTTTCCTGAAAATTTAATATCTATCGGACCTAATGCTTTATATGGTTGTCAAGGCATTACTAAACTTGGTATGTCTTTTGATCAAGCTGTTCGTTTTAATTTAATATCTAATAATTTTTTACCTACTGATATTAGTTATAATGGCAATACCACTTATAGTGGTTTTCATATTCAAAATTCTAATAGAAAAATATTTGATATTATACCTAAGCAATATAATGCTGGTCCTCGTGGTACACAAAATTTAATTGATTATCAATTATACTGGGGTGTTGCAAATGATGTTCTTGGACCATATGGTTGGCAGTCTACTACTAGTACTGATAATTTTATACAACCCTCTCAATTAAATTATTCTTCCGATTTATCAGCTAATTTTACATTACCTAATTCCTTATTTGGTTTAGAACATGGAACAGACCCTAGTCATAATGTTTATTCTCGAGCAAATAATAATTTAGTAATTTCAGCCACATATAATCAACAAACCTCTTGGATATCTCATCGAGGTGTAGGTACTAATACTGAACAACCTGTTTATGAATGGCATTTTACTTCTTTTAGAAATGAAAATATGGAAATACCCGCGTTTTCTGGAAGTTAATGTTATACTTTTTAAAATTTGGGATTTGAAGAGAAACAAATTTCCACTTATTTTAGCATTATATTTTTTTTATATTATATATATATAATGAAAAGACCTAGTAGACAATCCGACGGACTTTATCACCTTAAAGGTAAAACATTTAAATTACTTGAAGGTTCTAGACAACAAGTATGGAATAAAACCGCATATAAAACTCCTGGTGGTTTAAAAAGATCACAACTTATTATGAATTCACGTGGTAGAATTGTATCTAAAAATAAATCTGTATCTGCTAAAAAAGAAAATGGTAAAAGATTTAAAAGCAAAGGATATAATCTTACTAAAAAAGGTATGGGTTTCGGTCCTAATAAAACTTCATCCAAAAAATCTAAAAAATCTAATCGCAGAACAAGACGTAGATAAATAAATAATATTTATTAAAATATAAATATTATTTTATTATTAACAATATGAATTCATTAGACATTCTGGAT
>CEWG01131516.1_pt1 | contig 11574 bp, 13 predicted proteins | sample 361411 | NCBI WGS metagenome assembly CEWG01 (sample SAMEA2622173, study PRJEB7988) | marine metagenome | biome: marine biome (ENVO:00000447); feature: surface water layer (ENVO:00002042); material: "saline water (ENVO:00002010), including plankton (ENVO:xxxxxxxx)" | depth 5 m | reverse complement strand
TTAGTAGCCCGTAGGGGAATCGAACCCCTGTTTCCAGGATGAAAACCTGGCGTCCTAACCCCTAGACGAACGGGCCATTATTATTTATAAATATTAATATTAATAAATATTTGATTTATACATATAAATTTATTATATTTAATTTAAAACCAAAAAATATTATGAGTAGTAGATTATTAGATGGTATTGTACACTATTATGAAAATGAAGATATTTTAACTGCGGATGGTTTCGATGAAGCGGTTATCGGCATTGATGATAAAACTATGAGAGTTATATATTCTGTAACTAAATGTATAGAAATATTGATGACAGAAATGGAAATGAGTATGGAAGAAGCAGTAGAGTTCTTCGAATTCAACGTAAAAGGATCAGAGTTAGGAGATAAGACACCTATATGGTGTGAAGATATGTTGATAGAATGATGAATAAAGTATTAATAGTTTTATTTTTATTATTATGTAAGATTGTTCTGTCTCAACCACCTTGTGCAACAGATGAATATAATAAACCTTTTATAGAAGATAATCCCCAAAGATATGATAAAATAGAAAAGGATATTCAAAACTATTTAAGGAGTCCCAAAAAGAAATCTGAAGACAGTTACATAATTCCAATAGTAGTTCACATAGTTTATAATGATTGGAGAGAAAATCTACATGACTCTATAATCTATCAACAATTAAAGGTTTTAAATGATAGATTTAATCTTAGAAATGCCGATACGATATTATTAACTGATACTCTACAGAATTGGAAAGGTAATTTTAAAATCAGTTTTGAGTTGGCACACTTAGATCCTGAAGGGTATCCAACAACTGGAATTACAAGAACTCATACAAATGTTAATGAGTTTTCATATTACAGTAATAATGTTAAAAAATCAAGTCAAGGAAAAAAGGGTTGGCCTAATGATAGATATCTTAATATTTGGATATGTGATCTCTATGACGGATTGATGGGTTATGCACAATTTCCTGGTGGAGAAGATTGGTCGGATGGTGTTGTTGTAGATTGGCAAAGCGTTGGGGATAGAGTTTATTCTTGGACATATCCAATGTTTAATAAATGGGCAAAAGGACACGTTCTTGTACATGAAATTGGACACTGGTTAAACCTTCATCATCCTTGGGGAGATTGGGGTCCTTGTGGTGATGACTACATTCCAGAAACCGGTTTACAAGATGGACCCGTTTACCCAAGTGCTGAATGTCCTGATACTCTATTTAGTGAATGTGATACACCAGAAAGAGTGTTTGTAAAACATTATATGGAATATGCTGGTGCAGACTGTTTGTGTACTTTTACAAAAAATCAAGTCGCTAGAGGAATCGCTTCTATCGAAACCAATAGAATGGACTTATTAAATAATTACGTCCCCAAACCTATTTTAAATGGTTTTGAAAATACTGTAGTTAGACCAACATTTACCAAAGGTAGGGTTATATTACAATTTCCAGAATATGAAGGTATTTTAGAAATTAGAATTTATGATATATTAGGTAGAGTAGTATATACCGAAACAACAACCTATCCATTCATTGATATGAGATTAAACGTACCAAACGGAACTTATATAGTAGACGTACTTAAAGAGGGTGACAGAGTACACCAAAGAAAGATTATAATTAATTCAGAGTCTCCTTATGGAGCTTCTTTAAATATTTTTAACAATGATAAAGGATAAAGAAAAAATGAGTGTAAGATTCCCTAACGAATCATTTTATGATGAAGTTTATAATTTCAATATAAAAGACTTCAATATGGAGAAGAAGTTTTCAGATGAGGTATTCGGTTACTGGTGTGGTAGTTATGTAGTCATTAAGAGAGAAGATTATGATAGACTCACACAAAAAACCAAACCGTAGAGGGGAGGGGCTGGGGTGAGGTGTCGATAGTTCCGCGGGTCAAGTCTGTTTATTACAAAACTTTTACAATTCTATTTATACTTCCTTATATTACGTATGAGTGCAACGATATATCCACCCATTACTAATATAGGTAAAAGACCAAGCCATATTATTTGTTGTATGTTCATAATTTATATTTAAGAAAATAAATATACCCTTAGTGTAAAAAGTTCGATAAGTAATATTAAGAAATTGTAAAGTGTTTAATATCCTCTTGTGAATGAGTCCCAGTATTCTTCAGTCTTCTCCCATATCTCCCCTTGTAATGAACCCCAAACTCTATTAAATTCATTACCAGTGATAGCGTAAGTATCTTCGATATGTTTCATTAAATCAATATGCCAGTTAGTATTTGGCGAACTAATATCGTTAGTAAACGCATCGTCTGCAGCAACCGCAGATAAAAAATCATCGTCCCTAATACTAGCGGAATAGTTTATCATAGGGAAATAAACAAGTCCCCTATCAAAGTCCCACACTATTTCATTAAGGACTATATCGGTGACTTTTTCTACAAACCCCAAATCTACACTTTCATCTAATCTAGGTCTGGTTTTATAAGATAAATCGAAAAACCTTTTAAAGTATTTTTCAAAGATATCATTAAAATACGAATACATTACCTCCTCTATTTCATCAATTTCTGTAATACCAAACATTTCTAAATATCTGGTGAAAATCTTACCCATAGTAAACTCATCATCAAAATTCTCAACCATCTTTTTACAATAGTGTGCACTCAATACAAATACACTTCCTGTTTGTCTATCGGCAATAAATGGTGTTATAACACTAGCACCAGTTAAATTGAAGGGTTTAGTCTCTGACACCATTGTATCTACAACTTTTTGTAGGAATTCTGTTTGTTTATCTAAAAACTTAGATTCTCTTAGGTAATCAACATGTACTCTTAGATATGGTGATACATGTTCTTTTTTGGATAATACCATATTAATAATATGTTCATCGTACTTATCCCAAAATAGTTCTTCTATTTCATTATATGTTAATCCCCAATAATCTTTTAGATAATTTTCTAAACATTCTGGTATATAGTTAAAATAAGGTGCTTCACTTCCCCAACGAATACCAACCTGTAAACTTTTACATTTACCATCATATAAGTCTATTTCCTTATAGGCTGCATCTCTGAATTTAGTATTCTTAACTAAATCATTATATACGTAGTCTAAATAGTCTTTTTGTTTATCTTCTATAGATTCATTGGTAAGAAATCTATGCCAAGGTTTTTTCTTATGATTTTCGGCACATTTACCTTTTATGTTTTTTTTATATTGTCTCCACGCATAATCACACTCTTCATTAGTTAATCCATATATATTTTTACAATGTCTAATAAAGGGTGGATATTTAACAATGTGGGGTAAAAGTATATGATCTATACTCAATGCTAGTGTATTATCGACAGAAAAAGGTATATACATTTCTCTCTTATTATAATCTATTTCAGTTTCATTGATTAATCTACTTACTACCTTATCTAAAAATTCTTTTTGTACTTTATCCATTATCGTTAGGTGTTATCTTAATGGACTTACCATCTATTTCTACTTTAAAGTCATTTGGAGAAAGGTTTTCGAAATAATCTTTTAAATATTTGATCTTACCGTCTTTTCCCTTCATTGTGGTGGGAACATCCACTTGTCTTACATAAGGTGGTTTAGGTGGTTTCTTTTCCACCCATTTAACAGTATTTTTGTCCGTAGAGTATGCATCGAAATCATCTTTCGTTGTAAACTCCCAATACTTATCACCTTTACGTTTTCTATAATAGGTGTCACCACCTATATCTCTTACTTGATATTCGTACTGAGAAACTTCTTCTAATAATATTTTTCTTATTATGTCTCTCATTTAAATAAATTTATTGTAACATAATAGATACGATAGCACCACCCGGAGCAAAATTAATTTTTGCAACTTTCCCTTTTCCACTATTACTAGCGGCGTTATTAATTGCATTTACAATGTCCTCTCTTTCTTCAGTATCACTACCCATAGCAGTAAACCCATCAGTAATAGTTTTATTTATAAATCCTTCTAATCCACCGTTGTTTCTTAATTCATAATCTAAGTCTACAATATCTGAATATGTTTCTAATTCTTTTATTGCGTTTACAATTGATTCTTCATCTTCATGAGCCAAATAATCTGCACCCCTCATTTTATCACCTACACTACCAATATCTTTTTTATCTAATCCCATAGTAGTAAGTGGACGAACTACAACAAATCCATATCTATCCATATCTCTAGGTACTGATCTATTTCTATCGTAAATTGGATTTAAATCACTAGGTTTGTAAGATGAATTAGTCTTAGTAGTAATTAAGTCTTCTATTATATCTTTACCAACGTAATTACCTGTTGTGTCACCTACAATGTCAAATGCAGTAAATATTATATCTTTCATTTCTTCCATTCTAGCTCTACCTAATTCTGCGTTTCTATCTCTACTACCTGTAGAAGATGTGCCACTACCAATAGTAATAAATTTAGGTATGTTACCTTGTGACATAAATTTTTCTATTGTTGGTAGTGAATTCATAATGTCTCTAGATAATTGTTGTGCAGCCATCGTTTTATCACTGTCAGAAATAGTATCTTCACCTTCCTCAAAAAACATTTGGTATCCTACTGGGCGCGCACTTTGGTTTATAACTGGTTCTATACCTAATTTATCTTCACCTAATAATCTTTTATTAGATTCTATTATTAATTCTCTTTTTAATTTTGCTAATCTTCCCATTTTAGTATTTTTTATATTTAAATTTTATTTTAGCTAAACAATCCATAAAATCGCGCATATCACCCATTTTCCGATCAGTTGGTCTTCTCATATCATTTCCAAATTTTATATCATTCCCAATTCCCACAGGTCGTGGTTCAGGTGGTGGACCTATTAATCCACTAATACAAATTTCCATTCCTTTACAATCATTTTGATATGAATTTGGCATAGGCTCATCAAAACCTATTTGAGTACACGCACATTGAGTTACACAGAAGTCTTCTTTTCTAAGACTCGGTGTAAATTCCAATTCCTCACACATCAATTCATATGTTTTTGGTCCAACTATACCATCCACTTTTAAAACTACACCGTATTTTCTTTGGAATTCCTCTACTGCTTTTTTGGTTTCTTTTCTAAATAAACCATCACATTCTCTATAGTCTTTCATACAACCCTCTAAGATACCACCCCCTTCTTTGGGTACATTAAAACCATTATTATCTAAAAGATGTTGTATTTTTTTAACCATATCTCCATTAGATCCATTTCGTGCATGTTTAATATTACACTGTATCAAACAGAAGTCATTGTCACCTCTATCTATTTTACCCACACTACTTTCTTGTAATAAGGATTTCTCTTCAACAATTAAATTAGATAATAATTTTTTATTTGCTTCTTCGATTAATTGTCTTTTTAATTTTTCTATTCTTCCCATTTTATTTTTTTATATAAATATGTCAATATTATTATTAATTAGTTTTTATCGTATCAAATAATTTATTTAAAAATACCCTATAAGTATTAAAATTAGTGTAAGGTTCACCTTCTGCACCTGATAAATGATTATCTTTACCTATAAATTCATTTTTTATTTTTTTATTATGTGTTGTTTCAGTTGTTAAATCAAAGTAAGGGATTTTTTTTAATTCAGATTGTATTTTTAATTCATTATTAAATAAAAAATGATTGTCGAATTGATTTTCATAGTCAATAACTGGCATTGTACGGACACCACCGTTAAACATATACTTTTGTAAATCATATAAGTTTGGCATATTTAACCCATTGATAATAAATTTTATATTAGGAAAAAGTATTTTTAAATTATCAATGTAAACCATATAATTATTCACTAAATTTTTATAAAATTCTTTTTTATTAATACTTTCTTTTTTATTATAAACTTTAAAATAATAATTATACTCCACATCAACCTGTCCAAACTTCATTATAGAAAAAGTATTAACATCACTATTAGAAGGTTGAGTTTGTTTTAATATTTTCTCTATTGTTTTTGAATAATCTAGAGTACTATCTGTATTTGTCAACCCTTTCATTGAAGCTGAAGATTTATAATTATTATATAATTTAATGTTATCAATAGATAAAGATTTATCTCTGAAAAAACATTTAGAGTGAGAATCCCCAAATATATGAATTTCATATTTTCTTTTAGTATCTATATTACTATCAATCTTAATCATCAAATTAAATTTTCTCAATATCTAAATATTTTGCTCCTCTACCTTTATCCTTTAAAGTTATTTCTTTTTCATGTGGATAAAGAATATTGTTATTTAATGTCTCCATTACATCTACTTCACTTTTAGGTACTTTAACAGTTATTAAATATGCATCTTCTCCTTGTCCGTGTCCGTATATACTACCTCTATTGTAATGGTTATTAATTAAGTCTGTTCTGTCTTGCGAATAATGACTACCTAACTCATCGTAATTTATTTTATTTTCATCATCTAAATAAAGTACTCTATATAGAAATAATTCTTCTGGTAAATCTTTTACCCACGTAATTAATTCTCCTAATTCTTCTGATGCAATTTCTGGTGGAGTACCCATATCCCCAAAAGATTGTAATAGTGATTTATGTTCATCACCAGTTAAATCTTGTGTAGATTCAGTAATACTATCTCTCCAATCACTCCATTTCTCTTGATATTCTTTTTCCCTTATAAAATCATCATCTGGAATATCTAAATCTGGATTTATAAGTTTTAAATGTTTTCTTTTTAATTTATCTGTATACATTGCCCATAAAAAATCAATCTCTGTGGTTTGTGTAATATTATTACCTACAGGAAACATAATTTGATTGTCACCTACCGCATACGCATTATCTACATATTTCTTAAATTTCCTTTTTTCATCTTCAAACAACACTGCTAATTGAAATTTACCAAAAGGTGTTGTTGCAAAAGTAATAGTATTCATCTTCCTATAATATGATGGGTCAACACGGACATCCCTATGGAGTACATTATGGTGTATGGTCCTAGGTATCCAAGTAGGTCCCTCTATTTCGATTTTAGTTTGTTCGTCCATCCTATTGGCAACATTATTTAAAAATCTAATTTCTTTACTATCAATTCTTTTATAGAATGGTACGTTGGTGTCAGTACTTAATACGGTAATACCTTTATCCTTAAATATTTCCTTATTTTGTTCTTCACCATAGTTTAAATGTTTTTCTCTCCAAGTATCATACAGGTGTCGTTCTGTTATAATTGCATCATCTGGAATATCAGGTAAACCTGGATTCACAAGTTTTAATTGTTTTCTTCTTAATTTATCTTTATACATTTCCCATAAAAAAGCACTTTCTCTGGCTTGTGCAATACTATTACCTGTAGGAAACATTATTTGGTTTTCACCTACTGCATACATATCATTTACATATTTCTCGAACCTACTGTGTCTATACTCATTCATAAATCCAAAATATTCAAATTTTCCGAAAGGGGTTATTAAAAGATAATCTCCATCAGATGGATCACCAACGGATTCTATTCTACTTTCTTTATCTAATCTGTCGGTAATCTTTTTTAAAAATCTAATTTCTTTACTATCGATCCTTCTATAAAATGGTACATTTATATCAGTACTTAATATATCAATACCTTTAGTCTTTAATAAATTTATGTTTTGTTCTCTAGATCTTTCATCCCATTCCTCATAATGTTGTTCTCTTATTACGTTTAATGTTTTAAAATGGTTTCTAGTCTTTTCATCTGAATGAATATAATCACTTAAATAAATATTTTTAGAGTTTAAACTGTCCCATATAAGTCTTGATACCATTTCTGTCTCTGCCTGTGTTAGTGCATATGTATCTTTAGCATGTTTTTCTAAACCAGTCCAAAAACCATAATGACCTGTGGAATGTTCATTCCACGGACTGTAACCCCTCACTTTAACACCTGAAAGTCCATAGTCATCATCAATTTCTATTTCTTTCATAATAGAGTCTGCAACTTTATATAGATATTTAAGATCCATTCCTTTAGGTTTTTCTGTAGATTCATTAAGTCCTTTTAGGTAATTATAATTGGTTTTAATTTGATGGAAATACTCATCCCACACATAATCAATTTCTTCATCGGTTAACCCATAAACATCTCTACAATGTTTTATTGTGTGGGTTAAAAATCTATTGTACAAATAATCTAAATGATCAAACATTTTTATTGCATCCCAATTTTCATCTGGATCACCTGGTAGACTTATCATCATACCCCCATATTGAGAAGGATATATAATAGTTTCATTAACAAGTTGTTCAATAACCCTATCTAAAAATCTTCCTTGTTTATCTTCGATAGATTCATTTAAGGATTGTTGTTTACTAAGATAAATAACCATCGCCTGATCAGCGTCTTGTTTATTCATCCCATACTTATCCATAAAAATGGATTTAATTTCTTTTTCGTTGGTTAACTTTTTATTATTACTAAATAAATCATCCACATCTTTATTTACTCTACTACTTAGTGATTCGTTTAACCTACCACCAATATCAAATACCTCATCACCTCTAAACCACTCTTCTGGTTTATTAGTAGGTACTTTGTCATCCTCATTCATTTCTAAATAACTTTTATAAATATTGTTATAAAGTTTAGTATAATAGTTAAAAATCACTTCTTCAAGTTCTTCAGAATTTAGACCATATATGTTAGTTAGGTGTTCTTCTTCGTAGTCTTCTAGATATTCTTTTTTTCTTCTTCTCCTTCTAAATGCACTGTTTTTTATCGTATCCATAGAAAAAAACTCAATAGGTTCTTCTGTTCGTGTGTTAATAAGTGCAAATTTTATTTCTACACGTATCTTATTAAGTTTTTGATGTTGGTGGTTGAGATTGTAAATATTTTTATCTTCCCATAATTTATACTCTGATTCCTTAAGTAATCTATCTACAACCTTATCTAAAAATTCTTTTTGACTATCTATAGATTCAGTTAACATATTTTTTTCTTCACCTTGTGTTTTAACAATTTGTTTAAGAATCAAATAATAAACATGATGTAATTCATTTAACTCATTTTCTGGTACTTCATACTTCTTTATATAGTTAACACTTTTACTTGGTGATTCTACTTCATAATCTCCGTCATAATTAACATGAAGTACAGAGCTTCTTGATGGATATTTGTGTTTATGTACTAATTTAGAGCGGTGCAATAAGTCTTTAAGGATTTCTCTATAATATTTATAATTAAGGTATTTACTCCAGTATTCTCCCAGCGCATTATCCCTAACATCATCTAAAATGTCATCGAACCATGCATCGTACATATATTTACTATTATCCATTATAATAATAAATATCTCCTAATTAATTAAGCATAAAAAAAAAAGGTACTACATAATAATACCTTTTAATTTTTCCTTTTTAGATTAATTTTTTTATAGTTTAATTTAAGTTATCTCTTAACGCATTTAATTTTCTTGACAACCTCTCTCTTGCTTCTGGACTTGTTATCGTTTTAATTCCCGCAATTAAGTGAGCTATCGCTCCCGCTGCAAATATCATAAGAGGTGCTTTCATCTTATTCTTTCCGTTCTTTCCACTCTCAATCTTTTCTATGTCTTTTTCTGCTTTCTCAATTTGTTTTTCTAATTTTTTTTGGGTTTTCATTAGTTTTTTCTCTTTTTTAAGATCACTTAATGTCTTTTTAAATTGCATTTTACTAATATTTCTATCCATCACTAAACTTTCTAATTTTTTAGTCATAGATTCAATTTCTTTCTCTAACTCTTTATTGTGATCACTAACTTCTTTTTCTTTAGCATCTAACTTAGATTGTTCTACAATAATCCCTAAATTTCTTTGGTTGGCTTCTAAAATAGCCTGTCTTTTTAATTTTTCTAATCTACCCATTTTTTTTTAATAATTTTTTAAGTGTTTAAATCAGGTAATGTACCTAACGCAGGAATAGCTCTTCTTCTCACACCACCATAACCACCTGCAGAACCACCTCTAACTACAACATCATATATTCTACTTAACATTTCTCTATCCTCTTCAGTAAATGATACTGGACGACTCTCCCCTTCTACCCAAGATTGTTCAGAAATAATTTCTTTATATTGTTTTTCAGTTATTCTAATTTTCATAATATAATGTTTTTTTTAAATTATTAATACTTTAAAACATGATCTACTAAATTTTGTAAATCATCGGATAAATAATCAATCTGATAGTGAAAATCTTCAATTATAAATCTCGCTATCTTATCTATCACCATATCTACCTTATCTGAAGGTATCATCTCTAGAATCGCTTCTCTTTCCATTAAGCTATCCCTTACTTCTTTTTCAATCATTTCAATAGTAATGGGACGGTGAAAATGGTTAACCATTTCTTCATCACCCATACGTTGTTCAGATAGTGTTCTCTTTACAATTCTTTTAAGGTCTGATTCTGTTAATCTAATTACCTTACCATTTTTCTTAATTTTCATAATATAATGTTTTTTTATTTTTTCTATTTATTAATTTATTTAAAATTACAAACCAAAAAATCCATCCACATCAATTTCAGGATCAACCATAAATGTATCAGCTCTACCATCATTAGACTTTAGTGATAATGTACATGGTTCTTGCAACATACCATCTATCTCATCTACTATTCTCAATAACCAATTTTTTATTGGGGTATAGAATTTATTATCTGCATCTATTTCCTTTTCTAAATGATTTATAATCATATTTTCATATGCTTCAGCAGCTTGTTTATCTAAATCAGACCCCAAAGTCTTATTAAATTTAGAAAAGAAATCAACATAGTTAGTACCTGTAGAATCGTTGGTTCTTTCAGGATCATCAAACATACCATCACTACCTTCCCACCAATTTTCTACTTCTTTGCAGAAATTATATGCTTCATTGTAATCTGTATCACTCATTAGTTTTTGTGTTAACTTCACCATATCAGACTGTTCGTTTATTACTCTTTTTACAATTCTTTTAAGATCCGATTCTGTTAATCTGATTACCTTACCGTTCTTTTTAATTTTCATAATATAATGTTTTTTTATATAAATATAACAACTTTATAAAAACGACAATTTAATAAGAGGGGGCTGGGGGGAGATTCCGACAGTTCCGCGGGTCAAGAAATAATTATATATCGTTTGGCGGAAATAAGTCATCTAATAATGAACCACTCACTAATAATAATATCCCCAATAAAAAAAATATTACCATCATTTCATTATGAACTTTACAAAATTCTTTATAAGTTCGTATAAAAAGATTATTGTAAGTATTTTTTCAATATCCCCCATTTATCATTAATAATATTGTATCGATATATTTTTTAACGTTATCTTCCATTGTTTAGTCTATCTCCAATAATTGTCTTATATTCATCCCACACATAATAAATCTCATCATCGTTTAATCCATATATATCTCTACAATGTTCAATGAAAGAAGGAGGGGTGGAATAAGTGGAGGAAGGGTGAAAAAACTTGGGGACATAGTATGATTCAAAAGGATAAGCGTGAAAGGAATTAAAAAAAGGTATATAAATTGTTTCCTCATCAAAATCTATATTAGTTTCCTTAACTAAACTTTTTAATACGTTATTTAAATATTTATCTT
>CEWG01408166.1_pt1 | contig 11599 bp, 11 predicted proteins | sample 361411 | NCBI WGS metagenome assembly CEWG01 (sample SAMEA2622173, study PRJEB7988) | marine metagenome | biome: marine biome (ENVO:00000447); feature: surface water layer (ENVO:00002042); material: "saline water (ENVO:00002010), including plankton (ENVO:xxxxxxxx)" | depth 5 m | reverse complement strand
GATATGGATAAAAAATCAATGAGATATTTAAATAAATTAGGTAATAGGTTCTTTCAATTTTTCATCAGTAGGATTATTAAGGAACCTTTGACAGATTCACTTTGTGGAACCAAAGTATTTAAAAAAAGTTTTATCAAAGATATAAAATTTTGGCAGAGTAAATTCAGCATTGAAGATCCATTCGGTGACTTTGATTTAATTTTTTCATCTGCGTATACAGGACAAAAAATAGTTGAACTTCCCATAAGCTATAAAGAAAGACGATATGGCACTACACAAATATCAAGATTTAGAGACGGATTTAAACTATTGAAGTACATGGTACTTTCCTTTATAGTATTTAATACTTCTGAGGGATATTAAAGTATTTAAATTTCCCTTTACTAATAAAAATAAAGATACAATAATGAATCCTGATTGATAAGTTAAATTTATTATTGTTTTAATTAATACTTATTTTTGTTTACTATGTCAAAATAGAAAGTTCTCAAAAAATAAATTATTTTATTTTTTGCATTTAATAATTTATATTCTAAATGCTCTGCAGGAGCTGGAACATTCCAATGATGAATAATTTCAATACTAAAATTTAAGTTGAACAATACATGTTCAGAGACAAATTTTGGATTCTTCTTTGAAGCTTCATAATATTTTTCAACCATAGATGAATTTAAATTATAAATTCCCATTCCACCAAAGGCACTAGTGATGTAATAATTTGCTTTTTTAAATTTTTTTACATTCATTTGATGCCGGAATATAAAAAAATAATTTAGGAAAAAACTACCAATAACAATAATTTTTTTTAATTTTTGTACCTTTAATTGTGAGTTATAATTTACCCAATTTTCAGCTCTAAGGGCAAAAATATCATAATAATATGGTGTCGAGAATGGAAAAATTCCAAAAGGAACATTCTTATTTATGCAGTATTCAATAAGTTGATTTATCTTTTCAACATTCACATATTTGAATAAATCTAGATCTAAATCGATCGGAATGTAGATTATTTTATTCTGATTGTTTATGTCGGATATTATTTCAAGACATTTATTTCTTGAAACTAATATCCTATCTATTCTATTTGTATAAATCTCTTCCAACCCATCCAATTCATTTATTATAAAGTTATCTTTATTTCTGTATTTTTCAATTACATCTTTAGTGCCGTCATTTGAGTCTGAATCCACAATTATTATTTTTGATGAGTAGGTAGTATTTTTGGAAAAATCCTCTAGAAACCTAAGATTTTCTTCAATATTTTCAATACAGTTTTTAGAAATACCGCAGATATAAATGTTATACCCACTGTTATAATCTTTCACTTTTTAATTCTATTCAATAAAATTTTTATAAATATTGTTATTTAGATTAGTTTAAAATTAAGTCAAGTATGAACTATTTACTAAAAGATATATTTTTAATTATTTCATTAGTTATGAAAAATATATTATACAAATCAAAAGAAGACAATCAAGATTTCACATTGGTAACAGCGACAGATGACCTTCATTTTGAATATCTAGAAAATTTAATTGAAAATTTTAATAAATCTAATGGTAAGTTTAATAAATTAATTATTTACGGACTTAATCTTTCAAACGAGCTCAAGGATAAAATTTGCTTATCTGATTTTATTGAGTTTAGGGAATTTAAATTTGAAAACTATCCGCAACATTTTAGTTTTAGGATAAAAGAACATAATAATAAAATTGGTGGATTTGCTTGGAAACCCGCAATAATTTATGAAATTTATAACGAACAAAAAACCTCGAATATTATATGGCTAGATTCAGCGTGCTTATTCGATTTTAAGCTTTTCTTATTTAAATTGTTAATTAATGACAGAGGTTTTGCAAGCTTTCATTCAACTGGGAATGTAAAAGACTGGACCCACAAATCTGTTATTGAAACAACTGGCACACAAGATGATGAAACCGTACTTAATTCAAGAAACTTAATGGGAGGAGTTCTTGGGTTTAATTTTAAAAATATTAACGCTGTAAAACTTTTGGAAAATTGGTACACTCTTTGTTCTGTTCCTGAAAATATCTTTCCTAAGGGAAGCAGTATAAACAACCATAGACATGATCAGTCTTTGATATCAATTTGTTATTGGAAAAGCTTTAAGAAAATACTCCCAATACACAACAGATTGTTCGGAATAACAATTCAAAATTGGCCCAACAAAATACTATATTTTTTTGATGAAAATAACAATCTTAGAGAAACATTATTAGAAAGATATTTATTTTATTCAACAACTACAAATTCAAGATGTAAGATTATAATTTTATTTAACGCTGAGAGTTTAAAAAATATTCCATTTCGACTTCTGTTTACCAAAAAGATTTTACTATTTATATCTTCTGAAAATCAGATACAAAATCTAGAACAATATAAATTAAAAAAATATTTTATCTTTACTTTTACAGCTCTAAATATTAACTTTGCAAAGTCAAAAAAAATTAATTTTGTATTAAATGAAATTGATAAAATAATTTATGAAGAGTATATGAAAGAAATTAATGCATAAAGAAATTGAAGTTATTTCGGGATATAAATTTGCAGAAATTTCTGACATTATATTCTCAGGAACATTTTTAAAATCTCAAAGAGAGTCACTTTATCGTAAAGATAATGTAAAAGATAATTCAGATGAACATTTTATTTCAGGAAATTATATAAATATTAGAACAAAAAATTTTAAATTAAAAGAGAACGACATAATTTTCTGTAAAACAGATTATATTTATGAATTATTTAGTATTTTGAAAAAACAGTGCAAATTTAAAAATATAAAATTAATAACACATCAAAGTGATTTAAGAATATCAAATAAGATGTACAGAAAAAAACCAAAATGTATATCAGAGTGGTATTCTTGCAATGTAGATATTAATAGACCGAATTTAATTCCCATACCATTAGGTTTAGCTAATTTTCATCACAAAAATCTTAACGAGAATCATTTTTCAAAAAACATTAACTTGTATGATTATTTCAAAGATAAAGAAAAACTTATATATCTAAATTTTAATCCCAACACCAATTTTTCTCACAGGAAAAATATTTATAAGATTTTTGAAGGCTTAAATTGGACTGATAATGAAATAAATCCAGTTAGTCTTGATAAATACAGAGAAAAGATGAATAAACACAACTTTGTACTAGCACCTTGGGGTAATGGTATTGACACTCATAGGTTTTGGGAAATATTATATAGTGGTTCTATTCCAATTACAATAAAACACACTTTGTACCAATCATTTCAAAATATACCAAAAATACAATTAAAAAATTATTCTGAAATAACCAAAAACTTTTTGAGTGAAAACCTAGATTTTTTAGAACAAAATAAAAATAATTACAGTTTTGTAGAGTTAGATTTCAAATATTGGAAAAACAAAATAAAATTAAATGAAATTGACACTCCAAAGAATAATCCAGTTTTGATGAAAAATAACTTTTATTCATATTATTGGTTTATTGTTAATTTTAAATACAGACTTAAAAGCAAGTTAAAAGTTTTTAATAGAATTAGAAGATTTATATATAAAAAGTTTAAAATTTAAAATGTTAAATTTTCTATATGCATTTGATAAAAATTATAATACTCAAGCTTTAGTGAGTATTTATTCTGTTTTACAAAATATAACTGAGAAAATTAATTTGTACTTGATATTAGATGATACAAATATTGATATAAGTATTCCATCTAAAATTAAAAATCACGAAAAATTAAATACAATAGCAATCAAAAAAATTGATGTTAATGAAAAGTTATATAATTTAAAAGAATCACATGTTTCAAAGGCTACCTACTATAGGTTATTTATATCTGATTTATTTGATGATAAAAAACTAAAGTTTGCTTATCTAGATTCAGACATAATTTGTGTAAGCAACCCAGCATTCTTGATAAGAAAGCAATTTGACGATATGAGAACTGAAAATAAATTTATTGGATTTGCTGATGAACTGTACAGACACCAATATAGTGAGCCTTTTAATAGGTTAAATATGAAAGGAGATAAATACTTTAATGCAGGGGTTATGCTTGTAGACTTTCTAAATTGGGATAAAAACAATTTAACTAAAAAATCTTTAGATGCTGTAAATGAATTAAAAGATAAAGTAAAGTTTTGGGATCAAGATATTTTAAATTCTATTATTGATGGAAATTATTTGAGTTTAGATTCAAGATTAAATTACAGAACTAGTTATGTTGATCAAAATAAGAGTATTAAAAATTTAACATTTATACATTATTCTGGGAAAAGTAAGCCATGGGATATAGGTGGTGCAATAGAAGAATTTTCTGATGTTTACCAAGCATATTATAAAGATTTATTTGAAAAAGAATATCATTTAGTTTGTAGAAATAGAAAGAATAGCATTAATAAGCTTTTTAAAAATTTATTAGGGCTTTATAAACATCAGAATCTCTATTTTTATAAGTATCTTTTTAAATCAATTTTTGTTATTTTGAAAAAAGAAAATTACCACTCCCTACCGTAGCCGTGTGTTTCGTCATAATAGAAATAAGGTGTCTTTAGGTATTCACAATTAGTCAATCTAAGCAAGTTCAACCAACAGTCATAATCAGGTGCATAATCATTCTTTGTGGGTATTGGGCGAAACCCACCAATAAAATTTAATAAATCAAGTTCTACAATAACGCTCGATGTAATTATTGAGTTATGAATTTTTAAAAATTTAAAATCAAATTCTTTAGGAAATTCAAAATTTTTGTAATTTGAGAAAATAGAGGGTTTATGTTTTTTTGCTATACGTTTGAAAAATCTTTCTTCATTGTATTTCAAGTAATGCTTATTAGAGCTAAATATTCCTTTTCCAATAAAACCGTCAGTAGAGCTCAATTTATTTTTAGAAGATTCTAGTAAAGATACTTGGTTATTAATTTTATTGGGTAGCCAAATATCATCATCGTCTAAAAATGCGACGTACTTACCATTTGCTTTTTCCAGGCCAAAATTTCTTATATGTCCAGCTGAAATAAAGCCCAGTACTTCTTTTTGATTTTCTTTTAAATCTATTTTTCTAACATTACTGTCAAAAGTGTGGGTGTAGTATTCATCTTGCGTAGAACAATCATTGATAACTATGATTTCTATATTTGAATAATTTTGTTTTTGTACGCTATTAATAGCATTTTGTAAATATTTAAACCTGTTGTGAGAGGGAATTATGACGCTTACTAATGGTTGACTCATTGAAAATAATTATAATAAATAGTTTTTGCAAATCCTAAATTAAACCAAATCATAATTTTAATTTATTGATAATTCCAGTAGGTAAAGCATAAAAAATTATTGATAAGAACTTCGTAAGCAAGTTAGGATAAACAATTCCAGATTTTGTATCTATACTTTTAGAGAGAGCTTCTGCTGCGGATTTAACTTCTAAATCAAAAATAGAATTTTTATGTCCAGCACTAAATTTTGTGTTTATTTTCCCAAACCGTATAAATAGATAGTTATTTAATTCCATAGATATTATTGTTCTTTCCAATAATTTTTTGCTTTGGGCGTAGATAAAATTTTTATTCCTTGGTTTTATTGCTGCAAAAGAAGAAATATAAACGAATTTTTTTATATTAATTTTGCTATTTAAAATATCAGATAAAAAAAGCGGTATCAGATAGTTTACCTTAACTGTTTGGTTTATATCTTCAATGGTAGGAATTTGTGAGGGTCTATTTTCAGCTAAGAAGCCATTAAAAAAAACAATAGTAGGATCTTCTACTTTTTGAGAAAAAGAAATAATCTTATCGACTTCGTCAAAATAATCTTGTACATGAAGATGGTTATTTGAAGATAATTTTTTAGAGGATATAGTATAAATATTTCTATTTTTACTTATATCAACAAAATTCTTAGACAATTCAGATGAAGATCCAATCAAAATATAATTATTACCTTTCATGTTATTAATATAACAATATCATTACAGCTAATCCTGAAATAATCATTGGAAAAAACATTTTTGAATTTTTTATCCAATAAATAAAATCTTCAGTTTCTGATTTATATGTATCCCTATAAAAAATATAGTTGAAAAAACATAAAGAAGAAAAGTTTAGAATTGAGACAAAAACTTGAAAGACTCCACTATCAAACCACTGAATGCTCCAAAAAAATAAGATTGCTAATGACAAAATTAAAGATAAAGTGAAGATATTTTTTAGCTCTTTATTTTTATAGTTATCTAAAAGATATTTTTTTACTTTTACGTTAGGGTCAATATCTTGGTTATTTACTATTGAGATTTTTTTTGATACTATGATTTGATTAATTGTGGATAAAATAAAAAAAGACAATGCATTTGTTAAAACAATCCCAGTTAAATAGCTTCCTAAAAATAATCGAACGCCAAATAAGAAAGTTATTGAAAGAAAATCTAAATATTTTTTGTATTTAAAAAAATTTGAATATAGAACTGTAATAAGACTGTATAAAATCAAAAATATTATTGCGTACTTACTTGTAAAGTAAACTACACAAAATCCTAATAAATACAAAGCTAGTGAGTAAATTTTGGCATTCTGTATTGAAATATCCCCCTTTGCTAAAGGCCTATATTTCTTAATTGGATGTTCTTTGTCTTGATCTACATCTTTTATGTCATTTAAAATGTAAGTTGAAGACGCAATTAATGAAAAACCTAAGAACACTAATATTAATTTTTTATCAATTATTAATGTAAATTTATTTGCAAATATTGCAGGAAGAAAAATTACTAAATTTTTACTCCACTGTTCAATTCGTAAAATTTTAAGCATAAGATATACATAAAAATTTATTCATAAGTTAGGATATCAAAATAAATTATATAAAACATTTGATAGGAATGGAAAATTACTTGTCATTGCAGACAGGTTATGAATAAAGATGAAAAAAAATAAAGAAATTAAAGCGTAGTATTTGTTTAAGTTTTGTTTTTTTAATTTTTCAATATATATCGATAAACACAACCCCATTAAATGAAAAAGTTGAATTATATATGTTCCTTTTATTGTATCTCCAGAATCGTTTGGAAAACTCACTGTAAACCATAAATAACCAAAAAATGAAATAAAGACTGATAAAACTAAATACACATTTAATAAATCTATTTGTTTTTTATTTTTAATTTTTAGAGACTTAAAACTTTGTTTTAGTCCATAGAAAAGCATGAAAGTTGGAAGTAATGATATCAAATTAACTCTTGCAAGATAATCACCAATAAGTTCCTGATTTTTCCCCTCAGAGAGTGCTCTACTTGTGAATGAAAAATATCCCCAGTAATCACCCCAAAGGTCGCTATACAAAATAGGTAGAAACTGATTACTGAAATAAGGTCTAATAGGTTTGGAAAATATCATTTTTGCTTCATTGTTGAATGGAAGATAGAAACTTAACTCCTGATTAGAAAAACTAAAGTTTGTTCTTGTTTGGTTAAAAGCTGTTAATGATCCGTAATCAAATAGTAAATTTATATAAAACCACCCAGAGAAAAGAAAACCTATAAAAAAAGTAAAAAATAAAAACTTTATGTAGTTCTTTTTAATATTTTTTTCTAAAAAGAAAAAAAGTAAAAAATACGAAGGAAATAAAAGAAATGCCCATTGCCTGCTTAATGCAAGTAAGCCAACAATAAATCCAAAAATTAAAATATCTTTTTTCGAGTATTGAAACGATTTTTTAGACAGTAAAAGGAATCTGTATATTAGTAATGCATTTAAAAAAAGTATATATACTTCCCCCCTGATCATGGATATTGCTTTGTAATTGGTTGAAAATATACCAAGAACCGCAAGTATTGAAAGGTTCATAGTATTTGTTTTAGCAAAAAGTAATTTCATAATTTTCATATAAATTATCAAAGTTAATAAAAACAAAATGCTTGTAAAAACTATACTTGTAAAACCATACAATTGTCTACAAGTATCTAATACGCCTGAACCTGAAATTGTAAATTTACATAATTCGTTAACAAAAGATGGAAAAATATAAGGTAAAGGTGGACTAAAAAATTCGTAGGTGAAATTTGAAGAGGGCTGATTTGTTTTATTGGGAACAAAAATGTTGAGAAAATTTTGTACATAAGCATGATGAGCTTCACCATCGTAACCCTGTATTGGCTCATAATGAAAAGCGTTGTAAATTAAAATATAAATTATTAGGAAAGACAAGATATATAAATAAATAGTTTCAATCTTTGACGTTAGCCAACTATATTTCATCATTTTGTAATATTAAAACAAATTTATTTTTTTGATTTGTTTATTTAATTTTTTAATTTTGTGGGTGTAAAAGCAATTTAAAGTAACAATGAAGTTACTTTAAATTTTTTAAAATTATTTGTATAAAGAATAGGCTAATTAAGGTTAGCAATCTCTCAATAGCAGAAGTAATAATTACAACTTGAAAGCTCAATTGATGTATTTCATTAAATACTACTAACACAGTCTCTTTAACTCCAATATTTCCCGGAGTTAAATTTATTAAATTTACAAAAGAGTTAAGAGTGTTGTACGAAACAGAAGAAAAAAACTGTAGTTCATTAGTGAAATTAGAAGCAATAATAAATACTATTAAACATGAAGAAAGAAAATAAAGAATATTAGATATTTGAATTAAAAAATTTCTTTTTGAAAAATACCTAAACTTTTCAATTTTACTATTTAGAACAGTTGATTTTGATATTAAAAAAAGAGAAACAAGGAATGTAAAAAATAAAATTATTGAGAACGATTCATATCCAAAAATAAATGGTGCCTTAATAAAAAGTGAAAAGAAAATAAATACAGATACAATCGGAATTAAATTTATGATTGAAAATATAGTATTCCAAAAAATAAAATCTGTTAATTTTATTTCATAGTTATCTTTTAAGTAACTTATTTTATAACCGGTTCCAAGTTTTAATGGAGTTGTTAAATTCCCCAGAGTGTTTTTAACTGTAATATTTATTGATTCTAATTGAGGTAATTCTATGTTTAGATATTTTAAAATATTTATATTTATGTTTGATAAAAATAGTGTATTTAATATTTTTAATATCAAAATTAAAGATATTTCAAAAATAGTAATGTTGACAATATTTTTTAATAGCTCAATATTATTTTGGATAAAATAAATAAAATAAAAAAAACTTGATATTGTAATAATTATTTGAATAATTTTAGATATTCTATTTTTAGAGAACATTTTTAAGTGATTTTTAAAACTATTCTAGCCAACATTGGGTTAAATTGTATATCTTCAACTTTATAGTTATTCGAGTAAAGTGAAAATTTGCTTGAAATTTCTGAAGATTCAATTACGAAGCCAATTTTTTTAAGTTTTCTACTGAAATCCTCTAAATTCATTAACCGTCTATAGTGATTTGTTTTCATATATTTATCTTGATCAATATCTATCCTAGCTTCAATAAAAATATTTTTATTTATATTATTTATGAGCCAATGTAATAAACTTTCTTCCTCTAGCTCATTAATGCTATGAAATATAAATCTACAGTATGCGTAGTTAAATTTAATTTCACTTTTAAGATCGGAAAATTTCGATTGTTTAAACTTCAAGTATTCATTTTCGTATTTTTTTAAATTACTGATAACAACATTGCTTTGATCTACTCCTAGAACGTTTAATTTATGATCTGCAAAAAAAATACTATCTCTACCATTGCCACACCCTATATCTATGAGAGAGTTTTCATTTTTCACACTCTTAAGAACCTCATAGGCAAAACTCGAAGGGTTAAAAGGTTCAGAATTTGACTGGTAGTAATTATCCCAATATTTATTGTCCATAATTTATTTTTCTAATCGAAATAAAAGTTTACTCGATTTAAGCTTTAAAATATGAAGTTTGATAAATATAAAATTAATCATTACTTTATTTATTTAAAAGGTTTTATATATTTGCAACTCGCATTCCTATTTAATAAAACTTCTAAAGAAAGTGGAAAAATTGATATTGTTTTGTACGGACATAATCTAAATGGAAATCTCAAAAGCCTATATGAAGAACTTAAAAAAACAAACTTTAATTTTTATTATCTCACTTTGGATCATAAATTGTATTTAGATTTAAAACATAAAGGGACCAATGTCCTTTTTGGTCTAAAGTTTAAACATATTAAAAAATTGCTTAACGCAAAAGCAATAATTACTGATCATGGTTTACACTTTTACACTTATCTTATTGGTAAGAATAATATTTTATTCTTTGATATTAATCATGGACTTCCTTTTCAGAAATGGGACAAAAAAACACTAGAACTTCAAACAAAATTTACTGAAGTATGGTTATTTTCAAATTTTCATAAAGACATATACATTAACACTTTTAAATACGATACAGACAATATAGAGGTTACTGGTTATGGCCGATTAGATTATTTAATAAATTTTAATATGTTAGAAAATAAGTCTAAAAAAATTGAAACATTAAAAACAAAATACAATTTACCTATTTACGAAAAAACTATCCTTTACGCACCCACCTGGACACACGATCTAAAAAAGGTTAGAAATGATTACATGCAGCCATTAAATATTGGTTTCTTGAAAGATTTAAATGAAATAGCTATTGAAAGTAACTTTAATATTATTTTTAGACCACACATGAATATGAGCATCAAAACAAAATTCAGACAAGATATAGATTCATTGGATAAGGTAAATTTATTTCCTCAAAAAAATTTTCCGGAAGTAGAAAACTTTCTTGTTATGTCTGACCTACTTATTACTGATTACTCCTCTATATCTTTTGACTACCTACTCCTAGATAGACCAGTCCTTTTTTTAAATTCCAAAAACTCATTCCCGAAAGGCCTTTATAAACAAGAGATTTTAAGATTTGGAAAGTTGGTAAACCATGATGAATTAAGCTTTTTCATAAATAAATATTTATTAGAACCTGCTGAGTACTTTACTGACACGACTCATGGAGAGTTTAAAAAATTAATATATGATAATTTTGATAAGATTTCATCTAAAAATTATGTAAAAAGAATAGAACATTATTTACACTAACAATATCAAACAAGGTCTTACTGCATCATTCTTGGTTAATCAACAATAGTCACCATAAGCTTGAGAATTATTTGCTTAAGGTAAGCTTCAATTGAATATAATTTGATAGGATTAGTATGGAATTTTTATTGTAAAATTTATAAAAAAAATTTTAAGAGGATATAAATAATTTTATGGAAGTAACATTTGTTTCAAAAAAAGATTATAAAAACTGGTTAAAAACCGACATATATCATGATATGCACCAAGCTTCGATAAAATTCACTAAAAAAAATAATAATAAAAAAAGACTTTATAATTTATTTTGGGTAAAAAACAGCTTTAATCATTTTACTAGAAAATTTGAATATCAGTATATTTTCGAAAACGTTAAAAATTTAAATCTAAATATTTTAGATGCAGGATGTGGAATAAGCTTTTTTCCTGATTATTTGATTGATAATAAAAACAATTTAAACCTTACTTTGTTAGATAATGCAAATAATGTAATGAAATTTTACCAAAAAAATAAGAAGTTCATTTTTATATTTGATTCTCTTACAGATTTGAAAA
>CEWG01096401.1_pt1 | contig 11599 bp, 9 predicted proteins | sample 361411 | NCBI WGS metagenome assembly CEWG01 (sample SAMEA2622173, study PRJEB7988) | marine metagenome | biome: marine biome (ENVO:00000447); feature: surface water layer (ENVO:00002042); material: "saline water (ENVO:00002010), including plankton (ENVO:xxxxxxxx)" | depth 5 m | reverse complement strand
TCACATCCTCTCATTATTGATATCCATGCATTTATTCCTTCTGACCTCGATGGAAACAAACTATCATAAACTTCAAACTTTGATAATTTTGTATCAACAAAATGATTTGAAGTTTTTCTACTATCGAGTATTTCAGGAATTCTTCTGTATGAGTCAGGACCCAGAATCACATCAACATATGGACGACTTTCAAGTAAAATATCCTTAAGATTTTTTGCCATGCAACCCAAAACACCAAGTAATAGGTTTGGATTTCTTCTTTTAAGAAAATGTAAGCTATCCAATCTATTCATAACGGTCTCTTCTGCTTTTTCTCTGATAGCGCATGTATTAAGGAATATTACATCAGCTGATTTTATGTCTGTTGTTTGCGAGTAACCACTTTTCTGAAGTAGGCTGGCAACAACCTCAGAATCTGAAACATTCATCTGACAGCCATAGGTTTCTATAAAGTACTTATTTTGATTCATAAAAGATATTTTAAATTATTGGTAAAATATAAAAGATTTTAAGAACATCTACATCATATTTGTTATTAAAAAATAAAATGATTTTTTTAATAAATTTAACTTTGACAAGGTTTTAGAATAAAAGCTAAAAAGAAGTATAGTCAAAATAATAATTGTAGGGGTTAACAGCTTTTCCATTTTTCTTAACTTCGTAATGTAGATGGACACTAGTTGACATTCCAGTGCTACCCATAACTCCAATTTTCTGACCTCTTTTAACTTTTTGTCCTTTTCGCACACTTCTTAATCTTAGATGTGCATAAGCTGTAACAATCCCATCACCATGATCTATCTCAATATATTGACCGTAAGTTTTGGGTAAATTTATAGATTTTTTAACCACACCATTTGCAGTGGCAAAAACTTCAGTGTTCCAAAAATTGCTTATTGGAGCAAAATCATGTCCATCATGCATGTGCATTCTGTTCAGTTTAGGGTGCATTCTTTTGCCAAAACCAGACGACATTTTACAGTCACTCATATTAACAGGATGAATCGCCGGTATTGATAAAACTTTTTCTAAATTATCGTTAACAAATTTTGATATATCATTGTAACTGATTTTCTGTAGGGTTGTTATTTTTTTCAAATAATTAATTATTTCAAATATATTTGAATTAGATTTGAAGTTATCAGGCCTACTTAATCCTCCTGTACCCATTTTATATACGTCTAAATCTATCTGCGGCAAACCTATCATATCCCTCAAAAGATTATCTTTTTTTACTACATCTTCCAGTTGAAGGCTGATTTTTTCCAAATCTGATAATGAGCTTAAATATAGTGACTCATTTTGCTTGAGACTTACAATTTCATTCGAAAACTTATGCGAAGAGATCTGATAACCAACAAAGTATCCAAGTAAAGCGACTGAAAAAATAGAAAAACAGGCAACTACTATAAATTTTAGAGTATTTAAGTTGTACTCTACTAAAGCTTTACTATTTTCTTTTATGTACAGAATCTTCATATATTGAGGTAAAATATTTTTCCTAACTTAATTAAAGGTTAATTATTATTGCAACTTATTTATTCTTAAGCGTTTTTAGCCTCATTTTAATTATTTTAATTTTTTCATTCAAGTTGATAAACTTTTCATCTAAACTGAAATCTGAATGACTGTTGAAAATAAATTCTCTTGATACATGTGAGCCAAGTTTAATATAGTATTTTTTTATTTTTATTTTTAAAAGAAAGGTCTCTATGTTTTTGTTGATCAGAATGAAAATATAATTAACATATTTAAAAAATTTATTTATAAAGTAATCATAGTAGAAAACTAATCTAATTTTGTATTGCTCTATTTTTTTTATGGCATCATCAACCATTAAAATCTTTTTTTATCTCATCCATTATAAAAGCTGGTGGATATTTACCTTTGGTTTTCTTCATGGCTTGTCCCATAAAAAACTTTACTAGCTTATTTTCGCCTGACTTACATCTTTTGTATTCATCAGGAAACTCTTCAAAAATTGAAATGATAACTTTTGTAAGTGCATTATTATCCGTTGCAATCTCAAGTCCTAATTCAGACATTATTTCTGCAGGCTCTAAATTACTTTCAAGCATCGAATCAAAAATTTTACTTGCATTATCCTTTGTAGTTTGGCCGTTGTCAATAAGTTTTATAAGCTCTGCAAGTCTTGCAGGTTTTATCTTGAACTCATTTATTGTAATTTTTTCACGTTTTATAACCTGCATAACATTACTTTTTATCCAATTAATGACTAAGTTTGGTTTATTTATGACAACAATAACTTCTTCAAAGTAATCTGCAACATCTTTGTCTGTTTTCAAGAATGATATTGATTCTTCGTTTAAATTATAATTTGATTTTAAACGTTGTGCCAACTGATCGGGAAGTTCGGGCATTTTACTTATTATACTTTCTATTTTTTTATCAGTCAGCTCTAGGGGTGATAAATCAGGTTCAGGAAAATATCTATAATCGTGAGCATCTTCTTTTTCTCTTGTAACATGTGTTGAACTTGTGGCTTCATCCCAAATCATAGTAGATTGCTTAATTTGGTGTCCTGAATCAATAATTTGAACTTGCTTTTGAACTTCATACATAATAGCTTTTTTTATACTTTTGAAAGAGTTTAAATTTTTAATCTCTCTCCTATTACCAAAGTTTTTAGATTTTCTTTTCATTACTGAAACATTTAAGTCAACTCTTAAATTACCTTTTTCCATATTGCAATCAGAAACACCGATATATTCAATAGTATTTTTAAGTTTTTTCAAAAAGAGATCAACTAGTTGAGGGTCCCTGAAATCGGGCTCTGTAACGATTTCAATTAAAGGTGCGCCAGAACGGTTATAATCCACTAATGAAAATTGATTGTCAGTGTGCATAAGTTTTCCAGCATCTTCTTCTAGATGAGCCCTAGTAATGTTCACTCTTTTCATTTCTGAATTTATCTCTACATCTAAAAAACCTTTTCCACATATAGGCTGATCAAATTGAGAAATTTGATATCCTTTTGGTAAATCGGGATAAAAATAATGTTTTCTGGAGAATACACTCTTATTGTTAATTTTACAATTTAATGCTTTTCCAATCATTACGGCTTTCTCTACTGCTTTTTTATTTATTACTGGCAAAGTTCCTGGAAGAGCCATTGTTAAAGGACATATTAAACTATTGGGGGACTCTCCATAGCCCCATTTACAAGAGCTGAACATCTTAGTTTTTGTTGACAGCTGAACGTGAATTTCTAAACCTATAACTGGCTGCCATGCTTTGATTATTTCTTCATAATTAATCATTAATTAAAATTTGCTTTATACTTATTATTTCATCTAAATCTGATATTTGCTTGAGTAGTTTCATATTGACTGCTTCGTCTATTTTGATTAAGGAATAAGCTTTATTATCAATTCCTTGCCTACTAAGAATGAACTCTGCTATATTTATTTTCAAAGAACCTAGCAGAGTACCTATATTACCAACTACACCAGGAATATCCTTGTTCTGAATCAAGAGCATAGGTCCTTCTGGAGTAACATCTATTCTGTGGTTCATTATTTTTGTAAACTTTATGATATGCTTTTCAAATACACATCCATCGATGTTAAATTCACGTTCATGAGTTTTTACATTAACTTTAAAAAGATTTGAGTATGAAACACTTTGTGTATTGTAACTAAATTTTAATGAAATACCCCTTTCTTCGGCAATACTTAAAACATTAACATAATTAATTTTGGTGTCAGTAAAATCATCAAGCAACCCCATTAAAACTGATAACATTACTGGCTTTATTTCTTCAACATCCCCGTAACCTTCAACGTTTAAAGAAATTATTGGAGAATCAACTAAATGAGCTAAAAATTTGCCTATTAAATCGCCTAGCTTCAAATAAGGTGCTAAAGATTTAAGCAATCCCATATCTGTTAGGGGTAAATTTATAGCATTTGTTAATTTGTCATTTTTAAGAAAGTCAACAATTTGATTACAAATTGAATTTGATACACCTTCTTTTGCTTCTGAAGTTGATGCTCCTAAATGTGGAGTAAGTAAAATATTCTTTGCATTCATAAGGGGGTTATCTTGACTTATTGGCTCAGATTCAAAAACATCAATTGCTGCACCTTTTATAATTTCATTATTTAAAGCATTAGCTAAATCTAATTCATTAATGATACCCCCTCGTGCAACATTAACAATTCTGCAAGAAGCCTTTAATTTTGATAAATTTTCATAATTAAATAAGTTTCTTGTGGATTCTATTAGAGGTACATGAACGCTAATATAATCACTTTCAATTAATATTTGACTAAAATCAACTATCTTAATTTGATCAGGGTCAAATAAATTTTTGTTTACATACGGGTCAAAGCCAATTATTTTCATTTCATATCCAACTGCCCTTTTCATGACTTCTCTTCCAATTTTTCCAAGGCCAACAATACCCAGAACTTTACCTTTCAATTCATTTCCAACTAACTCAGATCGTTTCCACTGACCTTGCAAAATAGATAAGTGGCCTGTCTGGATATTCCTTGATAACGCTGACAATAAGGCCATTGTGTGCTCTGCAGCAGATATTGTATTTCCATCTGGAACATTCATTACAACGATACCATTTTCTGTTGCAGAATCAATATCTATATTATCCACTCCAACACCAGCTCTACCAATAACTTTTAATTTTTTTGCCATGGATATTAGATTTTTATTTATCTTTGTTCCGCTTCTAATAATCCAAGCATCAATTTCTGGTATGATATTTTTTATACTAGTATCATCTTGTCCAATACAATCCAATACTTTAATACCATTATTTTCAAGTATTTTAGTACCATTATCAGATATTGGATCGGTGATCAAAACTTTAAACATCTATACATCCCTCAAATGTTTTTAAATATTCTATCAAATCATTTTCGTAGATATTACCCATATGAGAAATCCTAAAGACATCTCCTCGTAGCTGACCATAACCTCTATCCATTCTGAAACCTTTTGCTAAAAGTTTATCATTAATTTTATTAATATCCCAATTTTTATCGTTATTAATAGAAGTTACAGTATCCGATCTAAAACCATTTTCTGCGTATAGAGATTGCCCCATTCTTAATGCCCAAGTTCTTACATAATTAGCCATGGACTTATGTCTGTTACATCTATTTTCAAACCCTTCTTCAAATATTTTTTCAATAACTTTTTCTAATCCGTATAAATGAGGAATTGAAGGTGTGTAGGGGGTTTGAGATTTATTATAGTATTTTTCATAAATTGCAACATCAAGGAAATAACCTTTATTTTTAATTTTTTTAGACTGTGAAATAAATTTATCGGATAGCGCTGCAATTGAAAAACCTGGAGGAAGACCCCAAGCTTTTTGAGTGGAGGCTAAAATAAAATCAATGTTACTTGATTCAACATCAATTTTGACTCCTGCCATTGAACTTACAGCGTCAACTAAAAAATAAACATCTGGAAATTTTTTGATTACAGAACCAATAGACTCTAAATCACTCATAACACCAGTAGATGTTTCGTTGTGAACAACCGCAACTGCATCATATTTTCCTGTTTTTAAATATTTCTCTATGTCTTCGGGACGAATACCTTTACCCCATTCGTATTCAAGAACATCATAATCAACACCGATACAATCAGAAACGTGGGCCCATTTTTTACTGAAAGCACCATTTACACAATGAAGAGCTTTTTTTCGTACGCTGTTTCTAATTCCCATTTCCCACAATCCCGTTGCGGGATGAGATACCAAATAAATATGATTATCAGTATTTAGTATTTTTTGAATACCTAAAGTAATATTTGAAATTAAATCAGAAATTTCAGGTGTTCTGTGTCCAATTTGTGGCTTACAAAAAGCTTTTAATATTTCCTCTGGAACATGAGTAGGCCCAGGAATGAATAATTTTGGGTACTTAGACTTTTTTTTGTTTAAGAAAGACATTACTTAATATAAAATATTTTGTAATATTATTATATAATGAAACTAAAAATTAACGAAATATTTTACAGTATTCAGGGCGAATCATCATATACTGGACTTCCCTGCGTATTTATTCGTCTGACATATTGTAATTTAAGATGTTCTTATTGTGATTCAGAATATGCTTTTTATGAAGGTAGAAATATGAGTTTTTCTGATATTAATACAGAAATAAAAAAATATCCAACGAAACTTGCAATGATTACAGGAGGAGAACCCCTTCTACAAAAAAAATCAGTCGATTTAATGCAATTATTAATAGAAGATGATTATTCTGTAATGCTTGAAACAAGCGGTTCGTTAAGCTTGGAGAATGTTCCAAAAGAAGTTATAAAAATAGTAGATTTTAAGTGCCCATCAAGTAAAATGAAGCATAAAAATAATTGGAGTATATTAAATGATATCGATAATAAAGATGAAATAAAATTTGTAATTGGAAACGAAGAAGATTACAATTGGTCAAAATCAAAAATTGTTAAGTATAATTTAAACGAAAAATGCCAGATTTTATTTTCTCCAATTTACGGTTCTATTGACATTAAGGAATTGTGCAATTGGATATTAAATGACGGTCTTAATGTTAGACTGCAAACTCAACTACATAAACTTATTTGGGGTCCTGATAAAAAAGGAGTTTAATGACTTAAAGAGATTTTTTTAAAAATCTTACTTGGTAGTGGTTATAAATTTTATTTTTTTGATTTGACTTATCTTTAGACAGTTTTATGTCATAACCATCAATATTTTTAATTTCTTGAATTCCATCGATATGCATTTTATTATCAATATAAATTTTTCTTTTTTTAACTTTTTCTCTTGCTGAGTAAACATCTTTAGCAGCCACAAAAATATTTGAGTGTTGTTCATAAAATCCATCATCCAAAGTTTTATTATAATAACCTGTGTGAATCAAAAAAAGTTTCATATATCTAGGAAAGGATTAAATTAACTAAATTGACAATATCAATTACATTTAGTGCATTATCACCATTTATATCTGATAAAATAAAGTCGTCATTGCTTGGAGAATCAATTCCCAAAACGTAGTTAACTAATACAACTACATCAAGGATATTAAGCGATAAATCTTGATTTAGATCTCCTATTAAAAGATTACTATCTAAATAAGCAAAGATTTTTAGATCATCAATGAAAGCTGCATCATAACAGCCTGAATTTGAACAGTCAGTAGAACCTCCACCACCATCTTTTGAATATGTCCACATTAATTCGTGTGATCCAATAGATAAGTCGGAAGAAAATACATTCCATGGAGAACTTCCATCTGATTCAGGTTGAAACTTTCCAAATTCTTGACCATCAACAAAGAAAGTTAGACCATCATAAAAATTTTCACCAGATGGACTATATTCTGATGATACTTTGTAAAAAAATTCAAGACTACCAGCAGATGGCATATCTACATTTAATATTAAGGACGACTGTTGATTATTTTCTATTGCTCCGGAAGAAATTGATGAAGAAGGAGAATTAAAAAATTCATTTGAAATTCTCCAGTCACTATCACCAGCAAAAACCCAGTCCAGATAATCATTAGTATTAAAGCTATCACTAATAATGACAGAAGGCTCACCAACTAGAAAAGTTAAAGATGAATTTGAAGTAAACTCCTGATCATTCTGAACTATTAAATCAATTGTAATTTCTCCCCCACTGGGAAAAGTGATTGGAATTGTAAAGTCACCTACAACACCGAAATCAATGGAAGACCTCCCATCAATAGAGCTTATTACAATATCATCAATCTCGATATTTAATTGATCTGACTGTATTGATAAGTAGGTTGTCGATTGAGATTCAGATAAACCCACATTATTTAAGCTAATTGATAATGGGTACGAGTTCCCCTGTAGATATGAATCTGACGCGTTAGTTATTAATTCAGATTTAATATTTGCTCCAGCATGAATAGCTATGAATTGATTGGGATATAAATTATCCTCAGCAAGAGGAACTATTCTATCAGTCGCTGGCCAAAATCCATCTTGTTGGGACCCAATCTCTGGTGTGTAAGCAAAAATTTGATGTTCTCCATACATCCAATCGCAGGCTTCTCCATTGACGGGATATAATAAATCTGTTCCTGTTCCTAAGGCATAACCATTGAACTGAACCATATCTTGTCCGTAATCTATAAAAGTTTGCAAATCCTCTTGCGGAACAGTGTTTTCATAATCAAAACCATAGGGATAAATCATCAAATTACTATAGCTATGATAATTAAAAGCAATAGGGAAGTCATGTTCGTTAGTAAAATCTCTAACTGCTCTTGTTTCAGGCTCAGAAAATGCACTTGAACCTCTGTAAGTTTCATTACATCCATCACCACTTGAACCTTGGTCATCTAATGCCCACATAAAATCATAATTTCTATTCAAATCAACACCGGTTGGAGTAGATGAACATGTCTCGCGCATGTTTTTTCTCTGCATTCCGCCACCACCAGGAGCTATAGTTTGATTATAGACTAATCCATCAGGATTAATAGCAGGAATGAACCACAATTCTCTATTATTAATAATTTTTGTTGCTAAATCATCAATACCATAATTGTCGCATAACCAATACATGTAGTAAAAAAGATTCATGTAACTCATTGGCTCTCTGGAATGATGCAAACCTGTGTAAAGTACTTCGGCTTCATCTTCATCAATGTTTGGGTTATCACTAAACTTAATTGCCCATATTTCTCTTCCTTCATAAGTCTGGCCAATGGATACTTTTTGACTTATAATATCCGAACATTCTGAAAACACTAAATCAAGATTATTAACAATCTCATCGAAAGTGTAATAGCCACCCATAGATCCTAAACCAAACTCTCTAGTATAGTTGTCAGTTAAACGAGATAAATAAAAAGACTCAAGATCTTCAATAATAATATCATAATCAATTTCCAAAGAATTAATTATTTTCATATCACTTGCAGAAACAACAAATTGAATGTCACCATTATATAATCTGTGCAAATGATCTATGTGAACGCTTTTTCTTAATTTTTCTATTGTAGTATCATCAGGTTTATTAACTATTATTTCTGAATAAATTTCAATATTACCTGAAATGAAAAAACTAAATAGTATAAAATTTGTTAAAATTATTTTTTTTATCATTCTATTACCTCATTAACAATTAAAATTACATCCAATACATTAAGTGTTTCATCTGAGTTCATATCTGCATTATTAAATTGTACAGATGTTGGTATTTCTTCACCTAAGACAAAATTAACACATAGAACAATATCAAGTATATTAATAATGTTATCAATGTTTAAATCTCCAGGATTAATACTAAAAAAACTTAAATCAGGAATACCTTTAATCCTGCAATGTAAAGCATCTGTTGACTCCCATGTTCCTGTAAATGGAAGAATCTCGTATCCTGGAAGAGCTGATTCATAAACTTCTATAGCATCTGAATCGTTAATACTGTTCATGACTGGTATGAAAACTTTATTATTAAGAATCAATGAATTTGTGTAAGGTTCATTATTAGGAGTATTAACTCTAATTATCTCATAATTCGTGTTTTCTGCGAAATAATCAACAATTTGCTCTATTTTATTATACTGGGGATGATTAGGAGGAACTTGACGTATTAGAATTTTGGATGATGATAAAAACTTCGCCCAGCAATCTATATGGTCGATGTAATCATTATTTGGATCAGCAATGACATGATAATTATTAACTCCATAATAATTTAGCATTTTCTCATCAACATAATTACATGGGGAAAGAGGTACACTTGAATCATCGTTTGTTAAGCATTCATCATTTTCAGTATAAGCAATATGAGAAGATGCAGAAGCACCGTATCCATCTGTCATGTAATTTCCACCGGTCGAAATAAAATCAGCAGAATAATAAGGTACATCTAAATGGCTCGAAACTTTGAGCGGAGCTTGATTATCGTTTATTCTAGGTCTGTTATAAGTAAAATCGATTATAACAGCATCTCCGTTAGCATCAACTGCCCACCATGGACCATAATCTCGTGTCCAATAGGAATCGGTGGGTCCAATAATGAATTCTACATTATCCATATTAACTTGCGCATTATTCATAGTGTTAAAAGCAGCATTTTGCAAACTAGATGAAACCAAACAATATACGATCTCATCTGAGGAAATTTCTTTAATAAGTGAGGTATTAATACCAAATGGATATCTGATTAATACTCCTTGCATTGGCTCATATTCTGCTATGCTTCTTACTGGTCCTTCTGGAGGCTCAGTTTCTCTACCCATGTTTAAGATTAAATGCCTGTTGTTCCATTCTTCTTGAGTGAAACCTATAGGGAGTTCAGTTGCGATTAAGAGAGTAGCAAGTGCAAAATTTGATATAAATAATTTAAAAATCATATGTTTTAATACCAGCACAAGTAATTTAACAATATTAATTGATTTTATTTGTTACAAGATGTTAATAATTATAACACGAATCAGAACAAGAATTATAGCAATGATTAATTGATATGGGAGAAGTATCATTTTCCGTTTCAATTGTTATTGACCTATAGCCATCACTATCAGAACAACTGTTGGTTAAATCATTTTCTTGATTATTAATATTACCATCATATGGCCCATTTATAAATTTATATCTGAAATTTACTTGAGTACTTGTTTCGAAGTATGTATCAATGCAATCCAATAACTCATCTCTTAGCTTTTCTTCGCTAGATTGAGAAATAGTGGAAAGCCCATCAAGGTTACAAGGAAGAAATGGTGTAACATTTATAATAACTTTACCTTCAGCATCTAGAACGTAAAGATCGCTTGAATCAATAACTTTATTTTGGAAATCTCCAATTAAAAATAAATCTTCGTTCAGTGGAGTCTCTGAATTTAGTTGAAATTCCAAATTAATTGTAGGCAGATTCATAGTACCAATAAAACTAAGAATTTGGTTATACATTCCTTTTCTTAGATAGTCTTTTATTAACATCATCTTAAAATTATTAATATTTAATTTTTGGAATGGAAAATTATAATCTGGACAATCATCGATGAGCTTATTTACAAGAAAATTTAATCCCGGCTCGAAGTAACCATTCTGATTATAATCAGTAAATTGCTCGACCTCATCATATAGACCATTTAAATTTGAATCTTCAAAATCTTCGCCTGTACTAAAAACCTCAACTTCATCTAAATATTGACTATCTCCATCAAAAGAAAAATACTGACTGAAACCAGAATATATTTTGTAATCATGATAAAGTATCTTTCCAGCAATAATATCGCAATCGTAATCAAATGAATAATTTGCAGATTCAAAATTAATTTCTTTAAGAATACTGTCAGAAATAAAAAAATTTGAATAAGAATTTTCTCTCAAATGTGCTTTTTGATCAGAATTTTCAGAAACATTTGCACTAAAGACTTGAGACCAAGCTGTACCATGATACGCTTCAAATAATAAATCAGGACCAATCGTTGATGAACTTTGGGAATCCGAATTTTTAAATGCATCAATTATGTAATTAAAAAAAGTTGAGGCTCCTATGTAATCAGATGATTGAAATGAGGACCAGCCTTCTTGAATATAATACTCGAACTCTAAATCAATTTCAGACTCATCAAGCTCA
>CEWG01408167.1_pt1 | contig 11602 bp, 10 predicted proteins | sample 361411 | NCBI WGS metagenome assembly CEWG01 (sample SAMEA2622173, study PRJEB7988) | marine metagenome | biome: marine biome (ENVO:00000447); feature: surface water layer (ENVO:00002042); material: "saline water (ENVO:00002010), including plankton (ENVO:xxxxxxxx)" | depth 5 m | reverse complement strand
AATTCTTTTCTTTCCAATTCTTTTCTTTCGAATTCTTTTCTTTCCAAATCAGCATCTTCCCTGGATTTAATACCATCTTCCCTAGATTTAACTTCATCTTCCCTGGATTTGACTTCATCTTCCCTGGATTTGACTTCATCTTCCCTGGATTTAACCACATCTTCCCTAGATTTAACCACATCTTCCCTAGATTTAACTTCATCTTCCTTAGATTTGAGAACATCTTCCCTGGATTTAACCGCATCTTCCCTAGATTTAACTTCATCTTCCCTGGATTTGAGAGCATCTTCCCTGGATTTAATTTGTTCTTCATAATTATCAATCAAATTATTTATATCAAGTAATTCATCATTAAAATTAGATTTTTTATCATTCAGATTATCTAATTCATTATGATTTGAATTTATTTTATTACTTATTTCATTTTTTGAATCATAACATTTTTTAGACAATAACATTTCTTCTGCATAACTATTTTGTAATTTAATTATTTCATCATCCAATCTATCTGATAGTTGTTTGTCATTTAAATTATATATAAGTAATCTTTGTTCAATATCATAAATATCAACCCAATTTATACCTATATTATATCTAGGTAAATTCAATTTTTTTGCGTTTGCAATTATTCTATCAAACATATTGATAATAATTTTAATTATATATAATTTATCATATTAATTCAAAATTTTTTTAATTAATTGTAGTATTATGTTGTTCTGTTAAATTATATAATAATATATATGGCATAAATATATCCATTGTTTTTCTTGAAGTATATATCATCTTTTCAGTTTCATCTTGAATTTTCTTTTTAGATTTATTTTTAAGAACATATTTATAATAATAAGTTTCTAATTTATCAATAGCAAAATCTAATTCTGACTGAAATTTATATTTTAATAAAAATCTTTTCTTATCACTTTTTATATTATCTATTAAATCAAATAAAGTCCTAATACTATCTAATTTTTCTTCTAAGTTAATATTTTCATTAATTTTATCATCCATATTTTATAATTTATAATTTATTCTTTTTAATACTATTTTAAATATAATAAATTTGAAACTAATTATTTTTTATATTATTATAATTTATGTCAATTATGCAAAATATAAATTATGTTGATATTGTATGTGGACTTGCTTGGGGAGATGAAGCAAAAGGAAAGATTGTATCTCATTTAGCTAAATCAAAAAAATATAATTTAGTTTGCCGTTGGGCAGGTGGTAATAATGCTGGTCATACAATTTATATTAATGGTGAAAAATATAAAACTCATCTTATTCCATCAGGTGTATTCTATGGTATTACATCTGTTATAGGTCCAGATTGCGTAATTAATAAAGAACAATTTTATAAAGAAATTAAATATCTCAAAGATAATGGGTTTGATACAAATTTAGTCAAAGTTTCACCAAAAGCACATATTGTATCTTCACAACATATCCAAGAAGATATAGAAAAATATTTAAATAGTCAAGGAACTACAGCAAAGGGTATTGCGCCATGCTATAGAGATAAATATGCTAGAATAGGTTCTCGTGTTGGAGATGGTGATAACTATAATGATTTTAAGTCATATATTTGGAATGAAAAATTATACGGAAATATTTTATGTGAAGGAGCACAAGGTTTTTGGCTAGATATTAATTATGGAAATTATCCATATATTACTTCTTCAACAACTTTACCTTATGGTGCCTGTTCATTAGGTTTCTCGCCAAAATTAATCAATAATATATATGGCGCATGTAAAATATATGATACCCGTTCAGGTTTAGATCCTGAATTCCCAGAAGAATTATTAGATGACAAAGAATTATTATCAGTTTGTGATGCAGGTATGGAATATGGTACTACAACTGGAAGAAGACGAAAAGTAAACTGGTTAGATTTGAATAAATTAAAAAATGCTATTAATATATCAGGTACAACACATTTAATTATATCCAAATTAGATGTTTTGGAATATATAAATTTATTTAAATTAAAAAATAATAAAATTATTTCATTTCATAATATAGAATTAATGAAACAATATATAAATCATTATTTAAAAAAAAATTGTAATGAATTAGTTGAAATTATATATTCAGATAATGTTGAAACTATATCAGGATTATAAATCTTAAAGATTATTAATTTTAAAAATATCATAATAAATAAATGGAAAATGATTTATATTATGAAATAAATGATACATCTAAATTACGTTTAATTAATAAAAATTATAATGACTCAATTAGAATATCAAAACAATATAATACAAAAAAAGGTTATAAGAATGAAATTAAAATATATAGATATTCTAAAGACAAATCTTTATTTCCTAAACAGTATAGTAATAATGATTCTGATAAAATAATAGTAATGGATTATTTACCATTTAATTTAGAATCTATGATTGAAACATTAAATATTACTAGTAAAACTTGGAATGATGAATATGCAGATAGTCTAATTAAGGATTATAAAATAATTAGCAATCTAATTAATAAATTAATTTTATTACATAAAAATAATATATATCATAATGATTTTAAAGCTAAAAATATAAGATTAACAGCATTAGGTGATATTGTTATATTTGATTATACTTTTAGTGAAATTAATGATGACGATAATACAATAGAAAGAAATAATATAGATGATACAAATATGTTAAAATATATTTTATTACAAATTATATATTGCTTACCATATAAAGAAGTATATCCTAAAAATAAATATAATAAATTAGTTTCAAATTTAGGTAATAAACTAGTAAATAATAAAAAAATAAGTACAATATTACCAATTGATAATATTAAAAAAGTATTTGAATTAAATAAAAATAACTTGGATGAATTACATAAAATATTTAATTATACTCCTAAGGTAGAATCAGATAATAAGAAAAGTGATGAAAAAATATTAAGTGATTTTTTAGATAAAGTTAAATTTAATGATTTATCACAATGTAGTTCTAAAGCTTATAAAGAAAATTTTTTTATGAAAAAAAATGAGATTATTGATTTAATTAATAAAACGCCAGAAATTAAGAATATTTTACCAAAAAATTTAAATAAGTATAAAAAAGAAGAAATATGCGATTTAATATTTAAGATAAGTAGTAGAAACATTTTACCTACACCCGAAGTATTAGATGAATACAAAGATTTAAATGAAATAACTAATATTTTATTAAAATATGATAAGGAAGAACCTATAAATTTTATTTGTTATCCATCTATGCAAAAATATCTATATTTATATATTTTAAGCAAACATAAAAAAAGTTGTATGTTAGATTTTTATACTGATTTTAAAAATAACAAATATGTTAATTTTACAAATAAAGATAAAAAAAATTATAAAGATAAAAAAGATTTTATTAATTTTCATGATTATTTATCAATACCATTTCGAGAATTAAAAGAAAAATCATTCAAAAAAAAAATTCTAGAAAATTATGAAAAATGTGCAAAAAACAATAAACTATTATGTATGCATTTGTCATTAACTAAACACGCAAATATGTTAGTGTTTAATCATAAATTAAAACAGATTGAGAGATATGAACCACATGGTATTTCTACACATCCAGTAATATCAGAAGAGGGTAAAATTGTAGATTCTTATTTAGAAGAATTAGCAAAATATTTTAGAAATAATGGTAAAATAGAATTTACAAAGGATATAAAGTATGCTTCTAGTAAAGAAACTTGTCCAATGATTCCAAAGAAAATTATGAATAAATTCTTAAATTTAGTAAATAAAGAAAAAGGTCTGCAAATATTTGACGGAACTTATAAACAAAAAAAACAAGCAGTTAAAATATTAAATACAACATTTAGTGATCCTCTTGGTTTCTGCTGTATGTGGTCTTATTTATATATGGATTACAGATTGTATAACCCAAAATTACCTGGGGATGAATTAGGAAATAAATTATTAGAGAAATTTCAAGATCTAAGAGGAGATGAAATACAAAGTTTTATAAGAAGATATATAAGAGGTTATACACAAGAGATTCTAACAGATTTATTAAAAGTTCTAAAAAGTAATGAAAATTTATTTATACTATTTAATGTAGTAGAATTAATAGATTTAGAAATAAATGACTATCAAAAAAAAAAAATTAATAAAAAAGAATTTGAGAATAATAAAGGATTTATTGGTTCTGAATATTTTAAATTACAAAAAATATTTAATCAATATATAACTAGTTTGTATGTAAAAATACTAGATAAATAATAAAAAATTTTGATTTTATTAATTACTAAATTTTTTTTATAAAAACTACTTCTGTCAATATGGTAAGAAATAATTGTAATTGTACTTGTATATTTGTCACTTTAATGATAATATCTATATTATTCTTTGCTTTAACTGTACAATATGGCGTAAAATATGATGATAGTCTTAAATATAAAGAAAAAAAATGTAAGATTGATAGGATTGAATATCCAACTATTGAATCAATTATTAATGATACAAGTCAATTTACCAAATGTTCATGTGGTAAAAGATGTACTAGTACATTAGGGATTTGTAACAAAATCTATATTAATGATGTTGATTCTAATTCATCTACTAATATATTACTGAGAAATGATTATTCATTATTTGAAACAAGATGTACATTTAGAGAAACTAGGTGTCCACATGGTGAAAATATTGAAAATCGTAAATATAAAATTTCTAATAATATAGAAGAAATGAAGATTTATGAACATTATAAAAATAATGATATTATATTAAAATGTTATTACTATAATGATATATATTTTTTAGATAATTACAATTATTTAACGGAAACTGTTATTTTTTCAGTATTATTAGGAACTTTTGTAATAAGTATATTTGTAATACTATCATGTTGTAGAATAGATTAATAGCTAAAAAAAATAAAAAAAATTTGAAAGTTTATAAATTTTTATTATTATTATTCAAAGCTCAAATGAGTTCATTTAATGACATTGTTAAGATGTCAGGTATAACATTTACTTATGGTTTTGTATATTGTAATCAGGAATTATTAACAGGTAGATATAAAATTGGGTGTACTTATAAATATCCACAAGAAAGATTGAAACAACTAAACTCTACCGGTATGTCAATAGATTTACAATTTCAATTTGCTATTTATGTTAAAGACTATATGAGAATTGAAAGGTTAATTCATAACATTTTACAAGGTCAAGGTTATAGATATAGAAAAGATAGAGAATTCTTTACTGCTCCAATTGATAAAATATTTGATTTATTTCGTACATTTAATATTGATGGATTTGATTTAATTTATCCTAATTCTGATTATTTCAGTGAAGAAAATTATAAAAGAAAGAATGATGATATTAGTAAAACTAATGAAAATACTCAAATTGTTAATAGTAATATAACTGAATCTACCAGTATTATTAATAGTGGAGAAGATACTGATATTGAAATGATTGATACTAATGATAATTCTAAAAAAAGAAGAAAATATAGAAAATTAAATCATTTTATAAAAGAAAATACTATAATTAGACACATTATTAAATTTGATAAATATAATCATATTTGGAAAGGAATATATTATCCAAAAAATGATACAATTATGTATGATGATATCGAATATAATTCTTTAACAAAATTTGCGAATTGTCATTATAAAAACTCAAGTTCTAATAAAGATACTTGTAATAATCCATGGAAAGAAATCCAAATTCTTGATAATAATAATTGGATTATAATTGATAAATTATGTTAAAATTATTAAACTATTTTAAAATTATTAAAATTTCTTAAAATTTTATTTTAAAACATATTTTTATTATTCTATATAAATGGCGCAAAATTTAATTAAATTTTTACCATTTGATATATATCATAAAATAAATCTATTAAATTTATATGAATTTAATTTTGAAAAACATAAATCAACTTTTAATTTAGTTATGAAAGATTTAGTCTATAATTATTGGAGTAAATGGATATTTATTTATAAGGATTTAGATGATACTTCTTCTGGTTTTCCGGATTATAATTACAATTGGAATTACTATATAATAAAATATAAAAATATAAAAGAAGAAGATATTGTATTTGATGATATAAAATATAATCACAGAATACAATATAATAAAAAGAGTTTAAAAAAATTTGAATATTTAAATCAAATGGATTTTTGGCCAGAGTTATAATATGGCATTTTTGTTAAAAAAACAATACAAATTACCATATGATATTTGTAATAAAATAAATTTAATATGTATAAATGAACTTATAGTAAATATTAATAAAAGAATATTACATATGCAATTAATGTCATATTTCCAAACAGATATTATATATAGTATGCATGAGTTTTATTTTGTCCAACTATTAGTTTTTTTACAAAAATTAAAACCATTAAGAGCCAAATATAATAATGATTATGATGTATATGATATTAGTTTAAGAGAAGAAACAATTAATATATATCATTATAGATTATATAGAGATCATATTAATATATTTCTATACCAAAATAAAGAATATCATATTTATTATAATCAATTTGAGTAACTATATATGTGTAATACCATTTGTTGTTAATTTTGCTTCTGTCAAATTTATATCTAACTCACCATTATGTAATTTATCATGACATTCTTCACATAAACCAATCAAATTAAATTTTTTATTCTTATGAAAATGATCTATAAAACCATTTTCATCTGCATCTTTTTGTTGTTTTATATGATGTGTTTCTGTAGCATTATTTTTATTACAAATCTGACATTTATCTATTATTAACTTTGAATTATATTTTGATTTCTTGTTTCTTACTAGTATATCAGTTCCTAATATTTCTTGTCGTATTTGGTTTGCGGTATTTAGGAAATCTTTATCTAAATCTAATGAACGACATACTTCTAATCCATATATACTTTCACCTGAACCTTCTTTCAATTTTCTGTCAAATATAATTGAATTATCTTCTTCTTTATATTTTACAGATAAATGATAAATATTTAGAGTTTTGATTTTATTAATTCTTTCCATTTCTGATATTTCATGTAAATGAGTCGCAAATATAAATGATGATTTTTTATTAATTAAATGAAGAATTCCTGATGCAACAATTGAAATTGCTGAATCTGTTTCAGTTCCAGAACATAATTCATCTCCTATAATTAATGTATTATCATCTGCACTTTTTAATATATTTCTTATTTCATTCATCTCTCCAATAAATGTACTATGACCTTTAAAAATATTATCACCACCTGGGATTCTTGAGAATATTTTTTTATATGGACAAAACTCCATAGATTTACAAGGTACATACATTCCTGCTTGTGCCATTATTGTTACTAATCCAATAGATTTCATTAAACAACTTTTTCCAGACGAATTCATACCATACAATAAAATACCATCTTGATTATCAATTCCAAGTTTAACATCATTTGTCACATACTTAATATCTTCATTTATTATCTCTATAATAGGATGTCTTACCTCTTTTAAATCTAAGAATGGTTTTTTATTTTCTAATATCGTAGGTCTAGAATATTTGTATATAATTGAATTATATGCATTATTTGATGAGAAATCTATAATTTCAATAAATTGAATAAAATCTCCAAAATAATTTTCATAATTAGAATATGTATTTTTACAAAAATCCATATATTTTGTAGTACATAATGTTTTAATATTTGAAATAAGTTTTATTATTTTATTATTTTTTTCTGTTGAATTATCTAAAAATATTCTTACTGATGTACTAGCACTTGATAGTTTTTTAAATGACAAATCTTTATATATTGGTTGTTCCCTCTTAAATATATTAAATCTATTCTGAGTTATTTGTAAATAATAACCAAATTGATCATTCTTTTCTACCTTAAACCAATTATTATATGTAGAACTTAAACCATTAAATGTATTGGCATTCTCTGTAAAATAATTAATTGATGCTTCATACTCATCTTGTAAATCATCAATATCTTTATATATACCTCTTTTAAAAATATTACCATTGATATTATCCAAACTATAACTCTGTATCTCATTAATATTTAAATTATCATCAAGATATGATATTAATTCTAATAAATTTCTTGAAATTTTTATTGAATTGAATTTATTAAATTTTGGATTATCTTCATTTAATTTATTTATATAAATTGCTAATGCATATAAATCATTTAGCGATTCATATATACTGCTAAAATTATTTGGTTGTAATTTTAATAAATGCATTTTTCTAAAATATCTTTCTAAATCACAAATGTTGTTAAGATATCTTCTAACATCCTCATAAATTGCTTTGCATTTATCTTTATTTTTTAAATTTTTATTTTGTGAATTTTTAATATCTTTATTCAACATCAATTCAATATCATCATATTTATTATTTATAGTTTCATAATTAGTAAATGGATTCAATAATGTTTCTTTAAAATATCTTTTACCTATGTGTGTTATACAATTATTAAGAATATTTAATAATGAAGAGTATTTTGTATCATTATCTGAAATTATATCCAATTTTTTTATTAAATTAAAACCAAGAAATAAATGTTCATTATTTTCAATTAAAATTGGTTTATGAATATTTTCAATAATTCTGTCATTATGTGAATAAGAAAATTTAATTAAATTTATAAAACTAATGATTAATTCTTGATTTTTTTCAAGGTTAATATATTCAATTGGTGATAACATACCGGTATTTTTATAAACCTTTTTTAACAATTCATTTTGATATGTTATGTCCATTATTTCTTTTGGGTAATTATCAATTTGATTATGAATACAATTATTATTAATATCAAAGTTTAATTTATTTTTAATTAAATCAAAATCTATATCATCTCCAAATATAATAATTTCAGTTGGATTATATTTTAATATTATTCTATGGATATTATCAAATAATATTTTTTCATCTTTAAATAATGAAGAATTATTTTCATGTAAATATACTTTACCAATTGATAATTCAATTATACTTAATGAAAATGATAAAATAATCTTCTTAGTTTTTCTATCCTTAAATTTATAAAAATAAATTGACATTAAATAATTTGATGTATAACATGCAACATCAGTTATATAAGTTGATGGAGATATTATTTCAGTTACAGTTCTAATTTTTTTAGCATTTTTACCCATTTCATTATCATGTTGATTTACAATAATACAAGTAAAATTATTAGCAATTAATATTTCAATATATTTATCAATTGATTGTATTGGAACACCTGCCATATATGGATTTTTTTTTGATATATCATCAATACTCTTATTCTTCTTTGTACAAAGTATATTCAATAAACTAGATATATCAAATAATGGAGGACCAGTATTACCATCATTTAATGAATACATTTCATAAAACATACCAAGTTCCATAAGAATAATTGTTTTCTCTCCATATAATTCCTTATATTTATTGTAAAAATCAAGGTATTCGTCAAAAATAATTTTTTTAGAACCCATAATGGTTTATTTATTATATAATAATATAAAATTAATGTTTAAATAGGTTTATATATAATTTATATTATATACAATTTTATTAAAATTTGAATTATATATTAAAGATAAATATATTATATAAATATATTTATGAAAGATATTGAGAGTAAAACTTTAAATGAACTCAGAAAATATTGTCGTGATAATAAAATTAAAGGTTATAGTAGTAAAAAAAAATTACAATTAATTGAGTTAATTAATAATTTTAATAAAAAAGAAAATGTTATTGTTGAGAATATAATTATAGGTAAAGATGAAAATAAAGATGAAAATAAAGATGTAAATAAAGATGAAAATAAAGATGAAAATAAAGATAAAAATAAAGATAAAAATAAAAATGAAAATAAAGATAACAAAGATGATGATGATGACAAAAAAAATGATGAAGAAACTTCTGATGATTATTTAAGTGAAAATATAACATTATATTGGGGAGATTGCATTAAAAGAATGGAAGAAATATTAGATGATAGTATAGAATTAATACTATGTGACTTACCATATGGTACAACAAAATGTAAGTGGGATACTATTATAGATATAGATAAATTATGGGAACATTATAAAAGAATTATAAAAAAACCTTCAGGTGTAATATTACTATTTGGCCAACAACCATTTACAAGTAAACTTATTTCATCTAATTATGATTGGTATAAATATAATCTAATTTGGAAAAAAAATAAAACAACACAATATCTATTAGCAAATTATAGACCTATGAAATGTACTGAAGATATTTGTGTTTTCTCAAAGGGAGGAGCAGCTGCTGCATCAAGAAAGAAAGGTAATATGACTTATAATCCACAGGGCTTAATACCTGTAAATATAAAAAAAAAAAATAGTGAGAAACGTATTGGAAAAATGTTAAATCAAACACATCATTTAGGTCCAAATAATAAATTAACTAGTAATACTGAGTATTCACAGAAGTTTACAAATTATCCAAATGAACTTATAGAGTTTGATATAGAATATGATACAATACATGAAACACAAAAACCTGTTAAATTAATAGAATATCTTATAGAAACATATTCGAATAAATATGATACGGTATTAGATAATGCTATGGGTTCTGGAACAACAGGCATTGGTTGTATAAGTACTAATAGAAAATTTATTGGAATTGAATTAGAAGAAAAATATTTTAAGTTAGCTAAGAATCGTATTATAAAAAAATTATAATTTTAGTGTTAATAAAATAAAAATTTATTATAGATTTTATTATTCCTTTTTATTTATTTTTCTCATTTTTTTTGTTTTTTATCACTAATCCAAACTAATCTTATCAATTCTTAAACTATCAATAGGGTCTTGTTGAATTTTTATTTTAAATGTTTTAGGGTCTTGTACAATTTTTTTAGGGTCTGATTTTATGAGATAATTCAGAGCTCTTAGAAGTTCTTCAGTATTATCACCAAGAACTCCTAAGGAACGATTACATGAATTATGTAGATAACCTCTAAATCTGCATGTTTTATGATCATGATCAAATACAAGTTTGTTTCCTTTTTTTCCGGGCTTGTTACAAATTGCACATAATGTACCTTTTGGTGCTTCATATGGTATATCTAAATTTTTTGCTATCTTTTTAGCTTCATTTCCACTTTTACTTGTTTTTTTATAACAAATCTTACATTCAGGACGATAGCGTCTATAACCATTTTTATCAAAACAATCAATGCCAGATGCATTAGTGTCATACTCTTCTAAAAGTTTTCTTTCTTCACATTTGGAACATTCCTTATATTGATATTTAGTATAGTTATTATATTCTTCCTCGGGGGTTTTATATTTACACTTATATCCTTGTTGAATATATCTATTTCTTTCTTTATCAGTAAAGTTCGGAGGTTTTTTTCTTAAAAGTCCCTTGAAGTCAATAATGAGCTCATAAACATTTGCTTTAATATCATCTTCTTTTTCTTTCAAGAAAGACACAAAATCATCGCAAGTGTTGACTTTCTCTTTGAGAATATCCTTTTCAGATTGAAGAGATACCATCACAAAGTATCAAGATTCACTTATTATAAGTAAATTTTAGTATTAAAAAACTTCAAAATTTTTTTTACTACTTAACAAATAGAAATACAA
>CEWG01087281.1_pt1 | contig 11616 bp, 10 predicted proteins | sample 361411 | NCBI WGS metagenome assembly CEWG01 (sample SAMEA2622173, study PRJEB7988) | marine metagenome | biome: marine biome (ENVO:00000447); feature: surface water layer (ENVO:00002042); material: "saline water (ENVO:00002010), including plankton (ENVO:xxxxxxxx)" | depth 5 m | reverse complement strand
ATGGCGATTAGAAACACTCCAAACGGAGATGAATATGATAAAGATGTTGCGCTAGGTGTTTATTACGCCGTTGATAACGGCGCTAAAATTATCAACATGAGTTTTGGTAAAAGCTTTTCACCTCATAGTGATTGGGTAAGAGACGCTATTGCTTATGCTGCAAAAAAAGATGTATTAATTGTGGCTGCCGCTGGTAACGATTCCAAAAACACAGATGAAGGGCAATACTACCCTAACGACCAAATTGGTGTTGGTGAGGAGGTTAGTGATACCTTTTTAAAGGTAGGCGCTACTACTTATGATTACGGTTCAGGAATTATTTCTGGTTTTTCTAATTACGGAAAAAGCAGTGTTGATGTGTTTGCGCCAGGGTCAAGAATTTACGCAACGGTGCCTGATGGAAAATATCGTTTTTTACAGGGAACCTCTATGGCCTCTCCATTGGTGGCGGGCATTGCCGCGCTTGTGCTTTCACAATACCCAAAACTTAGCGCAGCCGAACTTAAACAAATATTAATGAATTCTGGTTTGCCCATCGTTAAAAAGGTGAGCTTAGGCGATGATGCTATTGTTCCTTTTTCAGAATTATCTAAATCTGGGCGGCTTGTTAATGCTTATAACGCCTTAATTATGGCATCTAAAATATCCAGGTAGCTGCATGAAAAGCCGGTGTCTTTTATTATTCAATATCGCAGTGGTTTTTTGTGGTCTCGAGATTGGCGCACAACGAAGCGAGCCTTCTGGTTATTGGCAACAACACATAAACTATAATATTGAGGTCGACATGAACGTCGAAACATCTCAATATGAAGGCAGACAAAGAGTTGTTTACACTAATAATTCGCCAGACAAGCTTGTGCGCGCATTCTTTCACCTTTATTTTAATGCTTTTCAGCCGGGTAGTGAAATGGATGTTCACTCTAGGAGCATCGCAGACCCTGACTCCAGGGTCATGGGGCGCATCGAAAAATTAGAAAAAAAAGATCAAGGCTATTTAAGGGTTTATTCAATAAAACAAGATGGTGTTGAAATAAGCGGTCATGTGGCGGGAACTGTATTAGAGGTGGACCTTAATAAACCAATAATGCCCGGAGAAAGCACTGTTTTTGATATGGTTTTTTCCGGTCAAGCCCCCTTAATAATAAGAAGGGCTGGAAAACAAAACAAGGAGGGGGTTGCGCTGTCTATGGCACAGTGGTATCCTAAGCTTGCGGAATACGATTTTGAGGGCTGGCATGCAGACCCTTATATCGCGCGGGAGTTCCACGGGGTTTGGGGGGATTTTGATGTTAAATTGACCATTGATAAAAATTTTGTAGTAGGTGGAACAGGTTATTTACAAAACACTGAGGCGGTCGAAATGTCTTCAAATAAAAGTCCTGGCAAAAACACTTGGCACTTCATCGCCCCAAATGTTCATGATTTTACTTGGGCCGCTGACCCAGATTACATACATGACAGCTTACAAATGGAGGGGGGGCCAAAACTGCACTTCTATTACAAAAAGAATTTGGCCGACGAACAATTGAAGAATTGGAAAAAACTACAGCCTATAACAGCTAAATTAATGCGTTTTTTTAATGAAAATATTGGCCCATATCCATACGAGCAGTACTCCGTTATTCAGGGTGGTGATGGTGGTATGGAATACGGGATGTGTACGCTCATTACGGCAAACAGGTCCTTTGAAAGCTTGGTTGGGGTAACAGCTCACGAGCTGGCCCACAGTTGGTTTCAGTTTGTTTTGGCAACAAATGAGAGCAAGCACGAGTGGATGGACGAGGGTTTTACAGAATATTATTGTACACAGGCAGAGGCTTCAATTATGGGGGTAGATGAAGAGGCGGTGTTTAAAACATCCTACGATCGTTATAGAAAACTCGCTCTTAGTGGGGTGGAGCAATCACAAACAACCCACGCAGATCGCTATAGGTTTAATGCTAGTTATGGGGTTTCAGCTTATACAAAGGGTTCTATTTTTTTAAGGCAATTAAAGCATATTATTGGCACTGTTGCTTTTGATAAGGCCATGAAAGACTATTTTTCACTCTGGTCTTTCAAGCACCCGACTCCGAATGATTTTATCCGTTGTGCTGAAAAATCTTCTGGGGCTGAATTAGATTGGTATCTAACAGATTGGACCAAGACGACCAATACGATTGATTATGCTATCGATTCCGTTACTGTGTCGGGGGATGTGGTAAAAGTGGATTTGAATAGGATTGGTTTAATACCAATTCCTGTTGAAGTAGGGGTTCTTTACAAGGGAGGTGCGGAAGAAAAATTTTACATTCCACTTCAAATGATGCGGGCAGAAAAACCCCTCGCGGAAGAAACAATCCTATTAAAAGATTGGGCCTGGGCGCACCCTAATTATAGCTTTGATTTTGTGAAAAATGGGGAAATTAAGTCAATAACCCTGGACCCCGATAATAAAATAGCTGATGTTAATTTGGGCAACAACAGCTACATAAAAGACACTCTTGAATAAGTTAAAAGGAAGGCAAAATATAACAACACTATTTGAAACTGGTGAAAAAATCTTTATACACCCTTTATGTCTTTTTTATAAAAAAAACAACGACATGGCTTACGGAATTAGTGTTGGAAAGCGTTCATTTTCTTTGGCCGTGGAAAGGAATAAAATAAAAAGACTGCTGCGTGAGGGTGTGAGAAAACATTTGTTTTCTGCGTTTGACGCCCTTGAGGGTAATTGTCACTTTATGGTTTTATATTTAGACAAGAAAAAACCCGCTCCTGATGAGCTTGAGGGAGCCTTCAAAAGATTAGTGAAACAAATAAAAAAAGAGCTGTTTTGAAAAATAAAATAAAAAAGCGTTTTGCATTTATATTCTTGTCTTTACTTATTGTGTTGACTCTTGGCTCGTTTAAAACCGATTTTTTTGAAATTGCTAAACAAATAGAAATATACAACTCGCTTTTCAAAGAAATTAATATGAACTATGTGGACGAAACAAACCCTGCTGAACTTATGGAAACAGGGGTTAAAAAAATGTTGTCCAAACTAGACCCCTACACCGTTTACAGCAGCGAACAGGATGTTGAAGATGCAAAAATGCGCCGTTCCGGGGATTTTGTTGGTATTGGCGCAAACCTTCGCTTTATTAATGAGGCACTAACTGTTACTGAGCTGTATAAGGGCTCTTCTGCCGATAAAGGGGGAATAAGGCCTGGAGATGTAATTCGTAAAATTAACGGCATCAGTGTTGATAATTCTAGCAACGGTGTTGATGTGTTGCTTGGTGGTAAAAAAAACTCTGTTGTAGATATTACATATGTAAGAAACAATGTTAGTAAAACAATTTCCCTTAGTAGAGACGGAAGAAAAGAAAAAGCCGTGCCCTTGTTTAGACTGCTTGAAAATGATATTGGTTATATTGCTCTAACCCGGTTTTCAAGAGGAGCGGCCAGGGAAGTTGAATCCGCGTTAAAGTTCTTGCTGATTGATGAGGCTAAAGGTTTAATTCTTGATTTGAGAAATAATCCGGGGGGGTTGCTTCAGGAGGCTGTTAATATTGTTAATCTTTTTGTGCCTAAAAATCAACTGGTCGTTAGCACACAATCGAATATCAAGAAATACAATACTCGTTTTGTGACAAAACAGCAGCCTTTAAGTTTAGATATTCCTCTTATTGTGCTTGTAAATGAACGCAGTGCTTCAGCTAGTGAAATTGTTGCTGGGGCTTTACAAGATCTGGATCGCGCTGTTGTTATAGGAAAGCAAAGTTTTGGCAAGGGTCTTGTCCAACAGCCAAAACCCCTCCCTTATGGGGCGCAAATAAAAATAACAATATCTAGGTATTTTACACCCTCCGGTCGTTGCATCCAAGCTTTGGATTACAGTAGAAAAACCAAATCAGGTGCTGTTAAAAGCGTTGAGGATAACGCAGATGTTTTTAAGACAAAGAATGGGCGAGATGTTTTTGGGGGTGGTGGAATAATGCCTGATATTAATTTAGGTGTTTCTTCTAAATTTGATTTGATAAAAATTCTCAAAAAAAATAATTTTGTATTTAATTTTGCGCTTGCATACCATGAAAGAAATCCTGTTAAAAATCTTAAAGATTTTAGTTTAAAAGAGTCTGTTTTTAACCAATTTAAAAAAGATTGTTTTTCTAAGGGTTTTAGCTTAGAAACAACCACAGAAAACCTATTGTTGAAAGCTTATGTAGCAGCGGAAGAAGAAAATTTAAGTTCTATTATTGAGTCTGTTGCTGTTTTTAATGATGCTTTAAACAAAGAAAAGGAAGCAGAGTTTGTGTTGTTAAAAAGCGAAATATTAACCCTTTTGTCTGAGGAAATTATAAAGATGGCTTTTTATAATGAAGGGGTTTATGAATATGCTTTGTTAAACAATAAGGCTATAAATACGGCAAAAATTCTTCTAGGTGATTTGGGGCGCTACGCTGCATTATTGAAATAATTTAAATATCTTGAAACATGTTCCGTATTCTTTTTTTGTTGTTGGTCTCATTTAATGTTTGTTTAGCCCAAACAAACCGCAAACATGTGGTGTATTTTGAAACAGATAAATATAATGTATTACAAACAGAACAAAATCGACTATTGTTGTTTATTCAAGAATTAGAAAGAAAAGAAATAAAGCGGGTTTCTATATACGGTTTTTGTGATGATAGAGGCACTGACCAGTATAATTTAATTCTATCACAAAACAGGGCAAACGCCATAAAAGATGTTTTTTCTGGATCAGGAATTAAACAGAACCTCATAACCAATGTGGACGGTAAAGGAGAAATTCTATTAAAAATAATTACATCAGAAAATGTAAATATTATTCGTGGTTTAAATCGTAAAGTTGAAATAGAGATTGAGTATAAGAGTAATAAAAAAGGGGTTGTTGTTAAAAAAAACAAAGGAACTGTAGACAATAAAAAGATAGATGATAAAGGAAGAGTTTTGCCTTTGACCTTAGAAAGTGAGTTAATGGTAGGAGATAAAGTTGTACTGAAAGATATTTTATTTCAAACGGGGTATAGTTATATTTTAAAAGAATCCATACCTGTGCTTAAAAATGTAGTAAAAAAATTAAAGGAAAAAGAAAATTTATATTTTACAATTGAAGGGCACGTTTGCTGTACTACTGATGGAAGGGATGCTATAGACAGGGGGACTGGAAGACGAAATTTATCACTAACAAGGGCACGATATATATATAACTATTTAGCGCGAAACGGTATTTCAAAAAAACGAATGAAATTCATTGGTTTAAAACATAAATTTCCTCTAGGTGGGGATATAAAGTTTGACCGTAGGGTTGAAATAGAAATAACCTACATTAAAGATTAGTTTTTATCATTGCAATATGAGGAATCCCGTCCTCTAAATATTCTTCTCCTGAGACTTTAAAGCCTAAGTTGTTGTAAAACTGCTTTAGATATGTTTGTGCTGATATTGATATTTTAGATTCCTTAAATTTTGTTTTTATTGCTTTGATAGAAACTTCCATTAATTGCGTTCCATAATTATGATTCCTATTGTTTTTACATACTAAAACACGTCCAATACTGGCATTTTTAAAATAATCTCCATTTTTAAAAATCCTAGTATAACCAATTAGTTTATTGTTTTTTTTTAGTAAAACATGAAGCGCTTTTTGATCTTTATAATCAATGTCTTGATAAATACAATTTTGTTCAACAACAAAAACCTCGGATCGTAGATGTAGAATATCATACAATTCATTAGTAGACAGTTGATTAAAACTTTTTATAAGATATTCAACCATGCTATTTGCGTTATGATTTGGAAAGATTTATTTTATTAATTCTGTTTTGGTGTCGTCCGCCTTCAAATTCTGTTTGTATAAAAATATCTACCATTAAAAGTGCGTCTTCTAAAGAAACAAATCTGGAAGGAATACATAAAACATTAGCATTGTTATGCTGGCGTATTAATTTAACAATGTCTGTATTCCAACAAATACCTGCACGTATTTTTTTGTATTTATTAGCTGTGATAGCTACGCCATTTGCACTACCGCAAAGCAGTATACCTAAATCTGATTCCTTATTAGATACAGCATTGGCAACTGGGTGAACAAAATCAGGGTAATCAACACTATCTTCTGTGTTCGTTCCATAATTTTTAAACTCTATTTGTTTTTTTTCTAAAACCTCTATTATCTTATATTTATAAACTGTTCCTGCATGGTCATTACCAATCGCTATTTTCATTTGTTATTTTTTATGAGATTTATGTAAACTTACAAAAAAAGGGGGTTGTTAATTAAGGTATATATAAAGTGTTGATAAATTATTATTACTATTAATAACTTTCACATATAACTAAGTTTTTAATATTACTTATAAATAAATTATTGTATTGCAAAAAAAATTATAATTTTTAATCCTCTAAAATAAAGCCAGATAATAACCATTTATAAACAAATTTTATATATAATTTATTACTAATTACAGGTTATATTTATAAAAATTAAAAGAAATTTTAAAGATATTAACAAACTATAATAATCAACATTTTTTTTAAATAAAATAAAATTAATTAGATGATAATATATAAAATGTGAATAAACTCCTATCCGCTTTTAGTTTGATGAAATTAAAGTGGTAGTTTTGTTGTGTTAGATTTGTCCATAATGCCTAGAAAAAAAAAGAATTTTTATTCTACAGATAAATATACTTCAACTATTTTATCTGTTTTTAAATCGTCCCCAAAAAAGTCTCTAAACTATAAACAAATTTGTATGCAACTTGGAATTCATAATCCAAGCGAAAGAGCACTGATAATAAAAACATTAAGTGCTTTAACTCACAATAAAAAAATAAAAGAAACGACACCGGGAAAATATAAAATAATTAATAATAAAAATTACTATCAAGGTGTTTTTGATATCACATCGAAAGGATCTGGATATATAAAATCAGATGATTTTAAAGAAGATATATTTATTCCATCACATAAAAAACTTAAAGCTCTTAATGGAGATGAAGTACAATTTTATGTGCATAAAAAACGCAATAACAGCCGCTTAGAAGGAGAGGTAACACAGATTATTAAACGATCAAAGCAAGATTATGTTGGTATTATTCAAATAAATAAAAATTTTGCTTTTGTTATTCCAGATAATAGAAAAATGCCTGTTGATATTTACATCCCTTTAAAGAAAACTAAAAAAGCGGAAGATGGTCAAAAAGTTTTAGTGAGAATAGAAGATTGGCCAGATAAAGCAGATTGTCCTAACGGGAAAGTAATAGAAATACTAGGTCTACCAGGTGATCATCAAACAGAAATACATGCAATTTTAGCAGATTATGGATTGCCTTACAAGTTTACACCAGAAGTAGAAGATTTTGCAAATAAAATAAACACTAATATTTCTGAAAAAGAAATAAAAAAACGACGTGATTTAAGAAAAGATTTAACTTTTACAATAGATCCAAAAGATGCAAAAGATTTTGATGATGCGTTGTCTTTTAAAGTATTAGATAATGGTAATTACGAAATAGGAATCCATATTGCAGACGTGTCTCATTATTTAAAAGAAGGCACAATATTAGATGATGAGGCTTATAAAAGAGCCACCTCCGTTTATTTAGTAGACCGTGTTGTTCCAATGCTCCCTGAGGTTCTTTCAAACAACGCTTGTTCTTTAAGACCTCAGGAAGAAAAATACACTTTTTCAGCTATTTTTGAACTTAACAATAATGCTAAAATAATCAATCAATGGTTTGGCAAAACAGCTATATACAGTGATGCGCGCTTTGCTTACGAGGAAGCTCAGTATATTATTGAAGCAGAAAGTAATGAGATACCGAGCCATATATCTTTAACCAACGAAACATATAAAACACCAAAAAAAATAAAAGAAGCAATATTAAAACTAAATCAGCTTGCTAAAAAATTGAGAGATAAAAGAATGCTTGATGGCGCTATATCTTTCGATAAAGTAGAAGTTAAATTCAACTTAGATCAAAATAACACACCTTTAGGTGTTAATTTTAAATCTTCTAAAGCGGCTAATAAACTTATTGAAGAGTTCATGTTGTTGGCAAATAAAAAAGTAGCAGAATTCATATTTAGCAAATCACCTAAAAAGACATTTATTTATAGAATACACGATGCACCAGATCGTCAAAAACTAGAAGGTCTTCAACGTATTGCTTCCCAGTTTGGGTATACATTAAATTTAAAAGACACAAAACAAATAAACACGTCATTAAACAATCTTTTAAAATCAGTAGTAGGAAAAAAAGAACAAAATTTAATGGACACGCTAGCGATTCGAACCATGAGTAAAGCAGAATACTCAACAAAAAACATAGGGCATTATGGCCTTTCTTTTCAAAATTACAGTCATTTTACATCACCAATTCGACGTTATCCAGATATTATGGCACACCGATTGTTACAGTCTTACCTAGGTGGCGCTCCCTCTGCCAACGCCTATTTGTATGAGGAAAAATGTAAACACAGTTCAAACATGGAAAACATTGCAACCAAAGCAGAGCGCGACTCTATTAAATACATGCAAATTAAATACATGCAAAACCAAAAGAAAACCGCTTTTAAGGGCGTTATTTCAGGAGTAACAGAGTGGGGTATTTACGTAGAAATTATGGAAAATAAATGTGAAGGTATGGTTAGAGTAAAGGATATCAAAGGAGATTATTTTATATTTGATCCAGAAATCTATGCATTAGTAGGAGAAAAAACAAAGAAAAAATACCAACTAGGAGATTCTGTTTCTGTTCAAGTTAAAAAAGCAGACCTAGAAAAAAGACATCTAGACTTTATCCTAAATTAAATTAAAAAAATGAAACACTTAAACTTAATATTATTTATAATTTGTACACAATTGTTTTCACAAACACCCACAACAAAAACCTTAGGGGAGTTTTCAGAATTAAAGGTTTATGACTTAATTAATGTAGAACTCATCAAGGCATCTGAAAATAAAATTATTATTTCTGGCGCCAATAGTAATAACATTAATATTATACAAAAGAACAGCACCTTAAAAATTAGAATGAAACTAAAATATAAATTTAACGGTGCAGAAACACAGGTCAAAATCTATTATACAGATATAGATATAATTGACGCAAATGAAGGCTCTTATGTGTTTTCAAAAGACATTATTAAACAATACGAAATTGTATTGAAAGCTCAAGAGGGTTCTCAAATATCTGTAAAAACAGAAACCAAACAATTGATTGTAAAAAGCGTAACAGGAAGCGCTATATCAACAACAGGCACAAGTGAAAATCAAGAAATTACAATTAGAACGGGCGGTGTTTATAAAGGCGGCAGTAACACTGTAGAAAACACGGATATAAAAATAAAAGCAGGGGGTAAAGCAGCAGTAAGAACACTAAATGTTTTAGACGTCAATATTTTTGCTGGGGGAGACGTTTTTATCTACGGAACTCCAAAACAACTGAAACAAAGGAAAATATTTGGAGGAAGAATAATTTTTAAAGATTAACAAGGTTTGCTAGAAGACATTCAAGCCGCTATTCCCTTGGGTTTTTTTTTAGCCTTTATGGTCGGCCCCGTTTTTTTTATACTATTAGAGACAAGCGTAATTAAAGGGTTTAGGGCCGCTGTTGCTTTTGACTTAGGGGTTGTTTTCTCAGACATACTCTTTATTTTATTAGCATATTTTAGTAGTTACCAGCTTTTAGAAAACCTTAATAACCAACCGGGACTGTATGTATTTGGAGGCACCCTATTAGCAGCCTACGGAATAAATATTTTTTTAAAAAAAACCAAAGCTACACACAACAGATCAACAAAAAACCCAGGAAATGCAAACTATTTAGAGTTGTTTATTAAAGGGTTTTTTTTAAACGCTATTAATGTTGGTGTTTTGGTTTTTTGGCTGGGATTAATCATCGTAATTGGGCCAAATTTAGATGGAGACCCAAAACGTTTTTTGTTGTTTTTCAGCACTCTGCTTACTGCTTATTTTATAACAGACCTTTTAAAAATCGTTCTATCAAAACGCCTAAAAAAACAACTCACCCCCCCGATTATTTTAAATGTAAAGAAAGCGGTAGGCGCGGTTATTGTTGTTTGTGGAATTGTGTTAATCGTTAAAGGGTTTTTTCCAAAAGAACAGCTAAACCCTTCAGAAATAATCAAAGAAATAGGACAATAAAAAAACCACAACTCTGTTGTGGTTTTAGAGGCGTCTAGCGGATTCGAACCGCTGTAAAAGGTTTTGCAGACCTCTGCCTAGCCACTCGGCCAAGACGCCAAAAAGGAACGCAAATTTAATCAAAAATAAACCACATACAATAGATTTAGAAATTAATCTAGAAAAAGGGACAAGTGTCAAATTATAATGAATTCAAAAATAAGTATACATTTCATAATCAATACAATTTCGGGAAAAGGAAACAACACCCTTAACCAAAACGTAGTTAATTCTGTCTTTAATCCAAAAGAATATCACACTGTTTTAAAGAAAACGAAAACCCCTACAGATATAATTAACCACACAAAGGATTCTCTTAAAGAGGGCCCATGTATTATTGTTGCTTGTGGTGGCGACGGCACGATAAATGAAGTGGGCTCACTTTTAGTTGACACATCAACAAAATTAGGCATAATACGTTTTGGGTCTGGTAACACCCTAGCGAACTCGCTCAACATACCCAAGCAAGTTTTTTACGCGCTTAAAGTAATAAAAGCTGAACAAACGAAAAAAATTGATGTTGGCCTCATAAATCAGCGTTGTTTTTTTTCTAATGTAAGTCTTGGGGTAACTGCTAAAATCATACACCACTACAGCATGAACCAAAATAGAGGTTTCTCCGCCTACATGCAGGCTATAGCCAAAGTAATTTTTAAAAAGGCAACACCCCGCACAATAAAAATAAAAATAGATAAAAAGGAAACCGAATTAAAACCATACCTTTTTTTTATTTCAAATTCAGGACAAATAGGCTATAATTTATCTTTAACCCCAGGAACCCCTTTAGACGACGGCCACCTTCAACTGCTGTACACAGATAGAATGAGTTTTACAGAAAAACTTTTATTTATTTATTCTATAATCACAAAATCTGTGCTAAAATCAGAAAAGGTACACAAAATCAAATTTCAGTCTTTAGAGTTATATAGCATACCTAAAGATAGTTTTTTAATACAAATTGATGGAGAGTCGGTTTTAACAAAAAAAAAGACACTTCTAATAAGTATAAAAAAGAACGCACTGCAAGTCTTGGTTCCAAAACCCTAAGAGCGGCTCTTTTCTAACACCACAACCACCTTTTCAACATCACCACCAAGTGGCGGGTTTATTTTTGCAACCGACACATTAGCCCACTCTACCAAAATACAGGCATCAAAAATCTCATCAATAATACGCCCGGCAACAGCCTCTAGCAACTTAGATGATTTTTTCATTTCTCGAACGGCGATTGCGTTGAGCTCGACATAATCAATGGTGTCTTTTAGGTCGTCTGAAAGAGAAGCATTTTTTAAATCAGCCTTTACCGTTAAATCGACGCGATAATTACTACCGATGATTGTTTCTTCAGGAAGACAACCGTGGTACGCAAAAACTCGAATATTTTCAACCTTAACAAAGCCCATGAGAAAAAAATT
>CEWG01050892.1_pt1 | contig 11651 bp, 9 predicted proteins | sample 361411 | NCBI WGS metagenome assembly CEWG01 (sample SAMEA2622173, study PRJEB7988) | marine metagenome | biome: marine biome (ENVO:00000447); feature: surface water layer (ENVO:00002042); material: "saline water (ENVO:00002010), including plankton (ENVO:xxxxxxxx)" | depth 5 m | reverse complement strand
AGAATTGAAAATTTTAAAATTTATAGAATTTTCCCTGGTGGAGATATTGAATTCTTACATCCTAAAGATGGTGTATTCCCTGAAAAAGTTAATGAGGGAAGAGAGAAAGTTGGTCATAATCCAAGAAGAATTGGAGAGAATCCTAATCCTGCTGGTTTAAAGTTTACAACTAAAGAAACTTTTGACTAAATTCTCGAAAGTTGATATAAAAGTCAAATATAATTATAATTTGGGCTGAAATTAATAGTATGATCAGTTCCCAAAAAGATAGTTTTTTAAAAGCTTATAAAGATGGTAAAAATTTTATACCTATCCTCAAAACTTGGCCTGCAGATTTAGAAACCCCATTGTCAACATGGCTTAAATTATCAAACAAAGATTCACATGGAGTATTTCTTGAATCAGTTGAAGGTGGAGAAAATTTAGGCAGATGGAGTATTGTTGCTACTAACCCTCTTTGGGAAGCAGTTTGTCGTGGAGAAGAAACTACTAAAACTTGGAATAATGGGATAAGTAAAATATATAAAGGAGATCCTTTTGATTTATTAAGAACTTGGACAGAAGAATATAAATCATATAGCCTTGAGAATTTTCCTTATGTAGGCCAGTTATATGGTTCATGGGGGTATGAACTAATTAATCATATAGAGCCTAATGTTCCAATAAATCGTTTAGAAAAGAATGAGATACCTTATGGATCTTGGATGTTTTTTGATCAATTAGTAATCTTTGATCAAATGAAACGATGTATAACTGTAGTTGTATATGCAGATACTTCCAGTGCAAAAGACTCTCTTATTGAAGTGATTTATCAAGAGTCTATTGCAAAAATCAATAGAATTAGAGAATTAATGAGAGCTCCAATTAGGGAAGCACATGATCTTAACTGGAGTGATAGTAAAGATTTGAATATCGAAATTTCAAGTAATTGGGATAAAAAAGAGTTTGAAGAAGCAGTGATGAGTGCTAAAGAATATATAAAAAAAGGCGATATTTTTCAAATTGTTATTAGTCAAAAATTTCAATCGAAAGTTACGAGTGATCCCTTTAATTTGTATAGGAGTTTAAGGATGGTTAATCCTTCACCTTATATGGCTTTCTTTGATTTTGGATCATGGTATCTCATAGGTTCTAGTCCTGAAGTAATGGTAAAAGCAGAGAAGAATAAAAATAATCAAATTGTTGCAAGCTTAAGACCAATAGCTGGAACAAGGCCAAGAGGTAAAGATGCAGAACAAGATTTGAAATTTGAGAAAGATTTATTAAAAGATCCTAAAGAGATATCAGAACATGTAATGCTTATTGATCTTGGCAGAAACGATTTAGGAAGAGTATGCGAGACAGGTACAGTAGAAGTTAAAGATTTGATGATAATTGAAAAATATTCACACGTAATGCACATTGTTAGTGAAGTTGAAGGAATTTTAAAAAGTAATTCGGGCGTTTGGGATTTACTAAAAGCCTGTTTCCCTGCAGGCACTGTAACTGGGGCGCCAAAAATAAGAGCTATGCAGTTAATTAAGAACTTTGAAAAAGAACCTAGAGGTCCATATGCTGGAGTTTATGGGTCTATAGATGTAAATGGAGCATTAAATACTGCGATAACTATAAGAACAATGATTGTGCAGCCTTCAAATGATGGCGAATATACGGTTTCAGTTCAAGCAGGTGCTGGGATAGTCGCAGACTCATCTCCTGCGAATGAATATCAAGAGACTATTAATAAAGCCAAGGGAATATTAATGGCATTAGCTTGTCTGGATAGATAAATGCAAAATTATAATCTTTATAAAGGCTTTGAAGTAGAACTTTTTACAGGTTCGCAAAATAATCATGTTGGAGTTTCCGATGAGATAGAAAAAACATTTTCAAATTTTGTCAAAGAGCCTGACAACAGAAATGTTGAGTATATTACAACCCCTGAAAAAGACTATAAACTCAGTTTTAAGAACCTATTAGAACCTAGAATAAATTTAAGAAAATGGTTAAATAAAAGAGATTTGACAATAATTCCTTCATCTACTTTATGTTTTAAACATAATAAACAGTTTCAACGTTCTGATGAAAATAATCTTTATCATCAATTTATTCAAGATAATTACGGTATATCGATTGCCACTTCAAGTGTTCATATAAATTTAGGTATTGATAATTTGGATAAACTTTTTGCTGCTATTAGACTCGTAAGGTGCGAGGCTGCTTTGTATCTATCAATTAGTGCAAGTTCTCCTTTTTTGAATAATCAACTTACTAATAATCATTCACAGAGATGGATTCAATTTCCTAAAACACCAAATAAAGTACCATTTTTTAATAATCATGATAACTACGTAACGTGGATCGAGGATAATATTCAGAAGGGAAACATGCAAAATATCAGACATTTTTGGTCTTCTATTCGTCCAAATGGCCCTAAAAGGCCTCATGTTTTAGACCGTTTGGAATTAAGAATTTGTGATTACGTTTCTGATATTAATTTATTGCTCGCCATAACAGCTTTACTTGAAATTAGAGTCATACATTTATTTGAAAATTTAGAGAATTTAGATCCTTTAATTTCTAGTTGCTATTCAATGGACCAATTAATAACAATATGTGATCAAAACGAAATTAAAGCTGCTCAGAAGAGCTTAGATGCTGAATTAATACATTGGAGAGATGGCAAGAAATTAATTTGTAGAGAATGGATAAAAAATTTATTAGTTGATTTATCCATAACTGCAGAAAAATTAAATATGACTCATCTTTTGAAACCTATTTATAAAGTTCTTGATCACGGAAATCAATCGATGAAATGGATAAAACAACATCAAGAGGGATTGTCTATTGAGGATATTATGAAATATGCTGTACAAGATATGATTAAAAGTGAACAAGAAAGTAATTAATAATTTAAACAAATGTTTGATCCCAAAAAATTTACTTATGACATAATATTTATATGGAATCTATGAAACAGTTTAAAAATAATAATGTGGATCTTATTAGTAAAAATGATCCGTTGAATAAAAATCGTGAATTGATAGAAGATTTGTGGGAGTCTGTCTTAAGGGAAGAATGTCCAGAAGATCAAGCAACTCGTTTAATACAACTGAAGGAATTAAGTAATTCCAATCAAGTTGAAGAAGATAGTTCAAAAACTTTTAAAAATGAAATAGTTGATATTGTTAATTCTATGGATTTGGCTGAATCAATTTCTGCTGCTAGAGCTTTTTCATTATATTTTCAGCTAGTCAATATTTTGGAACAAAGAGTTGAGGAAGATAGATATATCCAGAGCTTTACTAATAAAAATGTTCAAAAATCACATGATAATCTGGACCCATTTGCTCCTGCTTTAGCTAGGCAAAATGCCCCCGTAACATTTAGAGAATTATTTTATAGGCTTAGAAGATTAAATGTCCCTCCAGCTAAATTAGAGGAGTTATTACAAGAAATGGATATTCGCCTAGTCTTTACTGCACATCCTACAGAGATAGTTAGACATACAATTAGACATAAGCAAACTAGGGTAGCTAATTTGCTTCAGAAAATACAGGTTGAAAAATTTTTAACAGTTGAAGATATTAAATCTCTCAAAATACAATTAAAAGAAGAGATCAGACTTTGGTGGAGAACAGATGAGTTGCATCAATTCAAACCATCGGTAATAGATGAAGTTGATTATGCTTTGCATTATTTCCAACAAGTTCTATTTAGTGCTATGCCTCAGTTGAGAGGAAGAATCTCTTCAGCTCTTAATGAAAACTATCCAGACGTTCAGATGCCAACTGAATCTTTTTGTACATTTGGATCTTGGGTTGGATCTGATAGGGATGGGAATCCTTCCGTAACTCCAGAAATAACTTGGCGCACTGCATGTTATCAAAGGCAATTAATGTTAGAAAGATATATTAAAGCGACTTCTAATCTTAGAGATCAATTAAGTGTCTCAATGCAATGGAGCCAAGTCAGTTCATCTCTTTTGGAATCACTAGAAACAGATAGGGTTAAGTTTCCTGATATTTACGAAGCAAGGGCTACAAGATATAGATCAGAACCTTATAGATTGAAATTGAGTTATATTTTAGAAAAATTAAGATTGACTCAAGAACGGAATAATTTATTGGCGGAAGGTGGTTGGAAATTATCTCTAGAAAGAGAATCAAGTAATAAAAATTTAGAGTTCGTTGAAAAATTACATTACAATTCTGTTGACGAATTTACTTATGATCTTGAATTAATTAAAAATAGTCTTAATAGTACTGATTTGACTTGTGAGGCAGTAAATCAATTATTAACTCAGGTACATATTTTTGGCTTTTCTTTGGCAAGTTTGGATATACGTCAGGAGAGCACTAGACATAGCGATGCTATACAAGAATTAACTAATTATCTTGAATTGTCTAAACAATACGATCAAATGTCTGAAGTAGAGAGAATAAAATGGCTTATTGATGAGTTAAATACAAAAAGGCCCTTAATTCCAACTGAAGTCAATTGGAATAAAAGTACTGAAGAAACGTTCTCAGTATTTAAAATGGTTAAAAGATTGCAAGAAGAATTCGGTAGTCGTATTTGCCATTCATATGTTATTTCAATGAGTCATAGTGCATCTGATTTGCTTGAAGTTCTTCTGCTTGCCAAAGAAATGGGGCTTATTGATCAAGGCTCACAAAAATCGACTTTGTTAGTTGTCCCTCTTTTTGAAACTGTTGAAGATCTAAAAAGAGCTCCAGAAGTAATGGCGCAGTTATTTCAATTAGATTTTTATAAATCATTATTACCAAAAGTTGGAGAAAGTTTTAAACCTCTCCAAGAGTTAATGTTAGGTTATTCAGATAGTAATAAAGATTCAGGATTCTTATCCAGTAATTGGGAAATTCATAGAGCTCAAATTGCTCTTCAAAATCTTTCAAGCAAAAACAATATACTTTTAAGGCTTTTTCATGGTAGGGGAGGTTCTGTAGGAAGAGGTGGAGGTCCTGCTTATCAAGCGATATTAGCTCAACCAAGCGGTACACTCAAAGGCAGAATAAAAATCACTGAACAAGGAGAGGTTTTAGCGTCTAAATATAGTCTTCCTGAGTTGGCTTTATATAATTTGGAGACTGTCACAACAGCAGTTATACAGAATAGTTTGGTTAACAATAGACTTGATGCAACCCCAGAATGGAATAATTTAATGACTAGGTTGGCAGAAACATCGAGAATTCAATATAGAAAATTAGTACACGAGAATCCAAATTTACTAACTTTTTTTCAAGAGGTTACTCCAATCGAGGAAATTAGTAAATTGCAAATATCTAGTAGACCTGCAAGAAGAAAAAAGGGTGCAAAGGATTTATCAAGTCTTAGAGCAATTCCTTGGGTTTTTGGATGGACACAGAGTAGATTTCTTCTGCCAAGTTGGTTTGGAGTTGGTACGGCTTTATCTGTAGAATTACAATCAGATCCTAAACAAATTGAATTACTCAGAGTACTCCATCAACGATGGCCCTTTTTTAGAATGCTTATATCTAAAGTAGAAATGACATTATCTAAGGTTGATTTAGAAGTTGCGAAATATTATGTTGACACACTGGGTAGTAAAGAAAATGCAAAGTCGTTTGGGGAGATTTTTGATGTTATCTCTAAAGAATATAGCCTTACTAAATCCTTAATACTTGAAATAACTGGTAGAAATAAGCTTCTAGAATCTGATAGAGATTTAAGATCATCTGTTAACTTAAGAAATAAAACCATTATTCCTTTGGGTTTTTTACAAGTTTCACTTTTAAGAAGACTTCGAGATCAAACAAGACAACCTCCTATTAGTGAGTTTCTTGAGGATAGGAATGAGTCTAGAAGAGCTTATAGTCGTAGTGAACTATTAAGAGGAGCACTTTTAACAATTAACGGAATTGCTGCAGGAATGAGAAATACAGGATAATCATTGTCATACTTTTCAAAAAAAAAACTAATTCTTCCAGAAGGTTATTTTCTAAATTCTTCTCAAGTTCCAACTGCTAAGGATTTAAATAGACTTCTAGTCAATTGTGGTTCTGATTCATTCCCTGTACAAAAGTTATCTATTGCTATCCAAAATAGTAGTTTTTTCTTCACTATTCAAAATGAATACAAAAATAAGCTCTATGGTTTTGTAAGGGTAACCTCGGATAGGGGACTAAACGCTAACTTATGGAATCTAAGCGCTGAGAATGGTAAGAATCAAGATCTGTTTTATTCAATATTAGTCCAAGTAACTCTTGAAAAAATTAATAGGGAAATGCCAGGATGTAGCATCTCGGTTCAAGCCCCAGCATCTTCATTTAAAAGTTTAGAAGACAACGGATTTATACTAGATCCAAATGGTATTAGAGTAATGGGTTATAAACTTTAAAGTTTTTATAACGAGCATGGAGGGAGTGAACCCCCGACTCTCAGAACCGGAATCTGATGCTCTATCCAACTGAGCTACATGCTCTTAATTTTTCAATTTCTTTAAAGAAATTCTAAATATTTTAAACTTAGCTAATTTAACAAAGGAATGCATTAAAAAAATTTTCTTAAATAATCTAAAAATAAATAATTTTCGAAACCACAAAAGTTTTGAAATTGATCTTCAAGAGCAACGAGCTATTGTTCTTGGTTGTAATGGTGTAGGCAAGTCAAATTTACTTGAATCAGTAGAATTCCTTAGTCAGTTAAGGTCTAGTAGAGCATTAAGTGATAAAGATTTAATAGAAAATGATAGTGACATGGCTTCTGTTTTTGGACAAATTGATTTCAATGATAATTTGAAAGTGAATTTATTTAGGAAAGGCCCTAAAAAGATTTATGTTAATGACTCATTATTAAAAAAACAGAGTGAAATCAAAAATTATATTAGAAGTGTATGCTTCTGTTCTAATGATATAAATATTGTTAGAAGTGAACCTAGTAATAGAAGAACATGGATTGATAAAGTTGTATCACAGCTTGAACCTGTTTATGTAGAGTTAATTCATAGATTTAATAGACTTTTAAAACAAAGAAGTCATTTTTGGCGTTCAGAAATTTTTCAACAAGATCAATCTTCAGAATTTATTGAAAGTTTAGATATTCAAATGTCATTAATAAGTACAAGAATTTTTAGACGTAGGAGGAGAGCTCTTTCAAAAATAAGACCATACGTTGAATATTGGCATAATCATTTAAGTAAATCCAAAGAACAAATCGGTCTAAATTATCTTTCAGGTGTTGAAAATATTAATCAAGAAGAAGAAGAAGAAGAAGTTATAAGTAGGAAAATCGTAGAACAATTGCAAAATCAGAGGTCAATAGAGGCATTAACTGGTAAATGTAATTTTGGTCCACATCGTGATGATATTGAGTTTCTAATTAATAATATATCTATAAGAAAATATGGCTCATCAGGTCAACAAAGGACTTTTATTCTAGCTCTAAAGATGGCTGAACTTGACTTATTGCGTAATATGATCAATTTACCTCCTCTTCTTATCTTGGATGATGTTTTAGCTGAACTTGATGTTACAAGACAAAATTTATTATTGAATTCGGTAGGAAAAGATAGTCAATGTTTTATAAGTGCAACGCATTTAGATAAATTCAATCAATGTTTCTTAAGCTCTTCCCAAATGATTTACTTATAATTTAAAGTGAAGTAATTTTTAGATAATCTAAAGTTCAAATAAATTTAATTAATGGAAGTCCCCAAAAAAGATCACACTTTCAAACCATTAAACAATGAGAAGAAGTTAGTTAATAAAAGTAAGCATTTTCTTTTAGAGCTTTACAGATGTGATTGCGAAAAATTAAATGACGAATCATTTTTGCGTTGTACCTTAAATAAAGCTGCTAAATTGGCTAATGCAAAGGTTTTGAATCTAATAAGTAATAAATTCGAACCTCAGGGTGTAACAGCAATAGCTTTACTCGCTGAATCTCATCTTTCAATACATACATGGCCTGAAGCAAATTATTCTGCAGTTGATATTTTTACATGTGGGCAAAACATGCAGCCAGATATATCTTGTAAATACCTAATTGAAGCTTTGATGGCTGAAGAACATTTCTTGAGGGTAATAAATAGAAACCCTCCTTTAAAAATTCATAATCAGAAGGGAATAATAAATTAATTTTATAATTATCGATTTAGCTTGCCGCTTATTAAACCTTCAAGATCTAAGCTTGTGCACTTGAATCCTAGATGAGAGAAATAGTTAACTAATTCATGAAAATCATAATCTTTACAAAATATTTTTAACTCATCTTGAGGAATTTCTATTCTTGCTGTTGAGCCCTGACATCTGACTCTAACTTCAGATATACCTCTTTTTTTTATATATTCTTCAGCTTTTTCTACCATGCTAAGTCTTTCATTAGTTATTTGATACCCATATGGAAATCTTGACGATAAGCAAGGTTGAGCAGGTTTATCCCACCAAGGGAAACCTAATGCTCTTGAAATATCTCTGATATCTTTTTTTGAAAATTTAAATTTTGCTAATGGAGATATAACTCCTGCTTCTTTTGCAGCTTCAATTCCTGGTCTGTAATCGTTTAGATCATCAAGATTAACCCCATCACAGACAATTTTGTAATTAAGTTTTTTTGATAAATATTTGGTATGTTTGTGCAGTTCTTTTTTGCATGCAAAACATCTGTTTTTGGGATTTTTACTGTAACTGGATTGATCTATTTCTGATGTCTTTATTTCTAAATGACGAATCCCAATCCATTTCGCTTGACTTTTTGCTTCATCCAGTAATGTTTTTGATAATGCAGCAGAAACCCCAGTTATTGCAACTGCTTTGCCCCCTAACTGCTCGTGAGCCAAAGAAGCTACTAATGCACTATCTACTCCGCCTGAATAGGCAACACAAACACTATTGAGATTTTTGAAAAAATTTCTTATTTTCTGGAGTTTTTCACTTTGTTCATCAGAGAGAATTTCAAGTTGATTGAACATACTAATTTTTAAAAATTTAAGTAAAATATGTTTAAGTTGAATTTATTATTAAATTTTAATAATATTATTAACTATATCTTAGATTAAATTTACTTACCTTTTTCAATTGACAAATACAAGTAGCAATAGAGGTATTGGAATTGTCACAGCAAGTGACAGTCAAGAAAGATCCAAAGGGCAATTACATATTTATGATGGGGAGGGAAAAGGTAAAAGTCAGGCTGCTTTAGGAGTGGTTCTGAGGACAATAGGTCTAGGGATATGCGAAAAGAGACAGTCTCGAGTTCTTTTACTTAGATTCTTAAAAGGCCCTGAGAGATCATATGATGAAGATTCTGCAATAGAGGCATTGCAGCGAGGCTTTCCACACTTAATTGATCATGTAAGAACAGGGAGATCTGAATTTTTTAATGCTGATCAAGTTACAAAATCAGATATTGAAGAGGCCGTGAGGGGTTGGAATATTGCTAAAGGAGCTATTGCTAGCTCTCTTTATTCAGTAGTTGTTCTTGATGAATTGAATCCGGTTTTAGATTTAGGGATGCTTGATATTGAAGAAGTGGTTAATTCTCTTCAAAAACGACCCGATGGCCTAGAAATTATTATCACAGGAAGAGCAGCACCTTCTTCATTGATAAGAATTTCTCAACTGCATTCAGAAATGCGCCCACGTTTTAGGGAAGATTCAAATACACCTCATACTAAAGAAAATATTTCTGGTGGAATTGAAATTTATACTGGCGAGGGAAAAGGTAAATCTACCAGTGCACTTGGTAAAGCGCTTCAAGCTATAGGTAAAGGTATATCTCAAGATAAAAGTCATAGAGTTCTAATATTACAATGGCTCAAAGGTGGCAATGGTTATACCGAAGACGCTGCGATTGGAGCTTTGAGAGAGAGTTATCCACATTTAGTTGATCACCTTCGCTCTGGTAGAGATGCAATAGTATGGAGAGGTCAGCAACAGCCAATTGATTATGTTGAAGCTGAACGGGCGTGGGAAATTGCTAAAGCGGCTATTCTTAGTGGTTTGTATAAAACTATTATTTTGGATGAGCTAAATCCAACTGTTGATTTAGAACTGCTACCTGTTGAATCTATACATCAAACTCTCCTTAAGAAACCTGCAGATACAGAAGTTGTTATTACTGGAAGATGTAAAAATGAGCCCTCATACTTCGAACTGGCGGATGTATATTCTGAAATGGTTTGTCATAAACATTATGCAAATGTTGGCGTTGATTTAAAAAGAGGGGTTGATTATTAAATGTTTTTCAAACTGTCAACTTAATAACATTTGATTAATTTTTTCAATTCCACCTTCTACTGATTGTGATGTAATTTTATATTTCATTAGGATTTTAGAAGCTTTTTCAGAGCGTTTTCCCAATTGACATAACGTGAAAATTTCTTTACCTAAACTTTCTTTTTTTATATATTCTAAGTGAGATTTTTGTTCCAGATTATTTAGTGGTATGGATATTGACCCTCTTATAGAAACTTTATTAAATTCTTCATTTTCTCGAACGTCAATTAAAATAATTTTATTAAATTTTCTTTTGTATAAATTTTCAAATTCTTTAGCTTTTATTTTTACGATTTCAATATTATCTAGACATCCTATTTCTTCATAAAAATCTTCATAATGAGAAAGATTTTTAATTAATTTATTTGACTTATTAGCTTGTAAATTTAGTTTTTTAATATTCATATTTAGGAGATTAAAAATCATAATTTTTCCATCAAGAATTTCTCCTTTTTTTAGGATGATTTTTATTATTTCATTTACTTGTAAAACTCCTATAAGACCAGTTGAAACACCTATAACCCCATATTCTTCACAGCTTGGGACATTATTTTTTGCAGGAGATTCTGGTAGTAAGTCTCTTAAATTAGGACTGTTTTCATTAAGATTGAAAACACTTATTTGGCCTTCGAAACCTTGTACACTTCCAAAAACATAAGGTTTATTTAGTATCAAGCAAGCATCATTAATTAAATATCTAGTACCAAAGTTATCGGAGCAATCACAAACAATATCAAATTCTTTAATAATTTCAAGAATATTTTCTGAGTTTATTCTTTCAGAAAATGTTTTTACTTTAGTATTGGGATTAAATCTATTAATTCTTTCTCGGGCAGAATCAATTTTTAAATTACCAACAGTATTTGTTTCATGAATAATTTGTCTTTGGAGATTTGACTTTTCAACTTGATCATTATCAACTATCCCAATTCTTCCAATTCCTGCAGCTGCAAGGTAAAGCAAAACTGAAGAGCCTAGTCCTCCTGCGCCTATACATACTACGGAACTGTTTTTAAGTTTTAATTGACCTTTAAATCCTATTTCCTTAAGTGTTAAATGCTTTTTATATCTTTCTTCTTCATCTTTATTTAAGAAATGAGATTCGAGATCATTTGATATTGTCATTCTTTTTACGGGATAAGAATCTATAAAAATATATTAAATAAAATAATTATTTTAGCCTTTTTATTTTTTTTGTTGATGAAGTTTTTTAATGTTTTTTGTTAGAACAAGATGATATTGTGAAGTTTTTGTAAATCAAATTTGAGGTAAAATATCTTAAAACTGCAATAATATCAATAGGTCTTGCGAAATACATAATGTTTCGGTTCGGAATTATGCATAACAAAAAGGTAGTCAACAGGCAATTTTTCCGATACTGTCTGGTTCATATATTAAGTTGACTGAATTCAT
>CEWG01073906.1_pt1 | contig 11656 bp, 11 predicted proteins | sample 361411 | NCBI WGS metagenome assembly CEWG01 (sample SAMEA2622173, study PRJEB7988) | marine metagenome | biome: marine biome (ENVO:00000447); feature: surface water layer (ENVO:00002042); material: "saline water (ENVO:00002010), including plankton (ENVO:xxxxxxxx)" | depth 5 m | reverse complement strand
TAAGGATATATTTATATAAATTTAGACCCATGAATCTTTATTTGCTCTTAAATAAGTAAATCTTTTTAAATTGTCTGCTCTTAAAAACAGATTAATTTCCATCTCTTCTTCAAGTAGAAATGGGATTGTAAGTTCTTTTAAAAGAATTTTCTTTTCAACTTCAATGAGTTTATTTTTTATATTCTGATTTTCTGGTTCAAGTTCTAATGCCCATAAAAGATTTGATTTTGTATATTCATGAGCACAGTAAATTAGAGTATTTTTTGGTAATGACTTGATTATTTTTAGGGAATTATACATTTGTTTATAAGTACCCTCAAAGATTCTTCCACATCCAGCTGAAAATAATGTATCACCAACAAAAAGGATAGGAACTTTGTTCTTGACGTAGAAAGCAATATGAGACCTTGTATGTCCTATTACTTCGAAAACTTGAACTTCTTTATTTAGTAAGTGTAATTTGTCTCCATTCTTAACAGATATATTTTGAAAAGGTATTCGATCTTTTTCTTTTACGGAGGCTATAACCTTAACATTCGGCCATTCTTTTATGAGATTTTCAGTCCCTCCAATATGATCTAAGTGATGATGTGTTTGTAATATTGCCTCTAACTTAAGGTTATATGTTCTTAAATATTCTATTACAGGTTTAGATAGAGCAGGATCAACTACTACTACAGAATTATTTTTTTTCCATAGCCAAATTACATTATCACTTAGAACTCTTAGCCCAATAATTTTTTGCTCTTTATTAAATTCCATTATTACCTTAGAATTATAAAAAATGTGAAAAATATTTGATCCATGATTACTATAGCTTTACCTAAAGGAGCGCTGTTAGAGGATTCAATTTCAATTTTTAACAAAGCAGGATTGAATTTCTCTGATGCATTGTTAGATAACAATAGATCTTTAACTATTGAATCAAAATGTAAAAGAGCAAAGGCCCTATTGGTAAGAAATGGAGACGTACCCGTTTATGTAAGTTACGGACAAGCCGATTTGGGAATTGTAGGATATGACGTATTGCAGGAATCTGAATTGAAAGTTGCTAAGTTGCTCGATTTAGAGTTTGGAGGATGTCACATGTCTCTTGCAGTGAAAAATACTAGTAATTATTCCAAACCTACGGATCTTCCTGCCAATTGTAAAGTGGCAAGTAAATTCACAAAAACAGCAAGAACTTATTTTGATGACTTAAATATACCAGTTGAGATTGTTCATTTAACGGGCTCAGTAGAGCTTGGTCCTATCACGGGAATGGCAGAAGCCATTGTAGATTTGGTCGCAACAGGTAAGACTCTTAAAGAAAATGGTTTAAGCAAAATTGATGATCTTTTTTATTCAACTGCAAGGTTAATAGCTAACCCTCTTTCTATTAGATTAGATAGTAATCCTCTCCGAGATGTGATTTTATCAATAGAATCTTCTAAAGGAATTATGAATATTTAAATTAATGTTTTTGAATGATTTTGATAGAATCCAAAAGTTAGGTAGATATTTAACTAAAGATAAAAAAACTATTTACCTCATCTTAATAATCTTATTACCTGTATCTTTTGCGGGGGCAATTCAACCATTATTGGTTGGTCAAGCGATCACAATCTTAAAAAATGAGAGTACAGATGTCTGGTTAAGTAAAACCTTTTTTGGTCAATCTATAAATTTAATTATTATCACTTTATTCATAACTGTTTTATTTAGATTGGTTTTGCAAGGATATCAATCATATAACATTCAATCCGTTGGACAAAGATTGACGGCAAGAATTAGAAGGCAACTCTTTGAACATTCTATTTCTCTTTCTCTTAAATACCATGACAAAATGCCTGTCGGTAAATTGCTAACAAGACTTACCAATGATGTAGATGCCTTGGCTGAGGTCTTTGGAAGTGGAGCTGTTGGAGTTATTGCTGATTTTGTCAGTCTTATAGTTATTTCATTGACAATGCTTTCTATAGATAAAGGACTTGCAACATTGCTTCTTTTAACCCAAATTCCTGTTTCATATTTTATTATTTGGCTTCAAAAACGCTATAGGAAAGCAAATTATCAAGTAAGAGAAGAATTGTCTCAACTCAACTCAGACTTTCAAGAGAACCTTCAAGGTTTAGAGGTCGTTCAAATGTTTAGGAGAGAATTTTTTAATAGTAGGAAATTTTCTAATACAGGTAATGCTTACCAGAAAGCAGTCAACGGTACCATCTTTTACGATAGTAGTATTTCTGCTTTTATCGAATGGATATCTCTTGCAGCAGTATCGTTAGTATTAGCGGTGGGAGGCTATCTAGTAACTTCCGGTAATATTGGTTTAGGAACATTAACAACTTTTATTCTTTACTCTCAAAGACTCTTCGAACCTTTAAGACAGTTAGCAGAAAGATTTACGCAGATTCAAGGAGGCCTTACTGCTGTAGAAAGAATAAATGAATTATTAGATGAAGAAGTTGAGATTAAAGACTCTATTTCTTCTCAAAACCTGACTGGGAGGGGGGGGATTAAGGATTATCAATTTAAAGGGAAAATTGAATTTCGAAATGTCAATTTTTTTTATAAAGAGGGGGAACATGTAATAAAAGATTTATCATTTTTAGTAAATCCTGGAGAACACGTCGCTTTTGTTGGGCCAACTGGTTCTGGTAAAACAACAATTATAAGGTTGCTTTGCAGATTATATGAACCTCAAGAAGGTCAGATTTTGATAGATGATGTCAATATTAAAGATATACCAATAGCAAGACTTAGAAATATGCTAGGTGTAGTTCTACAAGATACTTTTATTTTCAGCGGAGATGTTGCAGAAAACTTAAAACTAAATACAGATATTAATAATCAAGATTTAGAAAATATTTGTAAAGAGCTTGGCTTAGATGCTTTATTGAAAAAGTTGCCTGATGGTTTGAATACTTACCTTAGAGAGAGAGGAGGCAATCTTTCATCGGGAGAAAGGCAACTTCTTTCAGTAGCTAGAGTAGCAATAAGAAATCCAATTATTTTGATAATGGACGAAGCTACTGCATTTATGGATCCATCTACAGAAGCGACTTTGCAAAAAGATCTTGATAGGATATTAAATAAAAGAACTGCATTAGTAATTGCACATAGATTAGCTACTATTGAGAAATCTGATAAGATATTAGTCTTAAAAGGTGGAGCTTTAATTGAAGAAGGAAATCATAAAGAGCTTAGACTCAAAAGAGGATTATATTTCCAACTTTCTGAGCTTCAAGAAAAAGGATTTGCCAGCTTTTAATGATTTTTAGGAACAAAGGGTCATCAATTAAGAAAACAAATACTCTCTCGCAAGATGATCTGATTAAATATTATGGTTTGAATTCTTATGAATTCTCCCAAATAGATAAAAAAGAAATTTTTGTTTGTAGTAAGTTAAGGGAGTTTGATCTTATAGAGCTAGATCAACTTTTGCAGACGGTAGGATGGAGTAGGAGACCAATAAGGAGAGTGAAGAGAGCTTTAGAATATAGTATTTTAGTAGTAGGGTTATGGCGTCATGATGAGAAATTCCCTAGACTTGTAGGATTCGCTAGATGCACTGGGGATGGGGTTATTGAGGCGACCATATGGGATGTTGCTATCAATCCTGTTTATCAAGGACTAGGTTTAGGTAAGGAATTGATGAAATATATATTAAAAGAATTAAAAAAAATTGGAATATCAAAAGTTACTTTATTCGCTGATGCTGAAGTGGTTTCATTTTACAGAAGGCAAGGTTGGGTATTAGAACCAAAAGGTTCGAAATGTGCTTTTTGGTATGCAAATTAATTTAATTTTGATAATAATCACTATATAAAGATTTTATTGACTCCCCTTTTAACCATCTTTTCCTGTAACTCCAATTCTTTAATGCTTGAAAAATAATATTGGTTTTTTCCCACTTCCTACTACTTGTATAAATTGGAATGGTTAACATTTTCAAAGGTATTTTATTCTTTAATCTTTTTATAAAATCTAAATCTTCCATCAAAGGAATTTTTCTATAACCTTTATTTTTAAAATACGTTTGCCTATTTATTAAGAGTCCTTGATCTCCGTATGGATCGTTGAAGATGTAGCTTCTAAGATTTACAACGATTTCAAGAAATCTGTAAATTATCTTTTCATTGTCAATTTTGAATTTGAAAAAACAAACAAAATTTTCATTATATCTAATTTCTTTTTTTACTTTTTTTAACCAACCTTGTTTAAGCCTAGAATCTGCATGTAAGAAAATAAACCAATTTCCTGTAGCCTTTTTTGCTCCAATATTTAATTGCAACCCTCTGTTCTTTTCTTTGGATTTATATATCTTTGAACCATATAAATTCCCAATTTCTCTAGTTTTATCTACACTATTAGAATCTACAATTATAATTTCAGCTTCTTTCTTAGCAACCGATAAATCTGATAGAAGTAATGGTAAACGTTGAGATTCGTTATTTGTTGGAATAATTATTGAGATTTTAGACAATTTAATTATTCTCTTTTTTCGATATCCATTATTGTATCAATATCTATTTTTCTATGAAGAAAGTCAAGTTTTAATTTCATTGAAGAAAGGTTATTAATAGTTTGTTTAAGGACTTTTTCTCTACCCCATTTAATGTTTATAAAAGGTAAATATAAATCAGTAGATAATAAACTTTTTGAAAAAGCAATTAGCCAATATCCGCCGTCATTTGATGGGCCTAAAATTAGATCATTTTTTTTTAGTTTTTCAATCGTATTTAATAAATCAATATGACAAAAATCTGGTAGATCAGTTCCAATGAAAATAATATTTCTTGGTTTTGTAAAACTTAATTTTTTATTTATGAGAATTTGCCTTCTCATTTTTTCTCCTAAACATCCTCTCCCTTGTAAATTAAAGTTTTTAATTCCCAATTCATTAGACCACCGTTTACTTTTTTTCAATCCGAGGCCGGATATGGCTAAGGAAATATCAATCAAACCTTTTTTCTCAAGAAATTTGGCAACTGAAACAGTATGCTCTGTCATTTTTCTCTGCACATTTGAAGAATTAATTTTTCCTATATCCTTTGATAATCTATTTTTACAACGACCATAAGCATGCCACTTAGCCATAACTATGAGTAGTGCTTTATCCAATCAAACATAAACTAACTATAAATATTATAAGGTTTAGACAATTATTAGATTTCTCTTTTGTAAAATTTATAATCTGCATTGTTAATAAATTTTAAATTTTTCTTGATCTTACGATTTGAGAATGACCAATTAATAAATTCCCACTAGATTAAATGTCTATTCAATAAATTTAGTGCAAGCAGCCAATCCTATTTGGGCAGAAGTTCAACAATTACTTCAAAAGAATTTAAGCAAGCCTTCCTTCGAAACATGGATAAGGCCAGCTAAATTTAATTGCTTTGAAAATGGATTGTTAACTTTAATCACTCCAAATAATTTTACAAGTGATTGGCTTAGAAAAAACTATGCTGAGACTATTCAAAAAGCGGCAGGAGAAATTTGTGGACATGATGTAAAAGTAATTTTTAAGTCTGAAACTAGTATCAATAACAATTCAAATACGATTGATTTTGTTAACCAACAAAATATTAACTCTCATCCAAAATCATTTTCTACAAATCAGGGTAACAATTTAATTAATAGATCAAAAAAATCTAATTCTTTAAATACTCGTTATGTTTTTAAAAGATTTGTCGTTGGCCCCAATAGTCGAATGGCGCATGCCGCAGCTTTAGCAGTAGCAGAATCTCCGGGAAGAGAATTTAATCCCTTATTTATTTGTGGTGGTGTAGGCCTTGGGAAGACTCATTTGATGCAAGCTATTGGTCATTATCGAGTAGAAATTGACCCAGATGCGAAAGTTTTATATGTTTCAACTGAAACTTTTAGTAGTGATTTAATTCAATCTATAAGAAAAGATGGAATGCATGTCTTTAAAAATAAATACAGATCGGTAGATCTATTGTTAATTGACGATATTCAATTCTTGGAGGGAAAAGAATATACACAAGAAGAATTTTTTAATACTTTCAACGCTTTATATGAAACGGGCAAACAAATCGTTATCGCAAGTGATAGGCCTCCTAGTCAAATACCTAAATTACAAGAAAGGCTAATCTCTAGATTTTCAATGGGATTAATTGCAGATATTCAGCCTCCTGATATCGAGACAAGAATGGCGATTCTGCAGAAAAAAGCTGAACAAGAAAGAATGAATCTACCTAGAGATTTGATTCAATTTATTGCAGGAAGATTTTCCTCGAATATTCGAGAATTAGAGGGAGCTTTTACTAGAGCAGTAGCTTTTGCATCAATAACGGGATTACCTTTGACAGTTCAATCAATTGCTCCAATGCTTGACCCAAATAGTGTTGGGGTAGTCGTAACTCCAAAACAGGTAATTAAAAAAGTCTCAGATTTCTTTGAAGTTTCATCTGAAGAATTAGTTAGTTCAAGCAGACGAAAGCCGGTTAGCCAAGCAAGGCAAATAGGCATGTATCTCATGAGGCAAGGAACTGATTTAAGCCTTCCAAAAATTGGAGATGAATTTGGAGGTAAAGACCATACAACAGTTATGTATGCGATTGATCAAGTAGAAAAAAAATTGTCTAGTGATCCAAATGTTGCAAGTCAAGTTCAAAAAATAAAAGATTTGCTTCAAATCGATTCAAGAAAAAATTTATAATCTTTAGCTCAGTATAAATTTGGCAGGATCTTGATCATATCTATGCTTATCTGGGATCTTATCAATTTCTGAATTAACTCTAAGAGATTCAATTTTATTTAACGATTGTCTTAATAACCTTGCAGAAATTATAGGCATATCTCTTGGTACAGAAATTCTATTTTTTAAGTAGTTGATAGATAAAGCTGCTTTTGGGGTGACTTCATTGATTTCAGAGGTAATCATATAAGTAAGAGCAGATCTTAATGATTCCTCAAATAAGTCTTTTTCATAAGGATTAGAATTAATAATATTATCTTTATGTTTTAGGACTCTTTTAAGAGCATATTTAGCGTAATAATCCAAGTCTAAATCTTGATTAAATTCCAATTTTCCAAGTCCTTCACCCACATCTACTAGGTTAGAAAAAGAAATTTGTTGATCATTAACCTCCTTGAAGCATCCACCCATTTGAGGAGGAAGATCATGGGAATGTGTATGAAAATCACCTTGAGTCCCCCTGTAGGCACTAAAACTTTCAAAATGGGTTAGCCATTTATCAATAAAAGGATAATTATTTCTTAAGTTGAAGCCCTTGTAATACCCTAACGAAGCGTTCATTCTTTCCATATAGGGAATAAAAATTATGTCTCCAATACCTGGTTCTAATTTTTTTGAATCATTTTTTTTGAAATCAATAAATCCTGTTTTGGATGAACTTAATATTTTTTCTAATTTGTAAATAGATTCTTTAAATTTATTTTTTCGAAAGGATTCATCTATATAACTGAAGCTTTTTCTGCAAAGCCAATTACACCATGATCTGAAAATTTCTCTTTCCAAATTTCTAGCTTCTCTAATATCATTTGATAACAGAGAAGAACCAAGTGTTCCAAATTCATTTTCTAAAAAAATTATAATGTTATCACTTTCTGTTATTATCTTGCCATTAAATTCTATTGCGGGTAATTTTCCTGAACTAACTTTGTTGAGATACCACTTTTCTTTTTGACCGTAACAATACATATTTATTTTCTTTACTTTATAAGGAATTTTCTTGAATTCAAGCCATAACCATATCTTTTGGCAGTAGGGACACCAAGAATGCCTATCTCTATATAGAATCAGCTCGACATCTTTTTCACTATTACCAAATAATCTTAAGTTTGAGTAAGAATTATTTATCCCATTAACTCTATCAATATCATCAATTTGGAATTTACTTAAATCGGTCCAACTCAAGACTTTATTCATTTATGGAGATTAAGTTTATATTTACGATATAATAAATGATTTAAAACGTTTTGGAATTTGAATTTGACTTGATTGTTATTGGTGCTGGTTCAGGAGGACTGGCTGCTGCAAAACGAGCTGCTCGTTATGGAGCAAAAGTTGCAATAATTGAAGTTAGTAAGATCGGTGGAACCTGTGTTATTCGAGGTTGTGTTCCCAAAAAACTGATGGTTTATGCTGCTAATAACAGAAGAAGTATGATTTCTTCTGAAGGGTATGGATTAATAAGCAAAGAAATAACTTTTAGATCTAATATTTTACTTAATAATGTTAGAGAAGAAGTTTCTAGATTAAGTAACTTACATTCAAACTCTTTAAAAAATTTAAACATAAAAGTTTTTGAGGGCCTTGGAAGGTTTTTAAATCAAAATACAGTAGAAGTTGTTTGTCCAAAAACAAAAAAAATTTTAAGAAAAATAAGTGCCACAAGAATCCTTATTTCAGTTGGTGGTAAGCCGAAAATATTAAATATTCCTGGAATAGATTTAGCATGGAGTAGCGATGATGTTTTTGAATTAAAAGATTTTCCTAAGAAATTATTAATAATTGGGGGAGGTTATATTGCATGTGAATTTGCCTCTATTTTTAAAAACTTAGGAACTGAAGTTACTCAATTAATAAGAGGTAAGAACTTATTAAATGGATTTGACAAAGATTTATCAGAATGTTTAGAAAAATCTATGACTTCTTTGGGTATAAATTTAAAATTCAAAAATCAATTAAAATCTATAAAAAAAATAAATGACGATCTAGAGGCAACTTTAAAATTGGGAGATAAATTGTTGACTAATAATATACTTATTGCAACTGGACGAGAGCCTGCTCTTGAAAAATTGAATTTAGATTCTTTAAATCTAGAAATGGATGGAATATATTTAAAGGTCAATGAATTTAATCAGACAAGTAATTCCAATATATTTGCTATTGGAGATATAATTAAAAAACCAAATTTAACTCCAGTAGCAATAGAACAAGGGAGAGTTTTTGCAGATAATTTTTTCTCTGATCATAATAGAAAAGTTAATTATGAAAATATTCCCAAGGCAGTTTTTACCATCCCAGAAATTTCAACAGTTGGACTTAGTGAGGAAGAGGCAAAAGAAATTTACTTGGAAGAAAATGTAGAAGTTTTCAAATGTAGCTTTACTCCAATGTCTAATACTTTTAAAAAAAATAAAAGTAAATGCATGTTAAAACTGGTTGTCAACAAAAATAATGATAAAGTTTTAGGCTGCCACATGTTCGGAGAAGCAGCATCTGAGATTATTCAAATGGTTTCAGTATCCTTAAATGCAGGAATTACTAAAAAGGATTTTGATATTACTATGGCTTTGCATCCAACTATTTCGGAGGAGTTTGTAACTATGTACGGTTAATTAAATTATCTTCTAGATGTTTTGAAAATTTCTTGAGCAAACAGAAAAACTGTGAAAAATGCAAAATAAACAAAAATACACACTCTCAATTCATAAAGATTGTTAAATCTGTTTAAAAACAATATTTTATCGATGATGTAGAAAATATAAAGATTCAAAAGTATAAAACCTTCGATCCTAGTGATTTTGCCCTTTGTCCAAAATATTGGAAGGCAGGCAAAAGTAGTTAAAACCATAAATGGTAAGTCAACTTTTATTAAACTTTGATCAATTGTAAACCCTTTTAATCCAGAAAAAATACTGCAACTTCCAAGAATAAGAAGTTGATTGAGTAAATTACTTCCAATAACATTGCCAATTGCAAGATCTGTTTTGCCCTTGAATGCTGCAATTATTGAAGTGACAAGTTCTGGTAGAGAGGTTCCTGTGGCAACTATAGTCAAACCAATAATAATTTCATTTACGCCTAATAAGGTTGCTAAGGATTGAGAACCATTTACTAAAGTATTTGAACCAAAGCTTAGAAGAAAAATTCCAAATATCAATTTTAATATTATATTGAATTTACCTCTCTCAATACCTTGGGATTCTTCTATCTCGGGTTCAGCTTTTTTAATATCCTCTTCATTTTCCTTAATAGTATTTATTTCCCAAATTGTATTTAAAGTTAAACAAAATATTAGAAAAATTCCAGCTTGCCAAGTTAATAGACCAGTTGAAGACATTGCCCAAACTGCACATGAAATAGCTATTAGAAGAGGCACATCTCTACGAACAATTCTACTTTTTACTTTTAAAGGGGTTATAAGTGAACTTATTCCTAAGACAACAAGAACATTAAAAATATTGCTTCCTATTACGTTACTTGCAGCGAGTGAATCGCTCCCTTTAAAGATTGAATTTAAACTTACTAATAGTTCAGGAGAACTTGTCCCCAGGGAAACAACAGTTAATCCTATTACAATTTGAGGTACTCCTAAAATTAACGATAAAGAAATTGCTCCTTGAATAAATAATTCTCCACCCGCAAAAAGTAATATTATTCCAATTATTATTTCTATTATTGGCAATATAAATTCACTCATTTATAAAAGGCTTACTTAATGATTATATCTTTAATTTATTCCATAACTATCTTAAAACTATTGTCAATTATTATTTGCTGTTAAAATTAATTAAATAATTAAAATTTTGAAAGAATTAACTATATCAAAACCTGATGATTGGCATTTACATTTAAGGGAAGGTATTGTTTTGAAAAATATTATTAGGTTTACATCTGAATTTTTTGGCAGGGCCATTGTGATGCCAAACACCAAAAACCCAATAACATCGATAAAAAAATGTATTTCTTATAAGAAATCTATATCTGAAGCATTGACTGGTAATTCAACTTTTGAGCCATTAATGACGATATATCTTACGGACGAAACAATAAAAGATGAATTAATAGAAGGCTTTAAAAATAAGGTGTTTTTCGCAGCCAAATTGTATCCTGCCAATGCGACGACAAACTCCGAACATGGAGTTAAAAAAATAGAAAATCTCTATAAAATTTTTGAAGTCATGCAAGAACTTGGCATGCCACTTTTAATTCATGGAGAAGTTACTGATCCTGAAGTAGACATTTTTGATAGGGAAGAAGTTTTTATAGAAAAAGAACTATCACCTTTGATAAAAAAATTTCCAAAATTAAAAATTGTTTTAGAGCATATAACTACCTCTCATGCCGTTGACTTTGTCCAGGAGAATAATTTAGGAGCTACTATTACGCCTCATCATTTACACATTAATAGGAATGCAATGTTTTTTGGTGGTTTAAATAGTGACTTTTACTGCTTACCAGTAGCAAAAAGAGAAAATAATAGAATTGCTTTAAGGAAAGCTGCTACTAGCGGAAAAGAATGTTTTTTCTTAGGTACAGATTCTGCTCCTCACCTAAGACAGTGGAAAGCCTTTTGTGGTTGTGCAGGCATTTTTAATTCCCCAGTAGCAATAGAAAGCTATATAAAAGTTTTTGAGGAAGAAAATGCACTTAATCAATTCGAAAAATTTGCTAGCTTAAATGGGCCTAAATTCTACAATTTACCTATTAATCAAGAAAAAATAAAATTGGTATCGAAGTTAAATGAAATTCCAAGATTTATAGAAATAATTGAAAAAAATAAGGTTGTTGGACAAATAAAACCATTTCATGGAGGTGAAACTTTAACTTGGCAAATAGAGGGAGTAGTTAAATAAAAAATTCGAAATTTCGATTAATTCTTAAAATAATATGAATATATTATCCTCCTTAAATGATAAATTTACTTTTCGAAAAATATTTTCTCATTCCTAG
>CEWG01139514.1_pt1 | contig 11661 bp, 3 predicted proteins | sample 361411 | NCBI WGS metagenome assembly CEWG01 (sample SAMEA2622173, study PRJEB7988) | marine metagenome | biome: marine biome (ENVO:00000447); feature: surface water layer (ENVO:00002042); material: "saline water (ENVO:00002010), including plankton (ENVO:xxxxxxxx)" | depth 5 m | reverse complement strand
CTGATGAAGGTATGGAAATATATGCAAATATAGAAAAAAGATTAAACGATTAATCAAACTGTAGAGGTAGTCGCCCTACGGGGCGATTACAACTACAATAAAAAAATAATATGGCAATAAGTATAAATACAGTATATCAAAAAGTATTAGCACTAGCTAATAAAGAACAAAGAGGTTATATAAACCCACAGGATTTTAATTTATTTGCCGATATGGCTCAAATGGAAATATTTGAACAATACTTTTATGATTTAGATCAATTTAGTAGAACACCAAGTAATGCTCAAAAATACTTAGATAAAGTTGAGTATTTAAAAGAAAAAATAAAATTATTTGAAACTTATACTCCAAACGGTAGAGTTGAAGTTCTTAATAATGCTGGTTGGATTTGGTTATATGATCATGCCCCAACAAGGTTTAACTTTAATATAGATACAAAAAGAGCTGGTAGTGATTTACATAGGTTATTAAGAGTGAGAGTAAATTACGCTGGCTCACGATACAATGTAGATGCTACTTTAGTAGATAGAGTAGAAAACACTTTATATGATAATTCAATATTAGGCGCAAGTAATGATAATAGTAAAAGAACTCCACAATATATGCTTTTTGAAAGTGGTTTAAACTCTAATAGAAAAGCATCTGCTCCTGAACGCTCTAGAATATTACAAATAAGACCTGCTCCTGCTAAAGCAGTTTTTACCGATGAAGGTGAAAATGTTGCTGCAGATTCAATACAAATTTTTTACATAAGAAAACCACTTAAGCCAAACTGGGCTTATTCTGTAGTTAATGATATACCTTTATATAACTCTACTAACTCTCAAGATTTTGAAATACACGGCTCTGATGAGTCAGAGTTAGTTTATAGAATACTAGCATTTGCTGGTATAAATTTACAAAAACCAGGAATAACACAAGTTGCTGCAAGTTTAGAAGCAGCTAAAGTACAACAAGAAAAATCATAAATAAATGGCATTATTAAGCGGACAAAAACACTCTGATTATTATCAAGGTAATAATCTTGGTAACTATCAGTTTACATCTTTAGAAACTATAATAGCTCAGTTTCAAATAGCTTATGTTGGTGAAGATAAAATAATATCTAAAGTTAAACAACAAGATGTTAATTTTTTTGCAATGAGAGCTTTGCAAGAGTTTTCTTTTGATACTTTTAAATCTGTAAAATCACAACAAATAGATTTACCACCATCATTAACTATGATGCTTCCTCATGATTACGTTAATTATACTAAAATTAGTTTTGTTGATAGTTCTGGTATAAAACATCCTTTATATCCTACTAAACATACAAGTAATCCTTTTCAAATATTACAAGAAGACAATGGCGATTATTCTTTTCCTGAAGAAGCTGAAGAAGTTGTTAATGGAAATTTTAACGATAGCACTGCTACTGGAGGTTCTTACTTTGGTAATGCTTGGGGTTATAGTCCTTCGGCAACGTCGTCAGGAACAATTGTAGCTGGTCTTGGTAATGCTAATGACTTTGGTCCTGATGATTCACCAGCTGCTAATTTTAGCTTTAGAACTAGAAACACTCATCCAGCAGGTGGACCAACTCATTGGGGTCACACTATGTATTTATATCAAGAGTTAGATGTTAGTGATAAAACTCACGTAGATCTTTCTGCTAACGTTAAACCTGTTAGCCTAGCTTATGACGATACTACTGTTACAAACGCTCCAGGTGTTGTACGTTTAGGTTTAAGTACAACTAAACCAGATACAAACACTAGAAATGGTGGTAATGCTGTAAGAACTTATAATACTGAAGTATCTTATTTTGATTTATCAACTAGTAATCCTGCTGAAATAAATCACATAAGTCAACCTAGTTATATAGAGTGGAGATCAGATGCAGATACTGATGGTAATGGAGTTACAGATGACGGAGTTTATGTTAGTAAAAATTTACAATATATAGATGTAAGCAGTTATGATACGGTTTATATTTCAATAATCGTTTGGCAAGAGTTTAATCAAACAAATCCTTCAACAACTTTAACAAACACAAGTAAAGTAGATAATGTTTCTTTAACAAATACTTTTGCTAGCGAATATTTACAATCACCTTCTGACAATAAATATGAATCTTCTACTTGGAAAAATTACAAATCTGTAAAACCTTCTGAAAACAATAACGATGATTATGAAGAAAATATTTACGAAAACTTACAAGGCAATCGTTATGGTTTAGAGCCTTCACACGCTCAAGTAAATGGATCTTTTTATATAGACGAAAGGTTTGGAAAAATACATTTTAGCTCTAATATTTCTGGAAAAACTGTAATATTAGATTATATAAGCGATAGTCTTGGAACTGAAGGTGAAATGCAAGTACACAAATTTGCTGAAGAAGCAATATATAAACACATTGCTTATGCTATATTATCTAGCTCTTCAAATCCTATACATCAACAGCTAGCGCCTAGATTTAAAAAAGAACGCTTTGCTGAAACTAGAAAAGCAAAATTAAGATTATCAAACATTAAACTAGAAGAAATCACACAAGTTTTAAGAGGTAAATCAAAACAAATAAAACACTAGTACATGTCAAAAATTAAACACCAGTTTGCCGGTGGTAGAATGAATAAAGATCTTGACGAGAGAATTATTCCAAACGGCGAATATAGAGATGCTATGAATATACAAGTTGCAACTTCAGAAGATTCTGAAATTGGAACTGTTCAAAATATTTTAAGTAATCATTTTATAACTGGCCAAGGTTATATAAACGATGATGCTTATTGCGTTGGTAGTGTTTCTGACGAAAAAAATGATAAAGCATATTTTTTAATAAGTCCTAAACATATAATAGAAGGTGTAAATATTAATGGTTTAGGTGGTTTTCGATTAGGTTATCAAAACTCAAACACTCCGCTAGATGATAGTTGGATTTTTAAAAATAACAAAGCTGTAGCTGCTAAAGCATCAGGTACTAATGCTAAAAAAATATTTATTCCTAACGTTTCATCTAAACTTTTTGAAAATCCAGATGCTGAAATAGAAATAAGATTTAAAATTACTGATTACTTAGAAGGTGCTCTTGATCTACATGCTTATAGTGACGATGGTTTATCAGAAATAAGAATAAATAGCATTACACTTTCAGGAGAAAAAGATAAAGACTTTATATTTAGAGTAAAAGCTACAGAAAGAGATACTGCCATTACTGGCTACAAACCAGGTTCGTTTTATTTACGTATAAATGGTGCTTTTAGAGGTAAAGTTAGCGATATATCAGTATCTGTTGGTAAAAGTTTAATAGTAGAACATAATGTAACTAATAAGCAAGTTAGTTTAGTTTTAGTAGATATTAATAATGATGTTTTAAAATTTAATCAAGATAGATTAATAACTGGTATTAACGTTATTGATGGCATGATGTTTTTTACTGATGGTTATACTGAGCCTAAAAAAATAAACATTGAAAGATGCATACGCGGAACAAATCAATGGAAACCTACAGATGATGATGGCGGTCTTGATTTAACAACTACTACTTTTAAAAATTCAAAAGCAAGTATACAAGTTCCTATTAGAGAAGAACATATAACTGTATTAAAAAAGAAACCTACAACAGCTCCTAATATAACTGTTATTAACGAAAGAGATACTCTTGAAAAAACTTTTGCAGGTGCTTTTGAACCAAAAGTTTATTCTGGTATAATGAGAATAGGTAAAGATACTCCTGGAAATCCTATTTTACCTGGTCAAGATAATTTTCAAAACACTTCTTCTTTTTGGCTAAATCCACAAGGTTCTACCGGCGCTTCTAAAAACCATATATTTAATTTTAACTCTCTTAATGTTGGTGATATATTTTTTACAAGAATTGAAACTGACATAAATGGTAATAACGATTTTGAATTACAATGGAAAGGAGGAGATAATATATTATTTAAAGAGTTTGGAGGAGAAAACTTTGATGAAATACCAGCTGTACCTATAACAAATTACACTATAAAAGCTAAAGTAAGAGGTGATCATACTTGGATTAATGATTTTACAGCTGGTTTTCCAGGTAGTGCTTCTGCTGACATAACAACAAACGACGATTTTTCACTTCCAAATCTTTCTGGTACTCTACCTGATGATTGGCAGTTTTTTCCTGGCTCTGGAATTATAGAATACAATGCAGCAACTGCATCAGTTAATTTTACTATGAACACTGCTACTCAAAGCAATGGATGGTTATATGTTAAACAAACACCTAGTTTGTCACCAGTTCCAGTGGGTAGTCCAACTAGTAAAGAAAGATATAAAATAACTGTTGAATTAGACTTTAATAGAGATAGTAGTGGTAATATAGTAAGCCCTCCTGGTACTTTACCTAACTTTACAGGTGGTGGTCATGTAAATTTTGTTTTGCACTCAGACGAGTTTAACACAAACTGGGGAACTTCTTATGCTGCCTCAGACAGATTTGCCAAAAGATTTCCTGATTCAGGAGAGCTTACCGCGCCCGGAGTCTATACTGAAGAGTTTGATTTAGATCCAAATAATTTAGGTTTTTTAGCAGGTGGTGGTTGGTTGAGTAGTTACGCACATGGTGCTCACTCTTTTCATACATCAGGTCCTGGTACTACAGCAAATCATTTTTCTATAAAACAGCTTAAAATCGAAAGAGTAAATGTTGAAGATGCAAAAGTTGCTCTTGAAGTTTTAGATATAAAAGGTACTCCACCAACAGTTCCGCCAGAAAAATTAAACATAAATTTTGTAGCAGATAAAGAAGAAAATAAAGAAAAAATATTTAAGTTTAAATTTCCTAGAATAGCTTATAGATATAGATATCAAGATGGTGAGTATTCTGCTTTATCACCTTTTTCGCAGCCTGTGTTTTTAACAGGTTCTTTTGACTATGATCCTAAAAAAGGTTACAATATTGGTATGGTTAATAGGGTGCAGCAAATAAAAGTAACAAATTATAACGAATATACTCCAGATGGTGTTGTAGCTATAGACTTAGTGTTTAAAGAAGAGTCTTCTCCTAATCTATACGTTATAGAAACTATAAAACCAAACGTAGAAAATGATTTTTGGGAAGACTCATCTACTACTGGTTTTATTATAGATAATGAACAAATACAAAGTGCTATAGAGTCTAACCAAATATTAAGACCTTACGACAACGTTCCTAAAACAGCTTTAGCTCAAGAAATAACAGGCAATAGACTTGTGTATGGTAATTATAGACAAGGTTACGATCTTAAAATAAAAGATGGTGTAGGTACAGTAATAGACTCTAATGGTAATCTAATTCAGGGATCTTCACAGACAGATTATTATCCAGACTTTCAATTTGACATTGTACAAACTCCACCAGCATTATCAGGAACTAAAAGATCTATAAAATCATTAAGAGAATATCAATTAGGCGTTGTTTTTGTAGATGAATATGGAAGAGAAACTCCTGTAGTCTCTAATAAAACAGGAACTTTAAGTGTACCAAAAGACAGAGCAGATGACTTAAACTCTTTTAGAATTAGCTTTAACAATGACACTCCTCCACTAGATTTAAAATATATGAAGTTTTACATAAAAGAAACTTCAAGCGAGTATTATAATTTAGCTATGGATAGATATTATGACTCTGGAGATGGAGGTATATGGTTATCTTTTCCTTCAGCAGAGAGAAACAAAGTAGATATAGATGATTTTTTAATACTAAAAAAAGGTGCTAGTTCTAATAGTTTAATAGAGCAAGAGGCCAAGTATAAAATATTAGATATATCTAACGAAGCCCCAGACTTTATTAAAGACGAAGTGCTTGAAATAGCTAGCGCAAGACACACTTTAGCTGGTACAGTTGATGTTGATTTGTTTGGTATAAATCTAAATAATATACCTGTAGAAGGTGCTACTGAATTTGTTGTTAAATACTTACCATTTTCATCTAAAAGAACAGGTGGTCAACTTCATTTAATTGATGAAGGTGAAATATTTATTGATTTTAATGATATAGCAGGTACTAATTCTAAAAAATATAGATGTGTTATTATTGATTGTGATATAAACCCACCAGATGTTACGGCAAGTCAAGCTTTTTACTCTATAAAATTACAAGAGCCTCTTGGCGGTGATGTGAATTTTTTACTTAATTCTGGTAGTACAGCGATAAAAGAAGGTGTTGAAATAGTTTTTTATAGACATACAAAAACAAATTTAGCAAAGTTTGATGGTAAGTTTTTTGTAAAAATAGATAGAGACTCTAATATAGAAGGTGATTTTTTAGGTACGGCTTTAACTAGTCAAGCTAGTAATACTAAATTTAGGCTTTTAAATGAAAGAAAATTATTTAGCATGCGTAATGATCATTATTCTTTACATAGATCAAGCTTAACAGGGCAGACAACAGGTGAATATGCTAAAGATTTTGGTAGATTTGCTCCTTATTTTAGAAATTACAATATACCTCATGGTACTCATACTGGTGCTGATCGCTTAGAACCTTATCACTTTGGAACCAAATTAACTTCTGGTTCTACATATTATAAACAAACAATAGTAGCAGGTACCGCGGCTATTGGACTTCCTAATGGTAGTGATTGGATAGATGCTGATACCAATATAATTAATGCAAGTGGTACTAATATTAGCAATGACTGGGGTGGTGGTGCAGCTTGGCACTTTGAATTAGCTTGGTTTACTGGTGGTTCTGAATTTTCTAACGTTAATCCAAGCTCGGCTAGTATAACAGGTTTAGCACGTCACAGAATTAACTCTGGACAAGGCTCTAAACATATTGCTAGAAAAGTTAACTGGAAAATTGCTGATTACCATGGTTGGAGTAAATATCAAAGAGCTAACAATAACGTTTGGTTTATTGATGAAGGACCATATAAAGGAACAAAAGGTCCTATAGCTTTTTCTCCTAACGATGATTATAACCCAGGTCAACATAATTACATGAATAGTTCGCCTAACACTTCTTATGGAGATTATAGATATTTTGATGCTAGTACAGGCGCAACAGGCATAGCTGGTACAGCTGAAATACGTGGAGAAAACTCGTTTAATAGCGGTATAAAAATACCTAATTATTCTGATACTGCACCTACAAGTATACATATAGGTATTGGTGGTATAGCTCACGTTGATTTTGTTTATAAAAACGGAACAGGTATTAGTGGTTTAGTAGATTTTTGGAATTATACTTTAGGTAATGAGTTAGGTGAATACAACACTATTTCAAGTGAACCAATAGCTAAAGATACTTCTGATAAATTTAACGTTGGTATTAAATTTAGATTTAGAGAAGATCCTAGTGGAGAAGTTTATACGATACAACAAACAACTTTAAAAGGTAGAGTTAGACATACTATAGGCGATAAAGACAAACACTCTGCATATCCTTCTCAACTTGGAAATAGAGTTGGACTACAAACAGATCATTTTGGTGGTGATTGGTCTGCTTTTAATTATGATAATTTAACTGGTAATAATGGTGGTAACAGTTTAGCAAGTGACGAGTGGCATTATGGCTTATGTTGTGCTCAAGTAGTAGAACAATATGCACCTAATTTTACAGTAGATGCTCGTTTAGATATTTTAAACTCTGAAGGAACTAACGTTATGGGTTGGAATCCTATGGAAACTGATTACGGTGGTATTTCTGGTGGTTTAAAACTGTCAACTACTAGTCATAGTGGCATTGCGCCTAGTATAAATTCAACAACACCTAGTTGCGTTGTTAGAGTTCCTTTTAGTGACGGTTTAATTGGTACAGATGAAAACAGTGGTGGTTCGTTTGAAATTAAAGTAGGTATGATTTTAACGTCTTATGTAGATACAACTGACACTACTAGAACTTTAGATGGTGGTCATCTTGATGATGATCCTCCTTTGTTAGTTTGGAAAATAGCACCTACTGCAGCTAATAGTGCTATGAATATATTTTTAACAGGTTACGCTGCTATATTACACAACCAAGTAGCTGCAGGTGGAGTAAAAAATACTGGACAATTAAATTATGGAAACGTTTCTACAAATTTTCCAGCACACACAATATATACTAATACGCCTAAAGTAGGTACTACTTTAATTTTTGAACAACCTGTAATGAATGGTTTAAGTCAATACTCTTGTAATAGATTAAATTGTGAAGATCCATTTGTTATGGGTTATGGTCTTTTTGATCCTTTATCTGGCCATACAGATGGTGTGCCTGGTATAATGCCTGTTTCTTATCATATGGAAATAATTGAAGAAATAACAGAAGAAATAGATCTTCCAACAAATCCAGCTATATGGGAAACAGAGCCTAAAGAAAATACAGAACTAGATATTTATTATGAAGCTAGTGGTTATCACAATACTAGACTTACTTTAGATACAATACAAGAAGTTATACCTCGAGGTTCTGATATTACGCATACTGGTAATCCTAATTCTTTTGCTTTTTCAGAAAACGCTGTAATTGTTGATTATGGTTTTCTTGAAGATCCAAACATGCCTAGTGATGTGTTTCCTACTAATTTAACTGAAGGTATGTTTATACAACTTGGTTTTAAACCTAATACAACTGGAGTTTTTCCTTTAGTTGGTGGGCAGTACATAGTTCCAGGTGATACTTTTGATATTACAAAACCTGATGGCATAGTTCTTAGAGTAACGGTTAAAGGTTATTTTAATATAGATACTTCTGTTAATAGAGCAGATTCTTTCTTTATAGAAGAAGCTTTACATGGACCACAAACGCATTACGTCTTAGATTGGCATAATTGTTATTCTTTTGGTAATGGTGTTGAGTCTAACAGAATTAGAGATGCTTTTAATTTAAGTCAAATAATAAATGGTGTAAAAGCTTCAACAACTGTTAATGAACCTTATCAAGAACAATATAGAAAGCATGGTTTAATATATTCTGGTATATATAATGATATTGGTGGCGTAAATAATTTAAATCAGTTTATAGCGGCTGAAAAAATAACTAAAGATTTAAATCCTACTTATGGTAGTATACAGAAACTACATACTAGAGATACTGATTTAATAGCTTTATGTGAAGACAAAGTTTTACAAATACTAGCTACTAAAGATGCTTTATTTAATGCTGATGGTAATCCTCAGTTAGTAGCAACAAACAGAGTTTTAGGTCAAGCAAGACCTTTTGTTGGTGAGTATGGTATATCTAAAAACCCTGAAAGTTTTGCTTCAGAGTCATATAGAATTTATTTTGCAGATAAAGTAAGAGGTAAAATGTTAAGATTATCAAAAGATGGTTTAACACCTATATCTGATGCTGGTATGTCTGATTGGTTTAAAGATAATTTAAAACTTAATAGAAAATTAATAGGTAGTTATGATGACAAGAAAAAAGAATATAACATAACTCTGCCAGATACTGAAAATACTGTTTCTTATAAAGAAACTACAAAAGGTTGGGTTAGTTTTAAATCGTTTATATTAGAAAATGGTATTAGTTGTGCTAACGAATATTTTACATTAAAAACTGGTACTATTTTCCAACATCATTATGTAAGCGATATACCAAATCCTCAGCTTGAAAGAAATATTTTTTACAATAGAAATGTTGTTTGTGAAAACGTTGGTCCACATCCTGTTACTGGCCTTATAGGCACGCATCTTTATTTTAACGAAACTAGATTTATAGATAGTTTACTACCTAGTATAAAGGCAACTTTACCAACAGTAGGTGGTGGTAACGCTGTTACTGTAGAAAATCAAACTTTTATTACTACTGTTTTTAGAAACAATGTTATGATATACGATAGTGTAAATTGTCAGTTTTTTGGAGCACAAAATCCTAATAGTATAGATGGTTTAGCGCGTTTAAGATTTGTTACAGGTGTTGAAGAGTTTCAGTTTGAAATTGGAGACGTATTTGTTGTAGAAGACTTTACAATAAGTCCAACAGCTTCAAGTGCTCCACCAAGCACTCTTCCATTTAGGTATTACACTAATTCAAGTTTTAATGTTTTTATTAATGAAGCTGCTGGATCTATAAAGTCATACCACACACTAGACTATGAAGGTAGTCAAGCTTTTGAAGAAGATTATTTAGCTATAGTCAATGATATTACTTATCCAAACGAACCAACAATAAATGGTCAATATTTCTTTTTAAATGAACTAGAATTTAATAGATTAGTTGAACAAACTAATACTGTGCTAGAAAAACTTCCAAACGAAGACACGTTAGCAGGTGATTCAACTACTCAAGTTTTACAATATAGAGGTAATGAACTTGTTTGGCAGGGAAGAATAAAATTATTTAATAACGAAACTATAGGTTTTCATGGTAGAAAATTAGATTTTAATGTTTCAGCGCCAAACGATTTTGCACTTGGTGATTATATAGCTTTAAAAAAGTTTAATACAGGTTGGTTTGTAAGTAATATAAAAACAGATCAGCAAGAAGGTAGTTTAGTTAATTTTATAGAAAAAGAAGGTAAGTGGTTTAACTACATAAAAGGTTCTAGCAATATTACTGAAAATACTTTTCCAAGTATTAATAGTTTTGCAGAGTCTAGTGTTCAAGGTATTGGTTATTTAAAAAGAACAATACAAAATCAAAGCCAAGCTGATGATTTATTTCCAAACACTGCTAATGCTGCTAGTGCTGTTTTAAATAGAGGTTGGAATTTTTTCGACAACGTATTGGAGTTTGATAATGCAATAAACAGTTCTTTACAAGTTGGAGATATGATATATTACCAAAACTCAAATCCAAGTATAGATAATAGTTTAGAACCAAATCAAATTGTTGCTTTGGGCGTAGTAATTGAAATAACAGAATATACAATAACAGTAAATAAAAGTGTGTTTTTTGTTTTTCCTACTACTGGTATTCCAGTAAATCCTTTTGCCGATATGTTTATTTTGTTTGCAAAAAACAATACAGTAAACTCTTCTAGCTTATTAGGATATTATGCTGATATTAAATTTGAAAATAATTCTTATGAAAAAGCAGAGTTATTTTCAGTAGGAACAGAAGTAACAGAAAGTAGTAAATAAAAAAAATAAATTATGCCATATCATTCAGGGCCACAACAAGCAAGTTCAAGTGAACAGCCTGCTCTACCAAGGGTAAGTGCAGGTCAAGCAGGTAGTCAAACAACTACAACTACAACTACAAGTGCTAGTGCTTCAGCACAAAGCTCAAGTTATACGCTTAGAGGCCAAGTTACACAAGCACCTCTTGGATATCACTTTATGCCAGACGGAAACTTAATGTCAGACGTTAAACACATAGAAACATATGGTGGTAAATATAAAATTATTGAAGATATTATTATAGATACTTCAGATATAAGTATTAATAAAATAAAAAGTTTACCTTTTAAAATAATAGGAGAAAACGGTGCTGTTTTTTCTTTGCAAGTAAAAGATGTAGATAATAATAAATTTTATGATTTTACAACAGATACTTTTGCTTCTGAAGAAAAAATGTTAAGTAGACAACAAATTAGAGGTTTTTCATTTAATGGTACTATAAAATTTCCTACATTAAGTGCAGCGACTAAGTACGAAATATATTTATTAGCTGATTATGTTTCTGGAACAAAACACGTTGATTATAGTGAGGCTAGAGATGTAAACGGTGATATTGATGTAAATGCTTCTAAAGGTTCTAGTTCTTTAATGTTATATAAAGAAATATATCAAACAGCA
>CEWG01016570.1_pt1 | contig 11669 bp, 10 predicted proteins | sample 361411 | NCBI WGS metagenome assembly CEWG01 (sample SAMEA2622173, study PRJEB7988) | marine metagenome | biome: marine biome (ENVO:00000447); feature: surface water layer (ENVO:00002042); material: "saline water (ENVO:00002010), including plankton (ENVO:xxxxxxxx)" | depth 5 m | reverse complement strand
CTTCTTACCATTACTCTGACCATACGGCCTGAATCTAGTGATTCCGTTACATAGACGTTGTCTACCCATCCCTTCTCACCGTGTCTTACCAGCATAGAAGATTCTCTTCTTTCCTGTGCCATCAAGAAAGCACCACCGGATGATTCTTCCAAGAATCGCGGAGGGCTGGTTTTTCCGACAAGTACATCGCCACCCTCCAGATACTTCTCTGGCAATGGCAACCCATCTGCTTCCAAATGTACATATGATTCGTCAGGCTTCAACCCTTTGACTTCTTGCAGGGAAGAGCCAGGTTTTTCGATTTCTTCGACTTGACCACCTGGGAATCTTCTTCGCTCAGCATTGTAAGTTCTCATGAAAGTTGAGCGACCAAGACCAAGATCGATTGAACCTCTGTTCATAATAACAGCGTCTTGCATGTTGTAACCGTGAAGAGACATGATAGCAACTATGAAGTTTTGGCCACCAGGTCTCTCATCGAAATTGGTTGTCTCCATTGCTCTCGTTCTAGTGATTGATCTTTGAGGGTAGTGCAATATGTGCGCTCTAGTATCCGGTCTTAGCCTGTAATTAGATGATGGAAGACCTAATGATTGTTTGACCATTGCTGTTCCACCTGTAACACGAGGCGTAGAGTTATGTTCTGGGTACGGGATTAGAGAAGCGCATACACCTAGAACTAACTGCGGGTCTATTTCGCAGTGAGTATGTTCTGGGGTATATTGTAAAGGTACTGAGAAACTTGCAACTTCCCAATCATTGTTGGGCATTCTAATCCTTGCTTTGAGCTTGGCTTCTGTTGCTCCAGGCTCTCCAAGGTTGGTCCATTCTACGCTTTCGTTAGTGATTGGGCGTCCAGCAAATTTCCCTTTAGGTACAGTTGCAGGAAGAACAAACGGTTTTGGAGCAATGTAGAGGTCTTCTTCTTCCTCAGCATCTACCCATTCAACGATTCCTTCATTGACTAAATTCTTGAATGTCATTTCGCCTTCTGTTAACGCATCTAAGTGTTGTGAGGTTAACCTCGGAGCTCCATCATAAAGTATCAGCAGCGGTCGCAAAATTCTACCTTTGTCCGTGTTGATGAATATGTCACGGTTCTCACTATCGTAACGAATTGAAACTTCTGGAGGAATTGTTCCACGACGTCTTGCTGACTTGAAGTGACGTACTAGATTGGTTCCACGCTTGTGTATTCCATAGATATCACCGTTGACGTGAACTCTGTCGCCATCACTCCAATCATCTGGTTGGTAGACATCAAGCTCATCTAATTGATTACGGACATCTTGTTCACTGATGTACTCTGAAACATCAATCATTTGAGCTGCGTTCTTTACCAGTCCACAGTTTTGACCTTCAGGGGTTTCGTTGGGGCAAAGACGACCCCAGTGGGTTGGGTGAAGGTCACGTGCCTCAAAGTGAGGTTGACTTCTAACCAGAGGTGATGTGACTCTTCTCATGTGTGACAAAGCAGCCAAGTATGTTGTTCTGTCTAGCAATTGACTGACACCCGATCTTCCGCCGACCCAGTTTCCAGTTGCCAATGCATGCATTATTTTGGAGGTCAATACGTCAGGCCTCAAACATGAGGTGATTCTTAATTCCCGCTTTCTGTTGTGATGTCTTTCAAGTTGATACTTCAAATCTCGAGCGAGTTGGTTTGAGGAAACTCTAAACAAATCTTCGATTAAATCTCCTGCTAGTCTTACTCTCTTGTTGGCATAGTGGTCCTTGTCGTTTGGCTCTTTGGAGTGCATAGCCATTTCTAGTACTTGCCTAACGATTCTTCCAAGGAATACCGCTTTCTTCTTTCGGTCTGTTCCTTGGTCGCCAAGGTGAGGGAGAAGTTCTCTGTCCAGAAGTTGGTCTACTCTTGCTTCTCGGTAGTCTTTTTGTTGACCTGCTGCGAATTTCTTTTGCAGCCATTCATGTGCTTCCAACATGTTTTGAACAGCATATTCTTCATTGTCATTTACTTCATTGATGTTTGCCACAATGTACTTGAATGTCTCAGTAGGTCCAGCGATGGCAGTGAAAATTTCTTGGTCATTGTCGATACCAAGCGCACGCATCAACAGAACAACTGGAATAGGAGTTGTACCAGCGGTGCTGATCTTGACCATTAGCATACCATCTCTTCTCTTCTCGACGGTGAGCGGTTTCCTCATACCGTCTTTCTGAGAGAAGATTTTGGCAACTTCGGTCCTCTTAGCGTATCTGTTGTTAATCTCGACTGTTACTCTGTTTGGAGCAAGGTCTTCGGTAGAGATTAGTACTCTCTCAGTTCCGTTGATGATGAAATAGCCGCCCGGATCTAGTGGGTCTTCGCCTTTGGTTTTTAGCAAATCTTTCCACAAATCAGAATCCTCGTTGGATGTTGTTGGATATAATTGCCGATCTCCTGCGATGTGTGCAGGGTGCAGGTTACATCTTTTTGACCTGACCATTATCGGCATGCTGCCCACTTGAACACTTTCTTCTTTAGGAGATGGGATTCCATTTCTTACTATTTGGAAATCGATGGTCACTGGGGACATGTAAGTCAACTTTCTCAAACGGCATTCCATTGGAGTAGATGGGTGCTCTGAACCATTTGCTTCTCTGATTGTTGGCTCACCAAGTTGAATGTTTTTCAGTCTAATAACAATGTCTTGGTCAACTACGTCCAGTTTGATGAATCCGCCTTCATCGTCTTCAACTTCGCCATCGATACCAACGCGAATGTTGCGGATTATTTTTTCCATTCTCGACAACATGTTATCTCCAGCAGGGATACAGTCATCGTATGATGCAATTTGGTGATTTACTAAGCTTCTTTCTTTGAAAAATGATTGAATTATCTCTTGCATGTTTATCCCTCTCAGTTACCCTCTACTATCAGTCTGTAAGCGACCGTCTTTCCCGCTGACGGTGAGCGTCTAATTACCTTAACAACCCTGTCAGCAATCCATCCTGCTGCGAGCGGTCTGTGTTCAGGGTCTGCCGCTAGCTTTGCATTGTCAATAGTTTCTGCTTCCTCTTTCAATACTTGAACTACGGGGTCTGTAATCAGTATCTTTGGAAGTAATTCTTTGGCAATTCTTGGATTCCCTGTCTCATCGTCTATTTGGACCATTTGCCATGGTGCGAGTTCTGCTTTTTCGATTTCGAATTGTTCTTCTTCACTTATGTTTGCGTCACCAACCAGCTCCTGGTGGGGTACTAATTCGTGATTTAATGCGTTGAACCTAAGGGTGATTTCGGGCCTGTCGAAATCATCGATGGCTCTAGATCTTATGGTGATTTTCTTGCTTTTCTTTTGAGCCCTTCTTCTAGAACCTTGCTCGGCAATAACCGACATGACATTGGTAAAGGCTTCTGAATCCTTGGATGCACCGAGAATCGATGCGATTTCATCATGAGAAAGTGTCTTGATGTCTGTCATGTTTCTGTCCGTTGCCAATTTATGGGCAAATTCTTCAGAAACACCTAATTCCATTAGTCGCTTTTTTGTTGCGCTTTTTACTACCATGCCAGACCCCTCAAAATACCCACAACAGGCTAGACCGGTAGCGAATCAGGCGGGCCCGACGGGGTTCGAACCCGCGACCGTCCGGTTAAAAGCCGGATGCTCTACCTGACTGAGCTACAGGCCCAACGTAGCAACTTGGGCTTTTCAGCCGACTTGCCCTGCGTTATTATATTTTCCGGCAGGGTCAGCCCAGCCCCGCCACAGCGGAGCACAACCAAAATCGGCCAATTTGAGCGTCCTGAGGATGTATTTCCCTTGGGATGGTAATGAATAAATGCTTCGTCCTGAACAATTAATCTGTGAGCGGGCCTGTTTTTTCCAAGGATTCCGTTTCAAGAGAAATGGAATTAATCGAAAAATCGCCAAAACAATACGATTGGCTATCTCCTACTGGAGAATTATTCGTTGTTGAGTTACCGCACACGGTTTATCCTCCAAGAGAGGATACTGATTTCATGGCTGAAAGCCTCTTGAGGCTTGGAGCCGGAAGAGGAAAAAAATGTCTTGAGATAGGCACTGGCAGTGGAGTTTTATCCTTATTTTGCCATCGCCAAGGATGGAAGGTCTCAGCTTGTGACATCAATCCGTATGCTGTAGCATCTGCTAGAGGATTCTTCTCAAACAACTCCGCCGGCGACATAAGTTTGTTTGAAGGTGGACCTGGGCCTAATGAAGACGGATTGATGGAACAATGGGCTGGTCAAGGACCTTATGACCTAATTTTTTGGAATATGCCATACATTAGGTACTCTGTTGATGATTCGCAGCATCTCGGCCCAATGGAAGATGCCGCACTAATCGACACCAGCAAGACTAACCTTATCGACATAACATTGGAAAAATTACGATCTTCAAATTTACTCAGCCAACACGGACTTGGCCTTCTTAGCATTGGTGAGACATACACCGAAGAAGACATCAATGATTTGTGTTCTAAATACGGATATGCGTCCAGAATTGTTAACCAACTAACTTTTCAAGATGGTGAATGCTTGAGAATCATGGCGTTCTGGCATCCATATTCCAGATTTCCCACTATACATCGTGAGGTTGTACCATCAACAAATGGTGAATTATTGAACGAGAAATGGCCCATTGGTAGTTCATTATCAACAAATTTACAGACAAACGGACGTGGTAGATATGCAAGAGAATGGAAAAGTACCCCAAAACTACTAGCCTGTTCTTGGAAGATTAGTAAACAGTCCAAGATTTCTCCAGAGATTTTGCAAATACTATGCGGGTACATAGTAAAACAATCGTTTGAATCCATTTCGCATTCCAATCCTAATTGCAGGATTTTACTAAAATGGCCAAATGATTTAATCCTTATTAAAGATGGCAAATGGGGGAAGGTTTGTGGTATATTGGTAGAATCTGTCTCCAAGGGAAATAATAACCAAATTGTAGTAGGAATCGGAATCAACATATCCGATGGTGGCAAAAATATTGACGCTGAATTCCCAATCGGATTTGCTGATTGGTATTCTGATGCCATCACAAAGGAATTTTTACTTACTCAAATACATTCTAGAATGGCTGGATTGTTTGAATCAATAGATGGAATTCCACAATCAAATTTTGAAAATGTTAGGGGTTGCGCCTATGATGCAATCGAAAAGGGATTTTATGCTTGCAGATCTATATTATATAGAAATGAACAAGTATCATTCCAAGGTGTGAAAGAGAACGCAAATGTCATGCTAATTTCTAGTGATGGACAAGAATTTAATTGTGATGAAACCGAAGATTTGACTTGGCTATTTATCTAGTTCCAATTCAGCATCAATTGATTGATTTGCTAATTCAACTCCTCGCTTCTGTAATCCAAAAATAAGTATTGCAGCACCAATCGGATAAATCAGAAAGTCCAACATCATTGTTCTACTAATATCGACATTCAGTTCAATCGATCCTGAATCAACAATTATTTCCACTCTATATTCACCATATTCTTTAGATTCTAATGCAGGCATGGACTCTTTTTGTCCGCCAGCAAGAGTAAACCTCTCTTCCTCAATTAATTCATTGTCAAAATATATCGCTATATCACCTTCAGAATCGGATATCGATTCAATATCCAACATTAATTTGTCACCTTTGAGCAAAAAAACTGACTTTTCGTACTCTGAAACCTCTTCTGAATCTAATTGAGTGTTCTCTACCCACCCGTGAATAATGAAACCAGCACACAGCATACCTATACCAACAAGAATCAGTACATCGCTAAATTTCATAGCTTCGGCAGACCCTCCAGCTCCCATGTAACGGACTCGATGGCATTGGCAAATGAATGCTTCCTTAATTGAGACTAGAAAGTCTATTTCTAACTAGTCGGATTTTCCCACTCGAAGTTAAACTTGAAATACCGATTTTTTCTAGGGAATTTCCGTCAGATATATGTTCACGGAACGCCGAATAGTCAGATAGCTTTACCTGCACTATTCCTGTGCCGCAACCGTTTGGAAGAACATCAAGTTCGAAATCCATTAGTTTAGGGTCTGATGACAATTGTAAATGATTTGAAATTTCCTCAATAATCGCTTTTATTTCACTCCTTGACCTTATGTCACTGGATAGTTGAAGACCAATCCAACGTCTCTTCCCTCGCAGAGCCTTAGAAAGACGCCTCGCCATGCTACTCCTTATCGATAATTTCACTTAATTTCTTTGGATAGTATCAAATCATAACCATGCCTCGGTAAGTATGTTGCAATATGCCTGATGAGCCAGAATCAAATAACGACGCCGAACTGGAACGAGGCGACCTGTTATCCAAGTATGAGCGACAGGATGTTTCTATGTATGGCTTATTGAAAACCCTGCTTTCATCATCTACAATGCCGCATATAATTCTGATATTATTCCTTTCAGTGATTTTTTACACAATTGCAAGAATAGATTCGATGACTGTTTTTTCTGCTATGGCATTTACCAGTCTATCGGCATCATACATAATCACTGCAATGTTAGCAAATAACAGAAGAGTTAGAGATTGGATCACTTTGGCCAATGATAATTCAGCAATTGGTAACTCATATTTAGTGCGTTATTTATCGCCTTTTCGAATCTGTCTGTTCCCAATAATCTCTGCTTGCCTAATTTTCGCATTGCTTATTTTAGGAACTGGAGAAAATGGCATCTTAGCAAACGGAAACAAATCAATTCCTTTGATTCTGGGAATGTTATTTATCGCCTGGTCGATTGTTCAAGGAACCTCTTTCTCACAATGGGCATCAACGACAAGCGCCAAGCGTTCGAAGCCAGCAAAAAAATTGGGGAGTTTGAAAACTTCTGTTATCATCCTAATCTCAACTGTGTGCTTATTTAGTACATTATCTGCGTTTGTCTTTTATCAATTGGAAGAAATAAATAATTCGTTAACTGAATCTGTTTTAAGAAGTATCCCATTTGCCTTCTTAGCAGTTGGATTTTCGCTTGGTAGTATTTCATATTCTTGGCAGAATAAAAAACTTTCATCAATGAAATCAAGGTTGCATAAGTTTAGTACCAATTGGAGTTTAATCTGTCACCTGTTTATTTCTTGGCACTTGCTTACCATTTGGCGACAGAATTTCATGAATCCATCAATATTCCAAGTTTTCATCGAGGAGATAGCATTGATGATTTTCACTGTTTTTATTGCAATATGGTCAATGACCTCAAAGGGATACAAAAGTAAATTTCGACTAATAACAGAAGAGAACGCCCTAACATGGGGGTTAGCATTTGGCTATGCATATGCTGGCAGTGTTGCAATGCTGACAACATTTTTCGACGACATTAAAATTGTAATGTCGATAGGCCATGCTGTTGTAATTATCACAGTTATCTATGTACACAAACTTGTTCTTGGAAGCGTCATAGAAAAGGACAATACAAGCGTCGAAGTGAATAGAATTATGCAAGAATCTGACTCACTGAAGATACAAGATGAAAATCCAATAGAGATGGTTCAAACAAAAATTGAATCCAACCCATCAACAAACCCAAACTCCGAAGAAGTTTGGCAGGAAGATGATGATGTTGATTGGAACAAACAGAAAAAACAAGTCCAAATTGATGACGTTGAATGGAATGAAACGATAGACTTAGACTAATCATCTGCAATACCAGAAAGTAATGTTACGACACGCATGCTGTTGTGTAAGTCTTCACTTACTCTCGCACCGAGAATTACTTGTGCATCCGAATCTAGAGCATTCGTGAATAATCTTGCAACGGTATCAACTTGGCTTAGAGTCATACCCAAACCACCTTCGATTTGTATCAGGCATCCTGTCGCTCCTCCAACGTCAAGCGCTGCTAATGGAGCCATCATTGCAGAATCTAGGATTTCTTCTGGCTCATCTGGGTCACCCATGCCAACCAATAGAGTCGATTTGCCTTCTTTTTCGACAATTGCTCTTAGATCCATCAAATCCAAATTAATCAATCCCATCTTGAGTAAGGTTCTAACCAAACCGTCTACCAAATCTTCAACCCATTCTGCACCCATTTGCCATGTTCTACCTTTTTCTCTTGCTTGTCTTGCTAATCTCTCCAACGATAACCGGACAGTTACATGAGCAAAATTATCTAATCTTGAAAACCCTTCCTCGGCGATTTTAAGTCTAGTAGATTGTATTTCAAAAGGCATGGCCGCAACCGCAATAACGACTGCACCGGATAGTCTTGCTTGTCGAGCGAACTCATGCGCTGCACCTGTTCCTGTACCACCGCCAAGGCCAGTTAGCAAGATTACTAGTTCTACTGGTTCCATCAATTTTCGAACTACGGCAGAGACACTTCTCATCCTTTGCTCAGCAAGTGGAGGCAAGGCCGCACAGCCAAGTTTATCGACAACTGTTCCCAACCTCAACACATGCCCTTGTTGAATAGAAGAAAAACTTTCATCATCTGCATCAATCAACAAAACATCTGCTTCAGAACCACATTTTGACCAAGCACCTTTGGCCCATGAACAACCTAAGCCGCCCACCCCTGCAATCAAAATTTGCGATGATTCCATCGGCTGATGGTAATATTGATGCTCAATGAACTTTATCTCATTTTTCAATGTACCTTAGATACCTTCTTCTTGAATCTCGAGCCCATGCATTATCTGGTTCTATTGACAACACCTTGTCATAGTATTTAACTGCGGTTTCAAATTCTGAGAGATAACGCCCGTAGAGGTGACCCAGATTAGACAATACAGGAATGCATTCATCATCCTGCTCGAGCATTTTTAGCAGTAAGTCTTCTGCGTTACCGAGATCGTTCTTCAGCATCATCTCTTCAGCTTCCTCCAACTCAGCGAGTTGAGTTTCCGACAAATCATACGTGTTCTCAAATGGTGTCGGCATTGCTATCAAAACACGCAAAAACTCCCCGTTATTGAATTATCCCTATCAAGAACGATTTTAAGCCGTATTTCGTGGTTTATAAAGTCGGGCAAAAACGAGGTACTGCGAATAAATTTTACCACCAATTTTGGCAATGTTTAAAGGGTTCATACCGGTGGGAGAATTAACTGGGTGTGTTAATGTTGCGCAAGCCTATCTCAAATCGCCTTGCGCTAGGCACATTGCTATTGATTCTGCTGACCTTACCAGGAATTGCCTCATCATATCATGGTGGCATTGGGGGAGAGCAAGTCAATGCTGGTGAGACAATTGATGATGTCGCTAAAGAAGGATGTTTATGCCACAATGCCGTTGCAGATAACACCGTACAAATTATCCTCGATGATGTCCCATATGCTTGGGAAGCAGGCCAAACCTATGAGTTGAAACTTCAAATCATCGGCGGCCCTCCCGCAGCAAGCCCTTGGACTGCAGGATTCTCGATGAGAGTGTCAGATGGAACTCTATCAGGAGATAACCTACAAAATTGGGAAGATGACCCAACAACCTTGACACAGACTGAAGCAACCGCTGGTGAAGACGAGCGAATGTGGACATTCTCATGGGAAGCACCTGCAGCAGAAACCGGAGTTGTTGACTTTTGGATTACTGGCAACTCAGTCAATGGTGACCAAGGCCCGGGACCAGAAGATAAGTGGAATCAACTCATTTTTGCTTTACAAGAAGGCGATTCTAAGACTACAGCAATGGGAACTAGAACTCTATTTGCCGGAGATGGCAATGTCAGTCCACCAGAACCGCAAGAGACTGGCGTAGACCTGAAGCACATGGGAGCCGAATTCAGAGCCCACGTCCTCGGACTGCTAGGATTTGGAGCTGTGCTAGCCGTAGTGGTGTTTGCTGGACTCATGCTTAGGTACAGTTTTTCATCATCTTACAAAGGCAGAAGCAATCAATTGCGCTTGCGCTACAAGATAAGAAGAAGAGGTGATCAGTGATGGATGACACAATTACCAAATTACTTAGAGGAGTTGCCCGAGGAGAAATTAGTGTTGACGATGCCAGAAAATCCCTCGAAGATGCATCCTTAACCGAAGAACAAATGGAGATGGCGATTGACAAAGGAGTATTCACAGAAGCAGATATGGGCTCAATCGTTAGTGCCAAACTAGCACCATCTGGAGCATCATACCTGACCATGTTTTTCTTTATCTGGGGAATTTTTTGGTCTTGCTACTGGATGTTTTCGCTAATCTATGGATTAGCCAATGACTGGGACCAACGACAACTAGCATTCCATCTAGCCATCGGTGTTACAACTTTGATACTGATGGGGCTTGTTTATCTAAGATTCATTCTCCCGGATACGATTATTGTCAAACATGCAATTAACAAATTCATCCCAGAACATCAAAAAGATTGGAAAGAGTACAAGGTGTGATTTAATTGGCAAGAGAATACAATCTAAAACCAGCTCCATCACTTGATGATAGCGACTCTATGTTTGGCACCAGCAAAGTAATCAATCGCCGCCAATTCCTAAAATATGGTTTTAACACCGCTACTGGAGTTCTTGCAGCATCATTAGGCGTTTTGGGATTCTCTGCAATACTTTTGCCGCCAGGCGCAGATTCTGGCGGAAGCAACAACGCAGTTATCTTTTGGGCCAAAGGTAGAGAAGATGAAGCATGGTATGGTGCTAAGCACGAACTACCAATGACTCGAAAAGACTTTGTTGATGAAGCAGCAAAATCATCCTCAGGAACTGCTGGTGCAGCAGGAATTTGGGCTGGTGTTCCAGTAATTGTTGTCTACGTAGACCATGAAAAAAACAAAGACCTTCCAGATTCAAGTGGCAAGGCAAGATTCCAAATGATGGAAGGTTATGATGAGACTGGAAAACGGATTGGTCACTTCGAAGACATGTCAGATTTGGACCCAAGAATATTCCCTTCCGACAACCTTGTTATTATCTACGGACGCTGTACACACTTGTGCTGTATACCGGGTTGGCAATTGGTTTCTAATTCATTCACTGATGACTCATGGACGCCTGGTGGAACCGATGATGGCGGAACCAAATTGTTCTGTATTTGTCATTCATCACGATTTGACCCAACCGCTCTTGAGATGAATACTAACAGAAATCGTTCTAATGGTGCTACATTCAATTACGCTGGGATAAAGGCATCAGGGGGTCCTGCTCCAGTAGGACTACCGATCATTCCTGTTCAGATGAATGGTGACAATATTGAGGGAATTACGGATTACCTCGACTGGTACACATATTGTGATTGAGGTGATATAATGACAACAATGTTCTGGATTCTATGGTTTTTTATTGCATTCATTATCGTGCTTGTAGCATTTACTCTGCGCAAGGAAAATGAAGAAATGCCGCGAAGAGAAATTCTTCGTGCTGTTGAATCTACCGGGAAAATGGGCTTCGCAGAAAGGTCGTTCTTATGGGTATTCTCTTGGTTAGATACTAGATTTAGACTCCAAGACTATTGGAATATGTCAAAAGGTGCTTACTACAATATGCACAGGCAGATGCCGCTTACTCACGCTGAAAAGTATAAATTGAGAATTATCTGGTATTGGTATCCGCTTTACTGCCTAGGTGGCATCTCTTTCCTTTCTTTCATCATCTTGGTACTAACTGGTACAGTACTCGGAATTTACTATGTTCCAGGTGGAGAAGGAATTCCTTCACCAGCGTATCTTAGTATGCAGTATATCATGACAGAACTACCGTTCGGTTACATCATTAGGGCTGTACACCACTGGGGAACCCACTTTATGGT
>CEWG01007489.1_pt1 | contig 11676 bp, 12 predicted proteins | sample 361411 | NCBI WGS metagenome assembly CEWG01 (sample SAMEA2622173, study PRJEB7988) | marine metagenome | biome: marine biome (ENVO:00000447); feature: surface water layer (ENVO:00002042); material: "saline water (ENVO:00002010), including plankton (ENVO:xxxxxxxx)" | depth 5 m | reverse complement strand
GAATATGAAATAAATCCTTTATACTCAAAAATTATGGATCAAATATTTATTCTTCACGCTGATCATGAGCAAAATGCTTCTACTTCGACAGTTAGAACTGCAGGTTCATCTTTAGCAAATCCATATGCATGTTTATCTACAGGGATCTCATCTCTATGGGGTAAATCACATGGTGGAGCAAATGAAGCTGTCATAGATATGATAAATGAAATAATAAATAATGATTTAAAACCTAAAGACTTCATTGAAGAAGTAAAAAATAAGAAAAATAAAATTAGACTTATGGGTTTTGGACATAGAGTTTACAAAAGTTATGATCCCAGAGCTAAGGTATTGAAAAAAAGTACAGAAGATTTATTCAAAGAATTAAAACTTAAATCTAAAGAATTAGAAATTGCTAAAGAAATAGAAGAATTGGCTTTAAATGATAATTATTTTAATGAAAAAAATCTTTATCCAAATGTTGATTTCTACTCTGGAATTCTATTAAAAGCACTTGGAATACCTACATCTATGTTTACACCTATATTTGCAGTTGGTAGGACAATTGGTTGGCTTTCACAATGGAAAGAAATGATAGAAGACAATGAATTTAAAATCACAAGACCAAGACAACTTTACACAGGAGAGAAAAATAAAAACTATAAACGTGTAGGAGAAAGAGAAAAAAAGTCAATTTTTAACCTTCTTTGGCTCAAGAAGACTTTTTTAAATAATCAATAATAATATTTGGATTAATTTTTTGGATATTAGATTTATTAAAAAACTCAATCATTAAGTTATGATAATTATAAAAATTATCTTTATTTCTAAATAAATTTTCAAACTCACTTGTTAAAACATAATGATTAAATTTTGATTGAATAAATTCTTTTACACAAGATTTTTTATTAAAGATATTAATCAAAGATAAATATTTAGATCTTACAAAAAATTTAAAGATTAAATAATTGAACCAATTAGCTTTATAAAAAATAAAATGTGGAATTTGAGAAGAACTAAGCTCTAAATGAACTGTACCAGAACATGCAAAGGCAAAATCTAATCTTGATAAGTTATTATAATATTCTTGATTATTTAAATGAAATTGAAAATTATCATTTGTAAAATGAGTTTTAATTAGATTTTCAAACTCTTTTGTGACAAAAAACTGAAAATTAAAATCATATAATTTTTTTAGATTTTTAATTAAATTAGCAATAATTGGAATGTTAGGAATTATTTCTTGATATCTACTGCCTAAAAAAATACCAATATTTTTAATTGGAAATTTATTTTTCTTATTAAGAACAATATTTTTTAACAAAGGATGTCCTATAAAAGAATATTTTTTTTTATGATAATATTTTCTCTCAACTTCAAATATCGAAAATATATGATCGAAATATTTATTAATAAATTTAGCTTTGTTTTTTTTCCATATAAAAACAGATGGACCAATGAATTGACAATATTTTATACGTCCATTCTTAAATTTATTAAGATAAAACTTAGAAAAATCAAAAGAATCTATAAAAAATAAATGAGTAAAATCATTTTCTTTTTCTACTAAGTTTAAAGAGCTTCTTAGATTATATAAGTAATTCAGGTTTTTTAAGATATCTACCAAGCCCATTAAGGATTTAATTTTAATGTTAGTTAAGTCTTTAAAAGGTAATGACTCCTGAGACATTCCAAATGTATAGAATTTATCAATATTACTTTGAAAAAATTTTTCATTTAATAAAACTTTTAAATTTTCTCTAGCCGATTGTTCAAGAGTTACAAATAATATTTTCAATTAAATTACAATTAAACTTAATTTTGATTGATAAATCTTCTCTATAAATGATTTCTTATTAGCAATAATGATACTTTTATTCACTAGACAAACAGCTTTAAAATTAAATTTAATTAATAATTCTAAGGTTTGATTTCCAATGATAGGGAAATCTATTTCATTAATTTGATCTTTTTTAACAGATTTTATTAATACTAAGTTTTTGAATTGATTATTTAGACTTTTAAATTTTTTAATCATATTGTTTGTTCCAAAAATATCTTCAATTGTAATAATTCTATTTCCGTCCATTACTAGGGATTGAGATAAATTGAGAGAAAATATCTTTTTTATTACTGATGAGTTATTTAAAATGTATTTATGTATATTTTTATGATTTTTTTTTATAATTTGATCATAATAACTAACTAATAATTTATCAAAAACAATTTTTTGAGATAATAATTTTAAATTTTTGCTTTCAATAAATTTTTTAAGTATTTTTGATTGATGATTAATATCATTAAAGAAAAAATTTTTTGATAGAATTAATTTTGAAGTTATTTTAAGTTTTATTTCATTGATTGGGGGTAATTTTACATATCCAATTATTAATATATTACTTATAAATTTTTTCTTAATAAATTTTATTATATTTTCAATATCTCTAATATCAAAATTTGAAACTAATTTTTTATATTGTTTAGAAACTTTATAATTTTTTGATAAAAGGATTATATGATTTAACTTTTTTTTATCATTTAAAAAATTGGCAGCTTGAAGAGCAAAATCTCCTGATCCTGCTACAAGAATTATATCATTTTTGAATGTGGCCAAGTTTTTGATTTAATATTTTATTATATTCTATAAATACATTATCTACTTTATTTTTCTTATTTAAATTTATTCCATCAATATATTGATCATGAATATCATTTATTCTTGTAATTTGTGATTTATCAAAATTTTTTCTTCTAATTCCAACTAAATTAAGTCCTCTTAATTTTGCTCTATTGCCCATAGCAAGACTAAAAGGAAGCACATTTTTATCAATACCACTCATCCCACCAATCATTGTGTAAGATCCAATTGTCACAAATTGAATTATTGCAGATAGCCCCCCTATTACTACATTATTCATTATATTAACATGACCTCCTAATGTTACTTGATTAACAAAAATATTTTCATTTCCTATTTGACAATCATGAGCAATATGTGCACTTGTCATAAATAAATTATTGTTACCAATAACAGTCTTCATGCCACCATCTTTAGTGCCTTTACTAATAGTTACATTTTCTCTAAATATATTATTATTTCCAATAAAAAGCTGACTATCCTCTCCTTTGAATTTTAAATCCTGAGGATCACAACCTATATTTGAAAAGGAATAAAATTTATTATTTTTTCCGATTGTTGTATTACCTGAAATGATTACATGAGATTTTAACTCAGTATTATCATTAATTATTATTTTTCCATCGAGGTAACAATATGGGCCAATCTTTACACCACTACCTAATTGAACATTTTTAGAAATATAACTATTCGGATGAACTAGAGACATCATGAATCATAGCTGAGAATATACATTGAGCATGTATAACATCATCTACAATGCAATGACCTTCAAATTTGTAAACATTTTTAACTTTATTTAATCTTTTAACTTTAAGATTTAAAACATCGCCTGGTATCACGGGTTTTCTAAATTTACACTTATCAATAGTCATAAAAGAAACACCAGGATTTTTCATTTCATCTTTCATTTTCATGGCAACAGTAAAACAAGCTGCTTGAACAATTGCCTCAACAACCAATACACCAGGCATTAAGGGCCTTCCAGGGAAATGTCCTTGAAAAAAAGGCTCATTTATTGTCACACATTTTATTGCATGGGCACTTTCGTCTGGGACAAAATTAATTATCCTGTCTATTAAAAGAAAAGGGTACCTATGTGGCAAAACTTTTTGAATATCAATAATATCAATCATTTATCTGTTTTTTATAATACTTTTTTTCCACTTAGTTAAGTCCATTGCTGGAAATCCACCTACTTTGCAATTGTTTTCAATATTTTTTGTAACACCACTTTTTGCAGCAATTACTACATAATCACCAATACTTAAATGTCCTGCAATACCAACTTGGCCACCTGAGATTAAATTTTTGCCTATTTTAACGCTTCCAGAAATACCAGTTTGTGCTGCAATGCAGGCATTACTACCCAAAATCACATTATGTGCAATGTGAATATGATTATCTAACATAGAGCTATTTCCAATAAATGTAGAATCGATTTTTGCCCTATCTATTGTGCAGTTTGCACCAATAAATACGTTATCTTCAATATATACGATACCAATATGTGGAAGAATGTTTAAAGCTCCCATATTTTTAAGGTTAAATCCAAATCCGGTAGAGCCAATTGTGCAATTTTCAGAAATTATTATGTTGTCATGCAAAATTGTATTTTTAATTACTGTATTTGATTTAATAATACAATTTTTACCTATTTTGACACCTCTGCCTATGCAACAATTTGGTTCAATTATAGTAGAGGGATGAATAGAGGCATGTTTAGATATATGTGAATTGTTTTTGTTTAAAAAATCATCTTTAAAATCTATTGAATCATTATGAATAAAAATTTTATTAATTAAATCAACATAAGAAATATCCAAATTTTTGACTAATGAATAGTTTGACAACTCAAACTCTTTAACTAGGGAAATATTAGAGGTAACAAAGTGAATATTACCTTTATTCAATATTTTCGTATAATCAAAATCTAAAACATCAGAAAATAAAATTGAATTTTTTTTTAAAATATCAAGTGATGAAATATCGTCTATATCAAAATTTTCACTACATTTATGAGAAACGAGAAGGTCTTTGTTAATTAATTGATCTATTTGGCTATTATCAATTTTATTTCTAAAAGACAAGAAATCTGATCTTTTATAATTCATATTAATTAAAATGAAGTGCCGATAGTAAAATTGAAATTCTTTACTTTATCATTTGTATTTTTTTCAATAGGAACAGCATATGTAAGAGATATAGGTGCGATAGGTGTAATAAAATCTAAAGAGATACCTGCAGAGGATCTTAGTTCAAAATCACTATTTTGGTAATCACTACCCCAAAGTGAGCCAGTGGTATAGAAAACTTTAAACATAACATTATCAGACTCATCAAAAATAAATGAACCTCCATAGCCAACAGTAGATGTAAATGACTCATTTCCTCCTAAATAAATATTTGAGTCAAATGGACCAATGCCCCTATAATCAAAACCTTTAAAATTTAAACCTCCCAAGCTTAATGCATTAACCGTTTTTAAATTATTAGAGTTTAAAGACTCTGATTTTGAATAATTATTAAACAAAAAAGCATAATTTTTTGTATACTCGCTTAATTTTATGTAATTATTATTTCTTAAATAAATTTCATATCTAGAGTTATCAGACAATCCTTCAGGTGTATAATTTAAAGAAAAAGAGTTTAAATATCCTTGAGTTGGAAATAAAAAATCATTTAAAGTGTCGTATCTCATACCTAAAGTAAGGCTAATATCATCAAAATTGCCTATGTTATCAGAAATTGAAGAAATTGAACTATTTGTAGCTGAATGTCCATTTATAGATTTATAAACAAACCCACCATTAACAGAAATATTATCATTATATTCAAAAAGTATGTTATAGCCCATCCCAATCTCTCTTGATTTAAAACCAAAAGAACCAGTTAAATCTTTTTCATCATTGAAAATAGAATAAACATTTTTTATTTTAGAATTTGATATTGGATAAGAAGTTAAACTTACATTAAAAAATGTACTTTCTTCGTTAATATTAAAACTTGTATCTAGTTCATTTCCTGTTCCTAAAAAGTTAAAATCACTTAAGCCTAAATTAAAACCTAAACCGGTATCTCCAGAGACAGAACCAGCAATTAGAAAATTGCCAGATTTAGAATTTTCATCAATATCGAATTCTAAATCAATAAATTCATTTTCTTGAAATGAATTTATGTTTACAGAATTGACATATTTCAATCTTTCAATTTTTTCTTTAGTTTTATTTAAGTTTGACTCATAGATAAAATCACCAGGTTCAATTTCTAATTTAGAAAACAGAGTTTTGTTTTTTGTTACATTATTTCCAGAAAATTTTACAGATCTTAATATTTTATTTTGTTCAGGTCTAGATACAAGGGATAATAGATAATTTCCATCATTATCATTATTTATCTGATAATCTACAACTTGATTATAATATCCTTGTGAAATAAGAAGAATGTTTAAATTATCTATTAAGCTATCAATTAGGTTTTGATCATAAAAATTATTATTCTTGGAAAGATCTTCTATGAATATATCCTTTAAATTATTAATATCTAATTTATCAAATAAGGGATCATTATTAGTTACTAAATTATTTATCTTATATCTGTTTCCCTCACTTATGTAATAAGTTAAAGTTACGTTACCATTTTCTTGAGAAATTAAATATTCAACTTTGGTATCAAAAAATCCCTTTTTTTTATAAAAAGAAATAAGTTTGTTTTTATCAAAATTTAAAATTCCTTCATCAAAGTTGTTTGCACTAGAAATAAAGGAAATTATCCCCTTAGGTTTAACTTGTATTCTTGAAGAGAGCTGATTATACGAAAAGGTATTATTACCTTTAAATATTAATCTTTTTAATTTTGTAATATTTTTTTCTGTAACTTGAAAAATAATATTAATTTTATTTTGTGAAAAAAGTTCTGTAGTTACATTAATAATCGCATTATTGAATCCCTTTGATGCATATATCAGTTTTAAATTATCTATATCATTTTCTAGTAAAGATTTTTTAAAAATACTTCCGTTTTGAATTGATAATGATGATTTTAGTAACTCATCCTTTAATCTTAGGTTTCCATTAAAATATATTTCATTGATAATTTTGGTTTCAGATATCTGAATATTATATGCTTTTTCACTTTCAGATAAATTTATAGTATCAATTAACTCTGAGGTATAAAGATCTTTTATAATGGAATTAATTGATTCTTCATTTAAACTATCAGAAAAAATATCTATTGTAGTTAAAGTTTGTATGTCTTCGTTAGAGAGTCTCTCATTACCTGATACTATTAAACTTTTGGAATAAACAATATTAATTGACTGAAAAAAAATGTAAATAAAGAGTATAGACTTATATAGTTTCATATTTTTTTTTAAAGGAATTTATAAATTTAAGTGTTTTGTTAAAATTTGATAAATCAGCATATTCATTATCTTTTTTGAGCTTATCAATAATAAAGGGAATTATATAATTATATTCAAGCGATTTTTTAAGATATAAATCATGAGCTTTATTATTTAACAATAAAAATTTTATTACATTTACATGATCTAATTTCTTCAAAAATGAGAGTTGTTTTAACAATTTAAATCTGGAGTCCTTATATTTCTCCATACAAAGCATCTTATTATCAAAATATAATTTTGGTAAATTTAGTTTTAATGATTTGTTAACACTAAATAAAGGAAAGATTAAAGGAATTAACATATCATTATTGTAACAATTTATGGTAACCGTTCCATCAATGTATTCAACTAGGCTGTGAATATAAGCATTTTTTGATACATAAAAATTAATTTTTTCTATGTTAATATCATAGATATAAGTTAATTCATGAATTTCTAATAATTTATTAATAAAATTAGATGAATCGATAGAATTATTTACACCCATTTTCCATTTGGGGTGATTGATAACACTAGTCAAACTTACTTTGTTTAAATCTACTGATTTTTTAAAATAAAATGGACCACCAGAAGCTGTAATAAAAATATTTTTGACATTTTTATTAGAAATTAAATTATTCTTCAGTGAAAAATGTTCGGAATCCAAAGGAATAAATATATTATTATTCTTTTTTAAATTTTTATTTAAATTTGGACCAGCAGCAATTATCAATTCCTTGTTCGCTACTGCTATAAGTGATTTGGAATTCTTAAGTAGTAATATATTTAAATATTCTAAAGACTCACATCCATAATCTAAAAAATAAATTATATCAAATTTATGATAACGCAGATATTGTCTAAAGTTATTTTTATCAATGCTATCTGATAAAATAAATTTATTTTTGATATTATAAGATTTACTTTGTTTTATAATCAAATTGATATTTCTGAAACAAGTAATAGCTGATATTTTAATATTGTTTTGATAACAATAATTTAACAACTTTTTTCCTAATTTTCCGGTGGATCCAATTACTAAAATTCTTTTTTTCATATGATAAATATATGTAAATAAAAAGTTGAAAGAAAAATGCTATCTAATCTATCAAGAATACCACCATGTCCTTTTAAACTTTTGGAAAAATCTTTTAAATTAAATTTTCTTTTTATGGAGGAAAAATAAATATCACCAAAGAAAAATAAAGAAGAAATAACTAAACTATGAAGGATATCAAAATCAAAAAAATAAAAAAATATTAAGGTGGTTATCAAAAACGAAGAAACTGTACCAGACCAAGTTTTATTTGGACTAATTAACGGTATAATTTTTGGACCTTTTAAATATCTTCCAATTACATAAGCAGAGGTATCATTTATGAAAGAACAAAATAAAAGAATATAAACAATATCTCTATCATTTTGTAAAATGTTCAAAAAAATAATTAAAAAAATTAACACAGATATAGAAAAATATATATTTAAGTTTTTTGATTGAAATAAAGAAAAAAGAAAAAAGAAAAAAAAAAGAATTAAAAAGGAATTTGTATTAATTATTGGCGATAAAAGAAAATAAATGACAAAAAAAGATACAATAAAAATTAATAGAAAATAAGCATTTATAAATATTTTTGAATAAAATAAATCATAAATTACCAACAAAAAAATAAGAGCATACAAAACATAATCAAGGGTAAAAATAAAAGAAGATGCTACAAAAAAAAGTATGTAAAATCCGTAAACTAATCTTGTATTATTAAAGGCCAAATTTTCTTTCAATTTTAAGGTATGAATTAAATATTTTTTTAATGTCATTTATAGATAAATCAGGCCATAGTTTTTTTAAAAAGAAAAGTTCTGTAAATGCTATTTGAAATAACATAAAATCACTAATTCTAGAGTAACCTCCTGTTCTTATTAATAATTCTGGGTTAGGAATACCTTTTGTAATTAACATTTCTTCAAAATTATTTAATCTATTTTTTTTTTGATTAATTTTTCTTGCTGCGTTAAGAATATCTAATTTCCCACTATAATTTAAAAATAAATAAAGTATTTTATTAGAATTTGAATTAAGAAGCTCAATCCTTTTTAAAGCTTCTTTTTGGCTTGCGCTTAAAAAAGTCAAATCCCCTTTAAATGAAATCTTAAAATCTAAAGTATTTTTTGATGAGAGTTCTTTAATATAAAAAGAAAGTGTTTTATTTAGTGAATTAACAATAGATTTTTTCCTATTCAAATTATTTTTTGAAAGGGCAAAAGCCGAAATATAATTTACATTGTATGATTTAAATATAAATTTTGCTAATTTAAAAAGTTTATCTGCGCCATGTTTATAGCCATTAAATAAAGATATTTTTTTTTTTTTAGACCATCTATTATTGCCATCCATAATAAATGCAATGTGAGATAAAGAATTTTTCAAAATTAAATTTTTAAAATTTCGTTTTCTTTTTGTTTTGCTAAGTTATCTATTTCTGCGATTGAGTTATCAGTTGACTTTTGAACATTATCTTGTTCTTTTTTGCTTTCATCAATTGAAATAATCTTATCTTTTTCGGAGTCTTTAATTAGATCAATATATTTTCTTCTAATATTTCTTATAGAAACTTTAAACCTTTCAGAGGTTTCATTAATGATTTTTACAAGCTCTTTTCGTCTTTCTGCAGTAAGTTCTGGAAACTTAAGAAGTATGGTATTTCCATCGGTTTGCGGAGTAGCACCTAGATTTGACTCTAATATATTTTTTTCAATAGTTTTGGTTAATGATCCATCCCAAATATTTATTGATAATGTAATGTTATCAAGATTATTAATATTTGATAATTGTGTAAGAGGCATTTTTGAGCCGTAGCTATCAATAATGATATTTTTCAACATATCAGGAGAAACTCTCCCTGTTCTAATGTTTTTTAAATCATTAGAAAAAGCAGTAATTGTTGCTTTCATCTCAATATCACAATCATTAATATTAAACATTTTAGCTATTTAATTATAGAATAAGATCCCTTTCCTTCGATTATATCAATTATATTAGAACTATTCATGATTGAAAAAATAATTATTGGTAGACTTCGATCTTTAGCAAGACTAATTGCAGTAGCATCCATAACTTTAATTTCTTGATTTAAATAATCTGTATATGAAATTTTTGAAATTTTTTTTGCATTATCATTAGTTAGTGGGTCTTTGTCGTAAATACCGTCAACTTTTGTTCCCTTAAGAATTACATCTGATTTCATTTCTGAAGCTCTTAATACAGCAGCTGTATCGGTTGAAAAAAATGGATTACCTGTACCTGAGGCAAATATAACTACTCTATTTTTTTCTAAATGTCTTGTTGCTTTATTTTTGATATAAGGTTCAGCAACTCTATTTATACTTATAGCTGTCATAACTCTAGAGGGAACTCCTATTTTTTCTAAATTCGATTGAAGAGCTAATGAGTTCATAACAGTTCCTAACATCCCCATATAATCTGAAGTAACTCTATCCACTACTCCATTTGAAAATGAGGATCCTCTTATAAAATTACCACCACCAAGAACTATAGAAATACTTATCTTTTTATCTGTTAAAATTTTTATATTATGAGACAAATCATTCAATATATCAAAGTCAAATCCCTGTTCATTATGACCTGCTAAAGACTCTCCAGATATCTTTAGCATGATATTCTTAAACATATTAAATAGTATATAAATCCATCGATCTGATGTTAAGATCTAAATTGTTAGATTTTGATAGATCTGATAAATAATTTGCAACAGTGGTTTTTGGATCAGTGATTAGTGCCTGACCCATTAAAGTATTTTCCTTGATAAATTTATTGAGTTTTCCATTAACAATTTGTTCTTTTTTATCGTCAGGAGTATTTTCAATTTGTTTAAGTATTATATCTTTTTCATCATTTAGAACTTTAGTATCTAAAGACTCTTTATTTAAACCCATAGGTTTCATTGCAGAAACTTGCATAGCAACTACTTTTAACTCATCTGAAATTTCTGAAGCTTTTTTAGTATCATTAGTTGAAATCTCTACTACTGATGCAATTTTAGAGCATGAAGAATTATATTTGTTGTGTAAGTAATTGATAAAAATTGAATTTTCTGAATTGTACTTTTTATATGAAACAATTTGAATATTTTCACCAATTTTAGATATAAGGTCAGTCAAGGTTGAATTTAAATCTTTTTCATTAAAAGAAATCGAGCTTATATCATCAAAATTTCCTTGAGATTTTATATTGTTTGACTCATGAATTGCTTTGGTTATTTGATTTGCAAATGACAGGAAATCATCATTTTTTGCAACAAAATCTGTTTCACACTTAATTTTACACAAAGAAAAAGAATTTAACGAGGTTTCGTGATTAAAAAATGAAATGACACCCTCATTAGTTTCTCTTTCCTGTTTTTTTTGCGCTTTTAATATACCTTTTTCTCTTAGCCATTTTACTGCTGCATCGAGATCATCATCATTCTCTACTAGAGCTTTTTTACAATCAAGCATTCCACTTCCAGTAGTTTCTCTAAGTTTTTTTATTAATTCCATACTACTCATTATTCTTTTCTCCATCTTCTGAAATATTTTCATTAGTTTCTGAAGATAAAACTTTTCTAAAGCTATCTAAAATAAATTGAACAGACTTAACTCCATCATCATTTGCAGG
>CEWG01021848.1_pt1 | contig 11682 bp, 10 predicted proteins | sample 361411 | NCBI WGS metagenome assembly CEWG01 (sample SAMEA2622173, study PRJEB7988) | marine metagenome | biome: marine biome (ENVO:00000447); feature: surface water layer (ENVO:00002042); material: "saline water (ENVO:00002010), including plankton (ENVO:xxxxxxxx)" | depth 5 m | reverse complement strand
CTCAAAGATATGGGCGTTCAACCAGGAGATGAAGTCAAATTAGCGCCTCTAGCGCAAGAAGACCCAAGCACGGGAGGCAATCCTTTGGAAATGAATGAAGAAAAATTTAAAGAACTCATTTTAAATTGTATACAAGGCAAATACTAAATTTTTTAAATAAAAATAAAGTAAAAACTACTAATATTTACTATTTTCATAGTTTTTTTCCACAAATAACATATTTCTTTTTAGTCTTTTACATTAAAGTTCTTATATAATAATCCCTAAAGTAAGGAGGAATTTAATGTCAAAGAAAATTAAATTTTCTAGAAGAAAATTTATGAAGTACATGGCAAAGACAGGTATTGCAACTGCCGCAATTACCTCAACGCCAATGTTAAATCATAATTTTTTATTTAATTCTGCTTTTGCTGCTTCAGGTAAACCACTTATTTTTGCTGCAGCTGAAGCTTTAACAGGAAACTGGGACCCTACCACTCATACAAATTTAGGTCAGCTTATATTTGAGAGTTATGTATTTGGATATTTAACAAGATGTCCAATGAGACCTGAGGATCCAACTCAACTAAACTTTGAATTAGCAACTGCTGCTACGGAAATAGATCCATACACCTTAGAATTTAAACTAAGAGATGGAGTGACTTTCCACGACGGTAAGCCTTTTGGAGCAGAGGATGTTAAAGCTACTTATGAGTATGGATCTCAACCTGATAGACCAGCTCAATGGTATCCAGGTCAGGTTGATGTAGAGGTAGTTGATAGATTAACAGTGAGAATAAAAACAGAAAAGTATGGTTATCCAGCTGGACTATTTTATTACTTATCGTCTTTCTTACCTATTATGTCTGCAGATGATGTAGCTAATCCAAATAAGGCTGCATCTCGCCCAAATGGAACAGGAGCTTTTAAATTTGTTCAACAAGATGGTGATAACACTATCATGGAGGCAAATGAAAACTTTTTCATGGGCAAGCCAAAGATACCACGTGTGCAGTATAACTATGTAGGTGATACTTCAACTAGAACTCTTGGTCTTCTTTCAGGGGAGTACAATGTCACTGAAAGACTTGAACCAGAGCAAGTTGACACAATCCTAGCTAATGACGGCTTTGCACTTAACCAAGCAGTATCTACTGAAAATAAATACCTTTGGTTTAGATGTAGTAAGCCTCCATTTAATGACATTAATATGCGTTTAGCTGTAGCGCACGCGATTGATCGTGAAGGTCTTCTTGATATTTTAGGAATATCAGGTACTTACACAGGCTGTCATGTTTCACCCGTTAAATTTGGATATACTGACGTTGAAGGATTTCCTGAATATAATCCTGATAAGTGCCAAGAATATCTGGCTAAAGCAGGTTATCCTGGTGGAAAAGGTCTACCAGAGTTAGAGTATATAACCTCAGTAGGTTTTTATCCTAAAACTAAAGAATATGGTGAATACATAACTGCTTTATTAAATGAGCAAGGCATTCCTGTTAAGCTCTCAGTGCTAGAGCTTGGGGCATGGGGAAATAAACTCTATGATCGAGAAGGCGGAGGCCCAGGTCATATGATTGACTGTGGTTGGTGTACTGGATCTCCAGAGCCTGACTTAGTCATTAGAACCCATTTCCATTCTTCTTCAAAAAGAATAACAGGTATAGTTGACTCTGAAATTGATGCTGCTTTGGATAAAGAAAGAAATGCACCTAGTGTTTCTGAAAGAGAACAGATACTTAAAAATGAGGTCATGCCTCTATTAATCCAAAAAATGCCATCAGTTCCATTATTTGGCTCAGTCTTTATTCACGCTATGGCAAATGATGTTAAGGATCTATACATATACCCTAACGGTATGATGAGTGCTGAAACCGCAAGCATAGGATAATGCATTTAGCTGGCCAATTATTAAGAAGAGTATTACAAGGTTTAGTAGTTGTCTTAATTACTACATTTTTAATTTTCTCTATCTTAAGAATTGTTCCAGGAGATCCAGTTAGACTAATTGTCGGGGGTATGGCCCCCGACAACCTTGTTGAAGAAATTGCCCAAAAAATGGGTTTAAGAGACCCCATACCAGTTCAATTTGGACGATATATTACTCAAGTTTTTCAAGGAGATTTAGGCAACTCATATCAAAGACCAAAAAATGGCATGATGGGTCAGGGCGGTGATTTTACAGCTAATATGGATGTAGAGATGGCAGAAGTGTCAGATTTAATCCTTGAGCGTCTGCCCTTTACTTTACAACTAGCAGGTTTAGCTTTACTTTTTTCTTTAGTTATATCTTTTCCACTCGGTATTTCTGCTGGTTTAAAACCTAAAGGGTTTATGAGCAAAGTATCTTTTTTTATAAGCTCGGTTTTTGTCTCAATTCCAAATTTTTGGTTGGGAATAGTTTTGGCTCTTTTTATAACTATAAAATTAGGTCTGTTACCATCTATAGGGTATCAAAATTTTGCATACACAATTTTGCCAGCTATCGTATTAGCCGTAGAAACTTCACCGTTTATAATAAGAACGATTTCAGTTTCGTTTGCTGAGATATCTCAAGAATACTTTATTAAGTCAGGAAAAGTAAGAGGTTTAACAAGAAATGGTATTATTTATCGCCATACTCTAAGAAATGCATCAATACCATTACTAAACTTATTAGGTATTCAATTAAGCACCTTATTAGGGGGTGTAATTGTTGTTGAATATATTTTTGACTATCCTGGATTAGGGCAGTTGACTATATATGCAGTCTTGCAAAGAGACTTCCCTTTAATTCAAGGAATAGCAATGGTAACGAGTGCTTTGTATGTAGTTTTAAATATTGCGGTTGATTTAATTACTTACTCTATAGATCCTAGGTTGAAGTCTTAATGCAAAAAGATTTAAGCATCTCAAAAAAAATATTTTACGACTCTTGGCAGAATAATTTTTTTAAATTTTCAGTTATTTTTTTTATTTTTATTTGTCTTTTCGCTTTTATTTATCCAGAAATAAGCAGCATCAAAGCTGAAAAGATGAATATTAAATCAAAGTTTCTACCTCCTATATTTTTTGAGGGTTTTTCATGGAGTCACTTATTAGGAACAGATCAATTAGGAAGAGATATGTTAATGAGATGTCTAGTTGGTTTAAGATTTTCTCTGATTATCGGTTTTACTTCAGTGTTTATTATGCTTGTTTTTGGTTGCCTTGTTGGAATTATATCAGGATTTAAATCATCTTGGGTTGATGTTGTAATTATGAGAATTACAGATGCCCAACTATCTATCCCAATGGTCATTCTGGCAATTAGTATATTAGGGGTTACTAGACCTAATTTGGCCTCGATAATATTGGTTCTAGCTCTATCAGGTTGGCCATTATATGCGAGAGTATCTAGAAGTATGGCTTTAATTGAAAGAGATAAAGAATATGTAAGAGGAGCTAGGATACTTGGGGCTAGTGACTTTCGAATTATTTTTTTACTTGTGATCCCAATTATTATACCTCCCATAGCATTTGTGTCTGTTTTAGATATTGCAAGAATGATGATTTTTGAAGCTATTTTAGGATTTTTAGGCCTCGGTGTTCAACCTCCCACTCCAACTTTTGGGAATATTATTGCTGATGCTAGAAAATACCTCATTAATGCTTGGTGGATAGCAACAATGCCAGGTGTCTTCTTAGTGATTACCTTAGTAACAATAAATTTTATTGGTTCAACTCTTGAAAAATCAAAAAATAAAATATTTGGAGAAGGGAGTTAATGATAAAAAATTTACTAAGTGTAGAAAATTTAACACTAGAAGATAAATTTTCGTCAAAAGAATTATTAAAAAAGATAACTTTTGATTTGCAAGAAAAGGAAATACTTGGAATTATTGGAGAAAGTGGGTCGGGTAAGACGCTACTCTCACAGGCAATTGTAAATTGGTTACCTGAAAATTTACAAATAAGCAATGGTTCAATAAATTTTCTTGGTAGGAACATAAATCACTTAAATGAAAATGAATTGGAAAGAGATATTCGAGGTCAGCAGATTGCATACATAGGTCCAAATGCAATAAATTCACTAGATCCCACTTACCCTGTAGGCTATCAACTTTTAGAAAAAGCAATTAGCGTAGATAAAAAAAATACAAGTAAAAAAATACTTAAAGAAAAAGTTATAGATCTGCTTGATGATGTTTTAATTCCCTCTCCTCAAAAAAGATTTCATGAATACCCTTCTCAATTTAGTGGTGGAATGATGCAGAGGGCAATGATAGTGGATGCACTTTTGAGCTCACCCAAACTACTAGTAGCTGATAATATTACAATGCCTCTGGATGTTACTGTAGCAGCTCAAATAATAAAATTGATTAAAACCCTAAGAGATAAATTTGAAACTACAATTATTTTTTCCTCCTCTTCATTGCCAGTTGTAAACGAAGTAGCTGACAATATAATTGTTATTAAAAATGGATCCTTAGAGGAAAAAAACACATCCAATAATATTCTTTCAAATCCAAAAAGTGATCACACTAAAAATTTAATTAAAAAGACACCAAAAATTTGGTCTGAAAAAACTAACTTTAACGATAACGATGGAAATCCTATTATTAGTATTAAGAATTTTAGTAAATCATACAGGGTTCGAGATAAAAATAAATTCAACTCATTTTATGAAGTCAAAGCTGTTAGAGATTTTTCGATTGATGTTTATGAAGGTGAAAATCTAGGAATTATAGGAGAATCTGGGTGTGGAAAGTCAACATTATCTAGATTGATTACGTTGTTAGAAAAATCAGATAGTGGTAAAATTTTTTTTCAAGGTGAAGATCTAACTATTTTAACTAAAGATAAATTAAAAAACTTTAGACAGTCTTTACAATTAATTCTTCAAGATCCTTATAATAGCCTGCCTTCACGTCAAACCATTGGAAGAATTATTAGTGAGGGGCTTCTAATTCACTCTACCCTCAGTAAGTCTCAAATAAAAGAGAAAGTCTTATCAACAATGCAAGAAGTTGGAATTAGCCCGGATGATTACAACAATTTATTAGTTGGAAAGAGTGGAAGTTTTAGACAAAGAGTAAGTATTGCTAGAGCTCTAATCCTAGAACCAAAAGTAATAATCTTGGATGAAACTCTATCCTCTTTAGATCAGAATGAGCAGGAAAAACTTCTTAATCTCTTCAATCAAATACAAATAAAAAGAAAGCTAACATATATTTTTATATCTCATGATCTAGCTATGGTTAGAAAGTCTTGTAATAGAATAGCAGTAATGTACATGGGAAGAACAGTTGAATTAGCTAAAAATGAAATTTTATTTAATCACTGTGGGCATCCCTATACCAGAACTCTTTTGTGCACAATTCCTACCCTTGATCAAAATCCTTATGATAAGAAAATCTATCTTATGGATGGAGAACCTCCAGATCCAACTGAGATCGATAATGCTTGTTCATTTAGATCAAGATGCCCTCGCCCCACTCATGAATGTAATGAAGGTTCAATTGAAATGGGATTAATTGAAGTAGAACCAGGACATTGGGTTGATAAGTGTTGTGTAAACTGTGCCTGAATTAAAAAACCAAATCTCCACCCAATCCAAAAAAGAGCTACACAATCTTTTGGCCAATTATAAAAAAATAGGTAAAAATATTAATGACGGTATTGATAGAGTAGCTCTCACAATGGGAGATAAAGAGGGAAGGGATTACTTTATCAAACTACTTAAAGAAAATAATTTTGAGGTAAAGATTGATAATATCGGAAATATTTTTGGACTCATTACATTTAACAAAGAGAATGAATTTATACTTTCTGGTTCACATATTGACAGTCAGCCTAATGGAGGAAATTTTGATGGAATTTTAGGTGTTCTTAATGCATTTACTGCAATAAAAGAGCTAGCTAATACCTTCAAGAGGGAAGGCTTAAGGAGTAAATATAATTTAGCAGTAGTGTCATGGACGAATGAAGAGGGTGCTAGATTTCAGCCAAGCATTTTAGGCAGCAGTGTTTATTCAGGAAAAATTGATATTAATGATGCTTACAAAATTATAGATTCTAATCGCATTTCTGTTAAAGACTCCCTTCTTGAAATTAATTATTTTGGAAAAGATAATTTTGATAAACCAGCAAAATATATTGAGACACATGTAGAATGTGGAAGAATTTTAGAAAATAATGAAAATCAAATAGGAATTATTAATAATTATTGGGGATGCCATAAACATAATATCTACCTCACTGGAGAACAGTCTCATACCGGCCCAACTCCGATGAGTCAAAGAAAAGATGCCTTACATGCAGCATCTTTAATTATTACTGAATTAAAAAATATGTCAGATAGTTCCAAAAAAACTCTTCACACCTCTGTCGGTAAGATAGATGTATACCCAAATTCTCCAAATGTTGTGCCAGGTTTTGTAAGTTTATTCTCAGAAATTCGATCTCCATATGAAGATACTCTTAAAGAAAATTTTATTCATTTTGAAAATTTTATTCAAAAAGTGTCACATAATACTGGGATAAAAATTAAAATAAATAGCCATTCAAAAAGAGATGCGGGTAAATTTGATGAATCAATTAATTTAAAAATTGAAAGCATTTTAAAAAAAAATCAAATTCGTTATCAATATCTTGACACAATAGCTGCACACGATGCTGTCCCATTATCAAAAATTGTGCCATCAACTGTATTTGTCACTCCGAGTGTAAATGGGATTATTCATGATCCAAAAGAATATACAAAACCAGAGGATTTAGAAATTTGTTTGGATATTTTATATCAATATTTATATGATGAGTGTGCTAAAGATGAACAGTAATGAATTAACTGAAAAAATCAAAAATGATTTCAAAAATTTAGAAGAAGTAAGTTTATCAGAGTTAAATATAGCTGTTGCTTCGCCTTCTAGAAAAGCTATCGAACATAATTTCTTTTACATTTCAACTATTGAAAATCAAAATAAGAGATCTTTTTTTGGTAAAAACTTATTATCTGAATGTAAAGATTTAATAAATTTTGAAGTTATTGATGCCAATTATAAAAAAATTAATTCTGACCATACTCCAAAACTTTTTTCTACTTTTCCAGAATTAAATTTATTAATGATAGATTTTTTGGAAGGTTACAAAACAACCAATCTTAAAGATCTAAGAAAAAATGAAAATTTAATTCAAATTGTAAAGTTCAAAAAAGATTTAGCTAAAAATGATAGGTTAGACAACTCTAAAACTGTATTTAATGTGATCGATGATTATATTAATTATATCAATATTAATAAAATTTCAAAAAAATTTGATTTAAGCTTCTACTTAAATAATTATTTATTTATTAAGAATAAATTTGAAGATATTGATCAAGATATATGTCCATGTCATGTTGATAATACTGCTTCAAACTTTATGATTAATGATAAAGGTTCAATTAAATTTATTGATTTAGATCACTGTTCAAATGTAGATCCTGTCTCTGATTTAGGAGCTTTTGCATCTGAAGTTTGTTTATTCAAAAATGAAATTAACAAATTAATAGAAGAATATTATGGTTTTTTTAGACAAGATCTTTCAAATAGATGTTTCATTTATTCAATACTAGATGATCTAAGATGGGGCCTTTTTAATTATATCTTAAATAATATATCAACAAGAAAAAATATTGAATATATGAAATATGCTAACTGGAAGTTCTTAAGCTTTAAACAAAAAATACTTAGTTATGATATTGGGGAAATTTTAGAGAATATTTAAATGAAAAAAATTGGATCTTTTGCAAATGAAGCCGAAAAACAATTAGAAGATTTTTTAAACAAAGTTGATTTATGGAATTATAAAAATTTGACTTATGAGGCAGTTAGTGGAGGTATCACAAATCTTAATTGGCGTGTCACAGATCACGATAAAAATCACGATTATTTTATTAAAGTTCCAGGTTTTGGCACTGAGATATTTATAGATAGGAAAGCTTCGTTGGAGGCAAATTCTTTAGCGGCTAAGATAGGTTTAGGACCAAAAGTTTATGATAATTTAAGTGATTTTGGAGTTGAAATATATGATTTTTTGAAAGATCACACAACTTGTACTAACTCTTCTTTTGAGAACATGGATATCACTAAAAAAGTTCTTGATGGATATAAAAAATTTCACTCTGCTGGGAATTTATCAATAGTAAAAACTGGTATCGATTTAGTTGAAGATCATTTCAATCAACTACAAGAATTTGACTGTTCACTTCCCGAAGATTTTGATTTTATTAAATACAATTTTCAGCTAGCTAAAGAAAAGCTTCTTAAAGCTGGGCTTGATCTTGTTCCATGTTTTCATGATCCAATTGCTGGAAATTTTTTGTTTTCCAAAGATGGTCTTTTAAAAATGGTAGATTTTGAATATGCATTTCAAGGAGATAGATATTATGACTTGGCTGTTTTTTTTGGAGAAATGTTTTTTTCTGATGATGTAGAAAATACCTTGTTAAAACATTATTTTGGCGAGTCTAATAAAATTATAAAATCTAAAATTTATATTTATAAGGCTATAGCTGACATTAAATGGGCTAGTTGGGCTTTCATTCAAGATAAATTGTCTAGCTTAGATTTTGATTTCTACAAATATGGAGCATTAAAATACCTTCGTGCTAGAAGTTTTATTATTAATAGTGAATGGAGTAACTCTCTAGAAAGGATTTAATTATGAAACTACTTAACAAAAATGCCTTTATTACCGGAGGCTCAAGCGGGATTGGTTCTGCAATTGCTAAATTATTTGCAAAGGAGGGAGCAAACATTTCATTTTGTCATTATAATGACGATTTAAAAGCAAAAGATGTAATTGATAATTTAAATCAATTTTCAAAAAAAAATTATTCTTTAAATATTGATATAGGATCTAAAAAAAATTGTGAAATATTTTATGAAAATTCAGTTTCTGAAGTTGGTGAACCAGATATTTTAGTTAACAATGCTGGAATTATTTTTGCAAGACCTTTTGAAGAGGCTACTGAAGAAGAATTTGATCAAACAATAAATGTTCACTTAAAAAGCACATTTTTTCTTTCTCAGTTATGTTACAGATCTATGAAAAAAAATAAAAGTGGTAGAATAATAAATATTGCCTCTCAACTAGTTTTTTCTGGTGGCCCTAATAGGACTGATTACTGCGCTGCTAAAGGAGGAATTTTTGCTTTTACCAGAGCTTTAGCATTAGAGGCAGTATCCAATAACATCCTTGTGAACAATATTGCACCAGGTGTTGCCCAAACCGCATTGTTAGATGGCATAGATCAAAAAGTCTTAGATGATGCTAAAGAGATAATACCTATGAAAAGATTTGCAAATCCTGAAGAAATAGCCCCAACTGCACTTTTGTTGGCTTCAGATGATGGTAACTTTTACTGTGGGGCTACCCTGTCGCCCAACGGAGGAGAAGTTATGGTCTAATGAATGAAGTAGAATTAACCAAAAGACTTATCAAAATAAATTCAACCAATCCTGGGAAATATGAAAGTGAAGTTTTCAATCCAATTAAAAAAATTTTAAATGACAATAAAATTAATTATAAAAATTATAATCTTCATAAGATTAGACCTAATATTTTTTTTAAAGTTGGAAATAGCAAAAGTAAAGATAACATCTTATTTATTGGTCATTTAGATACAGTTCCATTTGGAAAAAAAAAATGGAAGCTTGATCCATTATCTGGCAAAATTATAAATAAAAAAATATTTGGAAGAGGTTCCACAGACATGAAAGCCGGAATTGCTTCCATGTTATCTGCAATTATTGAAAAAAAAAATCACCAATTTAAGAATAGAAATATAATTATGGCAATAGTTTCTGGAGAAGAAACAGGTTGTGAGGGTTCAATTTTATTATCTAAAAAATTAAAAAATGAAAAAATATCAATGATTGTTTGTGCTGAACCTACTGATAATTATCCTGTTTTGGGCCACAAGGGGGTTCTATGGCTAGATGTTGAGGTTAAAGGCAAAACTTCACACGGGTCTTCTCCAGAATTGGGTTCAAATTCTATATACAGCGCGATTGACGCAATTAATAAACTGAAAAATTTGAAATTTAATTATAAAAAAAAATATTTCACAAATTCAACAATAAACATTGGTAAAATGAATTCTGGTGAAAATATTAATTCCGTGCCGGACATGGCTAATTTTACATTAGATTTAAGAACTTTGGCTCCTAATCAGTTTTATAAAAAGTATATTTCTAATATTTTAAGTGAAAAAAAATTTTCAATTAAAGAATTAGCAAATTTAGAAATGGTTTATAATGATACTTGGAAGAAAAAATCAAATTTAAATATAATTAATAATATTTGTTCAATGATTAAAAGAAGTTTTAAACCAACATTTGCTAATTATTTTACAGATATAGCTCCATTTCAAAAAGGTTTTAACAAACCTTTCAATCTTATCATAGGTCCTGGAAACATTACTATGGCCCATCAGACTGATGAGTATGTTGAGATCAAAAAATTAAATCAATCAAAAGAAATATATAAATTTTTAATTAATGAATATTGCTAGTTTTTACTAGTTTCAAAAGTTCGTTATGACTTTTCTTTGATAACGATGCTATTACTCTACCATCAGAATTAATTGTAAGTTTCTTTCCTCTCCAGTCTGTAATTATCCCTCCTGCCTCTTCAATAATATTGATTAAAGCCATGTAATCCCATGGTTTTAAGTTATTTTCTATCACATTTGAAATTTTACCTGATGCCAAAAGCCCATATTGAACACAATCGCCGCCAAAAATATAATACCTAATTTTATTAGTTAACTTGTAGAAAAAATTATTATCTCGAATTCCTTTTTTATAAGCAGTAAAAGCAGAAGAACTGACTACACAGTTTTTTAGACTTAAGTTGAAATCATTTTTTTTAATTTTTTTACCATTTAAAAAAGCTCCTTTATTTTTTATACCAATCCATTTTTTATTTAATAAAGGACAAGAGATAACTCCTATAATTGGAATACCTCTATGGGCAAGGCAAATTAAGGTTCCAAAATTATGATTACCATGAACAAAACTTTTAGTACCATCGATTGGATCAACTATCCAACAAAAATCTGAATTATTGTTTTTATTATTAAACTCTTCACCTAAAACTGAGTGTTCGGGAAAATCTTTTTTTAGTTTTGTTCTAAATTTTTTTTCGATGAGTTTGTCAATTTTTGTGACTGGTGACTCATCTATTTTGTAATTAACTTTTAAATTGGTTGAGAAATTTTTAATTAATATTTTGTCAGTTTCTTTTAAAAAGTTATTAATAAATTTTAAATAGACTTTTATATTTTCCATAAAATCAATGTATATTATTGCTTAATTTTTGAAAGATAAGTTCAAAATTTTCTGAAGTTTGTGCACCATTAATTACTATTTGTTTATTTACTATAAAAGTAGGAACGCTATCAATACCCATTTTTCGAGCTTGAATTTCTTCATTTGCTAATGGCTCAATATTTTCTTTATCTGATAAGTAGTTTTTAAATTCACCTTCATCAATTGAGTGACTGACAGCTATACTTAGTAGAATATTTGGATTTCCAATATCCTCCCCTCTAATGAAATAAGATTCAAATAAATCATCTAAAACCTCTTCTTGAATATTTTGTTTATAGGCAAGAGCTAGGAGACGATGAGAATTAAAAGAATTTGGGGTAACATCGATAGAGTCAAAATTAAAATCAATTCCTTCTTTTTTACC
>CEWG01005761.1_pt1 | contig 11690 bp, 11 predicted proteins | sample 361411 | NCBI WGS metagenome assembly CEWG01 (sample SAMEA2622173, study PRJEB7988) | marine metagenome | biome: marine biome (ENVO:00000447); feature: surface water layer (ENVO:00002042); material: "saline water (ENVO:00002010), including plankton (ENVO:xxxxxxxx)" | depth 5 m | reverse complement strand
TTAGATTACCCTCCTTTTTTCACACCCAATGGCGATGGCTACCACGATACGTGGAATATTAGCAGTTTAAAGCTCGAGAGTAACGCAAAAATTTATATATTTGACAGATACGGGAAATTGCTGAAAGAATTACGCCCTAGTACTGAAGGCTGGGATGGTACTTTTAATGGCACTCCAATGCCTAGTAACGATTATTGGTTTTCAGTGGAATACCAAGCTCATGGCTCAGATAAACTTAAGCAATTTAAAGCCCACTTTACTCTTAAAAGATAGGATTAAAATGAAATTAACCAAAAAAAACATCTTCTTATTATTCGTGTTTTTCCCTTTTTGTGGGCTTATGGCACAAGAAGGCCTACCAATTTACTCCGATTATCTAACTGATAATTACTACTTGATACACCCTTCAATGGCGGGGGTTGCCAATTGTAATAAAGCACGTCTTACAGTGAGACAACAATGGATGGACCAGGAAAACGCGCCAAGCCTGCAAACGTTTAGTGTGAATGGTCGTGTTGGAGATTCGCAATCAGCGATTGGAGCCATTGTTTACAATGATCAAAATGGATACCACTCCCAAAATGGGGCCTATTTGACTTATGCTCATCATTTGATGTTTTCTAGAAATACAATCGATTTAAATATGTTGTCTTTTGGGCTGAGCGCAGGAATAATACAATATAAACTAGATGAAACAGCATTTATTGAATTTGACCCCATCATTGCTGGAATTGAGCAAAGTGCCACTGAGTTGAATGTTGATTTCGGATTTTCTTATCACTTTATAAATTTTTATGCCCATGCCACTATTAAAAACCTTTTAAAAAATGAAGGGGTGAATATCAATGCGCAGGGTGTTACTTTCAACAATTTAACAAATTACCTCTTTTCTGCGGGAAACGTTTTTTCTAAGTTTGGCAGTGATTGGAGTTATGAACCCTCTGTTCTTTTTTCATACAAGGCGGCTACAAATGAATCTTTTATGGATTTCAACTTTAAAGTCTACCGCAGCTTTGACTTTGGAAGGTTATATGCTGGGATTTCTTACAGGAGAAGTTTTGACGGGGCTGATTATACAGACGGCAATTCTATTAGCAGTCAAAAACTACAGTATTTTACACCCCTAGTTGGAGTTGAATACAATAATTTCATGTTTGCATACACCTATTCTTACCAATCTAATTCTATTGTACTGGATAATGGGGGGTACCACCAGTTGACACTTGGGTTTAATTTTGGATGCCGCAGGGAAAAATACGATTGTGAGTGTCCTAGCGTGAATTAAAACAGCTAGTAAAGTTTTTGAATCATAGACCGATGCCAACCCATAAGGTTGGCCATTACTTTTCTAGATCCATTTGTGTAAAACATATGTTCCGCCTTGATTTCGTTTTTGTTCAGGAGTTTGGATTTCTCAAGAACTATTTTTGTTTGCCGCGCTATTGCTTTACTAGAATCAATGACAGTTACATTTTTCGGAAGTAATTGCTTTAAAATAGGCGTTAAAAAGTGGTAATGTGTACAACCTAAAACCAAACAATCGATATTGTTTTTTAACATTGGGGTTAAATATTTCTCAAGTAATTTTTTCATTTCATTAGAATATAACTGCCCTGATTCAATGAGCTCTACAATTCCCTTGCCTTCCTGTTCTATCACCGTTTTATCCCGACTGTACCGTTTAGAAGTTTCATGAAAAAGAGCACTGCTTAATGTTCCTTTGGTAGCTAAAATTCCGATCGAATCTGTGGCCGAGGACAGTGCTGCAGGTTTGATGGCAGGCTCTATCCCAATAAAAGGAATTTTATAATTCTTCCTTAGATATGAGATCGCATTAGTGGTAGCTGTATTGCAGGCAACGACAATAATTTTAGCGCCTTTACCTAATAGAGTTTCTGTGTTAACAATAGACCTTTTTAAAATGACATCAGCGCCTTTAAATCCGTATGGTGCATATTTGGCATCTGAAATGTAAATGGTTGATTCATATGGTGTTAATGCATTGATTTCTTTCCAAATAGAAAGACCTCCAGCACCAGAATCGAAAATACCAATAGGATTTGAACTCATATTTATACAAAAATATAAAAGCTACTCATATGGAGTAGCTTTTGTAAAAATAATTTATTTGGTTGAGACTAAAAACCTAATTCAGCTTTCACATCTACCAGAAGATCTTTTCCATTTGCCATGATTACGCCTTGTCCTTGAGACGAATCTAAGACGTAATTAAACCCTTGATTGTTCCCTACTTTTAAAATTGCAGCTTTTGCTTTTTCTGTGATAGGCTTTAAAAGCTCAATTTCTTTTTTCTGTAAATCTTGCTGTGCTTGCCCTTGGTATTGTCGAATGCTTTGTTCCATACTTTGAACTTCTTGCAACCGCTTTCCGTTTTCTTCATCCGTTTTGGTAGAAGACTCGGCATCGTATTGTTTTATTTTATTTTGAAGTTCAGTTGCCATCGATTGAATGTCAGTTTCATAAGTCTTAGCTAATTTTTCAAGTTCAGACTTAGCATTCATCATCTCTGGCATAGATTCAACCAGTTCTTGGGTATTGATATGGGCAACCTTTGATTGTGCCTGTGCATAAAAGCTACCGACAATAAAAAGTGTTGCTGCGAATACGGTTCTTAAATTTTTCATTTTATAATTGTAATTAAAAGTTATTTTCTGTTGTTTTTAATACTATCGCGTTTACGTTTTAACGCTTCTAATTTTTCTTTTCGCTCGGCTAAAATACGTTTTTTCTTTTCTTCCAATGCCTTTTTCCGTGCTTCTCTATCACTAATAGGCTTTGTTTTTTCTTTCTTTGACGTTTCTTCATCTTCTTTTGGTAGAGATTCAGTAGTTTTTCTCAAACGGGCTTTTTCTCTTTCCGCTTCTATTTTCAATTTTTTTGCTTCCAGTTCTTTTTTTCTAGCATCTCTGTTGCTTAAAGTTGTCTTTTGCTCTTTTGTGTCTAGCGCCTCAGGGGTACTTTCTTTGCGGACTTTAGTAGGAGAAGATTTTTTTGTTTTTTCTGCTCTTGCTTTCTCTCGTGCTTCTTTTACTAGTCTTTTTTTATTTTCAACCTCTTTCTTTCTAGCAGCTCTTTTGGCCTCTAAATCGGCTTTGCGTTTGGCGAGTGCTTCAGAACGTGTTGCATTACGGGCATCAATTAATTTTTGACGTTCATCGCGATCGTTATCGACTTCTACGATGGACCCTTCCTCTTCAGCAACCTTTCGCTCTTTTTTGTTTTTTAGTTGTTCGCGCTTAGAGGTTCTATTGATGGTTCGTAAAATTTGTTCAGAAATATCATAACGATCAGCGGAGTAAAGCATAACAACATCTGCGGATTTGTCGAAAATAAAATCATATTTTTTGTCAGCCGCGATTTCTTGAACGACCGTAAATATTTGGTCTTGTACGGGTTGGGCGAGTTGTTTCCTCTGAATCATTAAATCCCCGTTTGGACCAAATCTTTTTTGTTGATAATCTAAAATTTCACCTTCAATGATTTGAAGTTCTTCTTCACGTTCTTTAATAAGTTCATCGGTCAGCAATACGCGTTCGTTGTCTAACTGTTTTTTTTGTGTTTCCAATTTTGCTAACTGCTGATCTACTTGTGTTTTCCATTGCTGTACTTTGGCCTCCAATTGGGCTTGAGCGGCTTGGTAGTCATCTACATTTTCTAAAATGTATTTCGTGTCAATGTATCCGATTCTAACTCCACGTTGTCCATGACAAATGGAAATAAAAAAGAGCATAACAAAAATTCCAGTAAGCGTGGCTTTGTAGAACTTTGGTATGTCTGTTAATATAAGATTCATTTTCAGATTTAATAAATTTAAATAAAATAATTTTTCAAAATAACGAAATAAATTTTAAAATCGTATAAATTCATTACTTAAGTTAATTTTGAATTAAAAAATTAAAATTGATTCCCTAAAACAAAGTGCGTTTGCCATCCACTTTTACCGACTTGACCTGGAATTGGATCAAATCCATGTCCAAAGTCTATTCCCAAAAGCCCAAACGCAGGCATAAATAATCGAATCCCTATACCAGCAGACCTTTTAATCGAAAATGGATTAAACTCTTTAAAGTCATTGTAGGAGGATCCTCCCTCCAAGAAAGCCATAGCAAAGATTTTAGTTTGTCCTTTGAGTGTTATAGGATGTCTCAACTCCAATGAAAATTTATTGTAAATACTTCCCCCATCGTTATCTGAAAGAGATTGGTTGGGGTATCCACGCAGTGGAATGGCCTCACGTCCATCTAGACGACTGAATTGTTGCATGCCGTCACCCCCCACAAAGAACCGCTCAAATGGGATAACGCCACGATCGTTATTGTAAGCGCCTAAAAACCCAAATTCGAATCTAGGTCTTAGCACCAAGTTCCCTTTAATTTTTGCATACCAGTCACCAGAAAATTTAATTTTGTAAAATTCCAGCCAATTGTAACGCTCTTGGTCAATTTCAACGATTCTTTCGTTCGCTTCGTTTCTTTCAATAATATCATTGTCATCTGTACTTGTACTGAGCTCTTGAATTCGTTGGGACTTTTGTTCACGCTCCTCCTTTAGCGCGGTATAATCCACACCATTGACGGCGGAGTAAGGAAATGTCGCCTTTGCAGAAATGCTAAAGTTTGAACCGCCAACAGGATAAATAGGGTCATTAAAGGTGTTATTCCTACTCAATCCAATGGTATAAGCCAGATTAGTTGAGCTTCCATTTCCAAAAGAGAAAAGCCCGGTGTTGTAATTGTTTAAATCATAATATTGAAATTGAAAACTTTGTGAAAGCACAAAATAATCATCCGGTATATTTAATTTTTTCGCAATTCCAATTGTGATTCCTGTAATATTAAAACTTCGATCTTTATCTGCAGACCGAGTTACTCTGTTATATAAAAATTGTTTGGTCTGGGAAATAGAAGTAGAAAATTGTACAGGTTTCTCACCGCCCAACCAGGGCTCAGAAAAAGAAAGACTGTAACTAGAAAAGAAGCGACTGGTTTGAAGTCTTAGAGATAAACTTTGCCCATCACCTCTTGGTACTGGCCTCCATGCCTCCTTATTAAAAAAGTTCTTGATTGAAAAATTAACAAAAGAAGCCCCAACCGTTCCAATGAAGCCTCCGCCACCGTAACCACCTTGCAATTGAAATTGTCCCGTACCTTTTTCGACGACGGTGTATTCAACGTCCAAGGTTCCATCGTTGGGATTTACATTTTTTAAATCTGGAGAAATTTCTTGAGCATCAAAATAGCCAAGCTGTCCAAGCTCTCTGATGGTCCTAACAACATTACTTTTACTGTAAAGCTGTCCGGGGCGCGTTCTTAATTCTCTGTAAACAACATGGTCGTTAGTTGCCGCATTACCCTTAACCGAAACATTATTGAAATAGGCAGGCTTGCCTTCAGTAACGCGAATCTCCATATCAATAACATTGCCATCTGCACTTATCTCAACGGGTGTAATAGTAGAAAACAAGTAACCGTTGTTTTGGTATAAATTTGTGAGATCAAAAGCATCTGGGTCAGAGTTGTCTGCAATTCGCTTTTCAAGCTCGACACCATTGTAAGTATCTCCCTTCTTAATTTTAAGCAATTGATTTAATTGTTGGTCTGAGTAAATCGTATTTCCTAAAAAATTGATTGTCCCATAGGTATATTTTTCCCCTTCTTCTACATTAATTTTAAGGCTGATATCCCCATTTTTATCTATGTTTAGGGAATCTGAGATAATTCGCGCATCGCGGTACCCTTTTTCTTTTAATTTATCTATTACACTGGCGAGGTCTTCTTTATAGTCAGCCTCAATATATTTGGAGCGTTTGGTAAAACGTATTAAGTTTTTCTTTTTAGTTTTTTTCATGGATTTTAGCAACCGTCTACTACTGATTTTGTCATTGCCTTGAAATTCAATCTTATTTATTTTAACCTTTTCTCCGCGGTCTATGCGAATGGTCATGTTGACCCGTGATTTTTTTACAGAATCAATGACCGCTGTTGTGGTGATGATTGTTTTTGCTTTTAAAAATCCATCTTTTCTATATTTACTCTCAAGATAGTTTTTGGTTGTAGTGATTAAGTTTTCAGTAACTTTCACACCAGGATTGAGTTTATTTTCTTCAATAATCCCACTAATTTTACCTTTCTTAACTCCTATAATTTTAACCTCTTTAAGTTCTGGCAAATCGTCTAACCTAATTTGAAGAGAGATTTTAGACCCTTGAATTTTAGAAATAAAGACGTCAATATTGTTAAATAAATTAGAATCCCACAATTTTTTTATAGCATTGCTAATCTTAACACCACCAGGGATAGTTACAACGTCTCCTTTTTTTAAGCCAGAATATGTGATGATTGTTTCCGCACTGTATACCGTTTGCCCTTCAATCGAAATATCTGTTAATTTATAATCATTTCGTTTGGAGTCATCTAAAATTTGCCCATACAATGTGCTGCTTAGTAGTAAAAAGCAGGCTGTATTGATGATAAGGCGGAGGCTGTTTTTAATTAAGTTGTTCACTTGTTTTTCCAAATCTTCGTTCTCTTTTTTGGTAATTTTCGATTGCTTCGTACAAATGTTGGTCTGTAAAATCTGGCCAAAAAACATTTGTAAAATACAGTTCAGCGTAAGCAATTTGCCATAAAAGAAAATTACTTATTCGCTGTTCACCACTTGTTCGAATCAATAAATCAACATCTGGCAAATTTCGGCTGTAAAGATGCTCATTTATAACCGTTTCATCAATTTTTTCAATAGAAATTATATTTTTTTTAATTTTCTCTCCAATTTTTTTCATACAATTTATTAATTCATCTCTCGACCCATAGCTTAAAGCTAAATTAAGCGTCATTTTAGAATTAGATTTGGTAGCCTCGACAACATGTCTTAATTCGTTAGATACTTTCAAAGGCATTGAAGCTAAATTACCCAAGGCATTTAGTTTAATATTGTTTTTCTGAAGGGTTTCAATTTCATTTTTCAATGATGAAATTAAAAGGCGCATTAGCGTTTTAACCTCAAGCTTCGGGCGATTCCAGTTTTCTGTTGAAAATGCATATAAAGTGAGATGATTGATGCCAAGCCTTACACAGGTTTCAACAATTTTACGGACGGCTTTTGTTCCTTTTTCGTGGCCAAAAATACGAATTTTGCCACGTTTTTTTGCCCAACGGCCATTACCATCCATAATAATAGCGATGTGTTTTGGATAGGGTTGAAGTTTTATGCGAGATTCTAAATTCATTTCAATAGCTGCAAAAACAAGGATTTCTTCCGAAAGTGTAAGTTAGTGTAAATCCGCTAAAAACGTACCAATCGGTGTTGTTAATATTCCCGAATTTTAAATGGTTCTGTTCTTCAGAATCTGGTACACTTCCGTCAATTTCGTCAGAAAAAGTGTAGCGCGCGGCAATTTCCATACCAAAAATTAAATGCTCTGTGAGCGTAAACTTAGCGCCTAAGGCAACGGGAATTCCAAAGGCATTACTGTTTGTTTTACCCGAATATAATGTATTGTTAACATAATAAAAATTGCGGTGGTTTAGCATACTTACACCCGTATAAATATATGGGGTAAAAATGAAATCTCCACTATGTAAATTAAAATCTAAAAATGTAAATTCTATGCCTGCAGATATTTCTAAAGTTTTGACGCTAAAATAATAACCTCTTTGTTTTCTCTTAGGGTCGCCAGATAAATTATCATCTGCAAAAATGTTTGTATAAATCACACTTGCTCTGTAAGAATGTCTTGCACTTCTGTTCCAGCGGATGAGGCCTCCAACGGCTACTTTCTCAGGTGCTATAAACTTAGTAGACCCAACATCCCCAATAAAATTACTACCCCCACCAAAAACACCGATTTCGTAAATTTGGGCATTTCCGAAAGATAGATTTATCAGTAAAATAAGAAAGAAATAATTTTTTTTCATGACATTTTAAACGAAAGCAAAGATAACAAAATAGACCTGGTGTCAAAATGCAAAAAACATCTGTTTATTTAACAAAAAAAATACGTAAATATTGTTTAATTCCTTTGGTCGACACCCCAAAGTAATTTTTTGCGAAGCGTTTCAATAAAAGAGCCCCCTTGAAGTTCAATCATATTAATGTGGTAAGGAGTTTTTTCAATTGTAATTTCTGTTGCCTTTTTTAGTGAATTAATTCTAGAGTCTAATGAGATTAAGAATTCATTTTCTCGCCCACTAAGTTTGAGTCGAATTTTGTGTTTTGCAGAAATTACCAATGGCCGCGCATTTAGATTATGTGGTGCTATAGGAGTCAAGGCCAAGCTGTCTGACTCCGGCATTATGATAGGACCACCACAACTCAAGGAATAACCGGTCGAGCCAGTAGGTGTAGAAATGATAAGTCCATCAGCCCAATATGAAGTTAAATATTCATCATCCAACCAAGTTTCAATACTTATCATTGAAGTTGTGTTTTTTCTGCTAACTGCAATTTCATTCAAAGCAAAATCAATATTTAAATTGGCAGTTTCTGGAGTTGTTTTAACGTTTAAAAGGCTACGTTTTGAAATGCGATAATTACCTTCAAAAATATGATCCAAGGCCTCTTCTATGGTGCTGGTTTTGATGGTTGATAAAAATCCAAGACGCCCAGTATTGATTCCAACAATTGGAATGTCTAAATCTTTCACTCCAGTGATTGCCCTTAAAATTGTTCCATCGCCTCCAATGCTTATAAGCAAATCAAAAGAGGGGTCCAGTGTTTCAAAAGATTTAAACTCTTTCAAATCCAGTTTGGGAGTCAATTTTTTTTTGGCAGAATTAAAAAAATTAACTTCAAATAAAATTACTGCTTTTTTTTTACTAAGATAATTTGTAAGGGTCAAAAGGGTAGATTTCAATCGATCATTAATTTCAGTTCCGTAAATTGCTATTTTCATCGATACTAATTTACAAATTTAAATAACGATTTAAGTATGAAGAGCGATCTTTAAGCGTTTTTATAAAATTATCATCTTCATGCCCAGAAATGATAGTATAACCATACCTTCTGAAAGTTTCAAAAACAGCACTCAACCCTGCATTTTCTATTTTTACAGTAATTTGTGCCATGCCCTTTTTTAGCCTTGAGACAAATACCCCTAGTAATTTCACGTTATTGGACTCTAGGATTTGACATATTTCGCTAAAAGAATAGTCTTTATACGCTTTTTCAATGATAATGATACCCCCTGGTTCTGCAAAGAAGGGTGTTTTATTGAACAGTGAAATAATATCTACCAATTGATAATAGCCCAAATAATTATTTTTTTCATCTAAAACAGGCATTATATTTGCATCATTCCCTGCAAAGCGATCCAATACATCTAGCCATATTGTGTGCTCTCTAACGAAAAACCCTTCTACAGCATACAAGATATCATTCACTTTTTGATTGGCTTCAAAACAATAGACATCTGTTACTGAAAGGCAACCCATATAAACCCCTTCTAATTGAATGGGGACATGCGAATACGTTAGTTGATTGAAAACTTCTTGTAGTTCTGCAACTGTAGTTTTAACCTCGAGGGGCCTAATATCATTTATGATAAATTGATTTAGTGGCATAATGGGCTGTGTAACTCTTTGCAAATTAATTAAAAATTGCAGACTTTAAGCGCAGTACTTTGTATTTTTGCAGACAAATTGCGATTTCATGACAAAACTAAGTGTAAATATTAATAAAATTGCAACCTTACGCAATGCCCGCGGCGGGGATGTGCCAAACTTGGTTCAATTTGCAAAGGACATTCAAGAATTTGGAGCAGAGGGTGTTACCATTCACCCGAGACCAGACGAGCGCCACATTCGTTATCAGGATGCCCGTGATTTAAAAACAGAAGTTTATACGGAATATAATATTGAAGGCAATCCGGTTCCTAAATTTGTAGAGCTCGTTCTCAATGTCAAGCCCACTCAAGTAACCTTGGTCCCGGACACAGTGGATGCCATCACCAGTAGTTCTGGGTGGGACTGTGTCAAACACCAATCTTTCTTGTCGGAGATCATCACAGAGTTTAAAAATAGTGGCATTCGCACCTCCATATTTCTAGATCCCGACCCTAATCAACTCGAAGCAGCCAAAACTACTGGTACAGATAGAATTGAATTGTACACCGAAGCTTTTGCAAAAGGCTATGCCCTTGAAAATTACAAGGCCGTAAAACCTTATACGGATTGTGCAGAACGCGCTATTGAATGTGCTTTGGGGGTCAATGCTGGCCATGATTTATCTCTGGATAACATAAAATTTTTTAAGGAAAATGTGCCAAATATTTTGGAGGTTTCCATTGGGCACGCCCTTATTACTGAGAGTCTTTACTTTGGAATTGAAAATGTCATTAATATGTATAAAAATCGTTTGCGATAAATGGTGTTGCACTCTAAAATATTGGGGGAAGGGACTCCTTTTTTAATTCTTCACGGTTTTTTAGGTATGGGCGATAATTGGAAAACATTGGCCCTTCGTTTTTCAAAATTAGGGTATCAATTGCACCTCATAGATCAAAGGAATCATGGCCGTAGTTTTCACAACAATGTTTTCAATTATGAAGTCATGGCTTTAGATTTAGAGACATATTGCGAGTTTCATCAACTTAAAAACGTTATACTTCTTGGGCACTCAATGGGAGGTAAGACTGGGATGTTATTTGCCGCCCTCTATCCACAACGTCTGCAAAAGCTAATTGTGGCAGACATTGCCCCACGTTTTTATCCAGTGCATCATGATGCCATTTTGAACGGTCTTTCTTCGCTTGATTTTTCCGCTGTAAACAGCCGTAAAGAGGCCGATATTCAACTATCGGAGTCTGTGCCTGAGTTAGGTGTGCGACAATTTTTGTTAAAAAATCTCTATTGGAAAGCTCCAGGGTGTTTGGCCTTACGTTTGAATTTGGAGGTCTTAAAAGCCAACGTTGTAGAAGTTGGAGAAGCTTTGGAATTGCATTATGAAGTGGCCTTGCCAACTCTTTTTGTTAGAGGAGAACGCTCCGAATACATCGTTGATGAGGATGAAAAACAAATTTCAAATCAATTTTCAAACTTTATTTTGGTTACCATTCCAAATGCTGGGCATTGGTTACACGCCGAAAATCCCGAAGCCTTTTATTCAAATGTAGCAACCTTTTTAAGTTGATTTTCATATCCTTAAAATATTTGTACTCCGTTAAAATTATTGTACTTTTGCCACCCAATTTTTAATTCATCACAATGAATATTACAAGAGAAAACAAAGACGCTCTTAATGCGGTTGTAACCATCGCGATTGAAAAAGAAGATTACGCTGAAAAAGTGGAAAAAACATTGACAGACTACAGGAAATCTGCCAATATTCCAGGCTTTAGAAAAGGCCAGGTTCCCATGGGTTTAGTTAAAAAACAATACGGTAAGGCCGTGATTGCAGACACGGTTAACAAAATACTTCAAGAAGCTTTGGGGAAATACCTTACCGAAGAAAAATTGGATGTACTGGGAAGTCCATTACCCCAAGACCAAGACAGCATTGATTGGGATGCGGACAACTTTTCGTTTGCCTTTGACATTGGTTTGAGTCCAAAATTTGATATCAAGCTTAATGGACGTAGAGCTTTGACACATTACAAAATCATAGCCGATGATAAATTGATTAAAAATCAAATCACCAACATTCAAAAACAATACGGGCAGTTAATTTCCAAA
>CEWG01030372.1_pt1 | contig 11706 bp, 9 predicted proteins | sample 361411 | NCBI WGS metagenome assembly CEWG01 (sample SAMEA2622173, study PRJEB7988) | marine metagenome | biome: marine biome (ENVO:00000447); feature: surface water layer (ENVO:00002042); material: "saline water (ENVO:00002010), including plankton (ENVO:xxxxxxxx)" | depth 5 m | reverse complement strand
GAAAATTCCTTTTTTACTTCAAGCAATTCTTTTTCAATAATTTTTAACAAGGACTCTCTATTACTTAAGATTTCTAAGTAATCATTTATTTTTTTTGATAGTTCCTCTAGTTCATCTCTTATCTCATCTTGTCCAAGACCTGTTAATCTTTGTAACCTTAATTCGAGCACTGCTTTAGCCTGATCTTCAGTTAAGTAAATTTCTTTATCATTTTTAATTTGACGAGGGTCATCAACTAGCTGAAGTAAGCCTTTTAATTCCTTACTGCTCCATTTATTTTTTAATAATTCAATTTTAGCGGTATTTGGGTCTTTAGATTTTTTGATTATTTCAATGATCTTATCAACATTAGAAACAGCAATTGCTAAACCAATTAATACATGCGCTCTGTCTCTTGCTTTATCCAGGTCAAACCTTGTTCGCCCAGTAATTACTTCTTCTCTAAACTCAACAAAAGAAGAAATGAATTCTTTAATATTCATTAATTTTGGTTTACCTCTTGTTAAAGCAAGAGAGTTAACTCCATATGAGCTTTGTAAAGACGTAAATTTATATAACTTGTTTAGTACTACCTGCGAAATCACACCTTTTTTTAATTCAACTACAACTCTTACACCTTGTCTGTCTGACTCATCTCTTAAGTCACTTATGCCTTCAATTTTTTTATCCCTAACTAATTCAGCTATTTTCTCAAGCAACAATGACTTATTTACTTGGTATGGTATTTCAGAAAAAACTATAGACTCACGATCGTTCTTAAATTCCTCAATTTCGTATTTTGCTTGTACAACAATTGAACCTCGTCCAGATTTTTGTGACTCGCTTATCCCTTTTGTTCCTAAAATAATTCCACCCGTAGGAAAATCGGGTCCCTTAATGAAGGAATTAATTTCTTCAAAACTAATATCTGGATTTTTTATGAATGCTACACAAGCATCTATAACTTCACCCAAATTATGAGGTAGAATATTTGTAGCCATTCCAACAGCTATACCACCTGCTCCATTGACCAATAAGTTTGGGTATTTCGCAGGCAAAACAGTAGGTTCGTGCTCTGTTTCATCATAGTTGGGTCTGAAATCTACGGTATTTTTTTCAATGTCTTCAGTAAGAAAATTTGCAATTTTTGCCATTCTTACTTCTGTATATCTCATGGCAGCAGCCCTATCGCCATCCATTGATCCAAAGTTACCCTGTCCGTCTAAAAGTGGTAATCTCATTGAAAAGTCTTGAGCTAGTCGTACAAGCGCATCATATACAGCCTGATCTCCATGCGGGTGATATTTACCTATTACATCACCAACAACTCTTGCACTTTTGCGATGTTGCTTATTCCATTCATAACCTGACTCATACATTGCATACAAAATTCTTCTATGAACAGGTTTCAATCCATCTCTTACGTCAGGCAAGGCTCGGCTGACAATCACGCTCATTGCGTAATCCAGATATGAATTCTGCATTTCTGTATCAATTAAAATAGGAATAATTGGTCGTTTCGTTCCTGTATTTTCGATATCTTTTTTATCCTTGGAATCAGTCAAAAGTATTACCTAAAAGGGTTTAATTTTTCCCAGAAAATTGGGAAAAATTTGATTTAATTTAAGTTTAAAATATAACTAAATATACCAGAAAAATGAGGATTTTTCGATGCAAAAATGTCTATTTAGAAAGGAATTTCGTCGTCTATATCAAGATCAGCAGGGGGTTGCGAACTGGCCATATCTTGATTTACGTCACTATCAATCGCACCCATACTTTCGGTATTTCCACCACGGCTGTCGAGCATTGTGAGAGTGCCATTGTAATTACCTAATACAACTTCCGTGGTATATTTCTCATTCCCATCTTGATCTGTAAATTTTCTAGTTTGAAGTTGACCCTCAACAAATATCTTTGAGCCTTTTTTAACGTAATTCTCAACAACGCCCGCTAAACCATCGTTAAATATAACTATTCTGTGCCAGCTAGTTTTCTCTTTTTTTTCTCCCGTTGCCTTGTCTTTCCAGCTTTCTGAAGTGGCTAGACTTAGTTGAGCTAACCTTTTGCCGTCTTGTGTTTGACGAATTACTGGGTCAGCACCAAGATTTCCAATAAGCATTACTTTATTCAAACTACCAGCCATACATTTAACTTAACTACATAATAGTTTGGTGTATATAAAAAAAAGCAAGTATTTACTTTATTCACAAGTTATCTTTACCATCTTAATTACAAGATTATGTTATATGTCTATGAGTAAGACTATTTCTGTTCAAGGCGCAAGGGAACACAATTTACAAAATATCAATGTAAAAATCCCAAGAGAAAAACTGACTATAATAACCGGGTTATCAGGTTCTGGAAAATCATCATTAGCATTTGATACAATCTATGCTGAAGGACAGAGACGATATGTTGAGAGTCTGTCGGCATATGCTAGACAATTTTTACAAATGATGCAGAAGCCTGATGTTGATTTAATCGAGGGACTCAGTCCTGCAATATCAATCGAGCAGAAAACTACTTCTAAAAATCCTAGATCAACTGTTGGAACAGTTACCGAAGTCTATGATTACTTAAGACTTCTCTTTGCGCGTATAGGCATACCTTATTCTCCAGCTACAGGGTTACCAATTAAAAGTCAAACAATCAGTCAAATTGTTGACCGTATCAATGAGAGAAAACATGGATCTAAATTTTTGATTTTAGCTCCAATAATACGAGGTCGAAAGGGTGAATATAAAAAAGAACTTTTAGAATTACAAAAAAAAGGGTTTCAAAGAGTAAAAATAGATGGTGTGCAATATGAATTTGATGATTTGCCATCAATAGATAAAAAGAAAAAGCATGATATTGAGGTTGTTGTTGATAGAATTTCTATTGATGAAAGTATTGGTAATAGATTAGCTGATAGTGTTGAAACTGCTTTGAACTTGGCAGACGGTCTGGTTATAGTTGAAGATCATCAGCAAAATGGATCTAAACCTAAGCAAGAACTTTTCTCCTCAAAGTTTGCGTGTCCTGTATCTGGCTTTACAATTGAAGAAATAGAACCAAGATTATTTTCATTCAATAACCCTTACGGTGCGTGTCCTGAATGTGATGGTATTGGTACTGATTTATCTATTGATCCAGATCTAGTCGTTCCAAATAAAAAGTTAAGTATTAATGAAGATGCTCTCGCACCATGGCCAGTTTCACGTTATGGATATTTTAAAAATATTTTAACTACTGTAGCTAAAAAATATCGTTTTTCTCTCGACAAACCATGGAACACACTAAGTAAAAAAATACAAGATATTGTTTTATATGGTACAGGTGATGAAGAACTTACATTTGAATATGACGATGGTTACGAATATGAAAGACCCTTTGAAGGTGTCATCAATAATTTAGAAAGACGTTATCTTGAGACTGACAGTGACTGGATGAGAGGACGTATTGAGCGTTATCAGCGTGAAATCAGTTGCTCAAAATGTTCAGGTTTTAGATTAAAAGAAGAGGCAATGGCTGTAAAAATAGATGGACTTCATATCGGGGAAGTATGTGACAAATCTATTAAAGTTTTAGTTAAATGGTTCAATAATCTTGAAAAGAAATTAACAAAAAAAGAAAAGGAAATTGCCTATAGAATTCTGAAAGAGTTAAATGAGCGAATTCTCTTTCTTAATAATGTAGGTCTTGAGTATTTAACTTTGTCTAGATCCTCAGGTAGTCTGTCAGGAGGAGAATCTCAAAGAATCAGGCTGGCATCTCAAATTGGCTCTGGATTGACTGGAGTATTGTACGTATTAGATGAGCCGTCCATTGGACTACACCAAAGAGATAATGAAAGACTTCTATCAACTCTAAAAAGACTCAGAGATCTTGGCAATACTGTAATTGTGGTTGAGCATGACGAAGAAGCAATTATCGCCTCAGATCATGTTATTGATCTTGGTCCTGCTGCAGGTGTGAATGGTGGAAAGGTAATTTCTGAAGGTGATGTGAAAAAAATCATGAAAGATAAAAAAAGCATTACCGGCAATTATCTCTCTGGAAGAATGAAAATTGAAGTACCTGAATTAAGAAGGAAAGCTTTGAATGGCAAGTTCATAAAAATTGTAGGTGCAACAGGCAATAATTTAAAGAATGTAAGCTGTGATATTCCTATTGGAACATTAACTTGCATCACAGGAGTATCTGGAAGTGGAAAATCAACTTTAACTATAAACACTCTATATAAAGCAGTTGCAAACACACTTAATGGATCTCGAAATAATCCCTCAAAGCATAAAGAAATAAAAGGCTTGGAAGAGTTAGACAAAGTAATAGATATTGATCAATCACCAATTGGAAGAACGCCCAGGTCTAATCCAGCAACTTATACAGGTGCATTCACATTCATACGTGACTGGTTCACAGGACTACCAGAGTCAAAGGCTAGAGGGTATAAGCCGGGCAGGTTTTCATTCAATGTTAAGGGTGGAAGATGTGAAGCTTGTGAAGGTGATGGCGTGATAAAAATTGAGATGCATTTTTTGCCTGACGTTTATGTAACATGTGATGAGTGTTCTGGCAAAAGGTACAATAGGGAAACTATGGAAATAAAATATAAAGATAAAAGTATAGCGGATGTACTTGAGATGACTGTAGATGAAGGCTGTCTTTTTTTTGATGCTATACCAATGATTAAAAATAAATTAAAAACTCTTCAAAGTGTTGGACTTGGCTATATCAAAATTGGACAACAAGCTACCACTCTCTCAGGTGGCGAGGCGCAGAGAATAAAATTATCAAAAGAACTCTCAAAACGAGCGACTGGTAAAACATTATACATTTTGGATGAACCAACGACTGGTCTCCATGTGCACGATATTAAAAAACTTTTAGAAGTCTTACAAATTCTTGTTTCTCAAGGAAATACTGTTGTAGTTATAGAACATAATTTGGATGTTATCAAAACTGCAGATTGGTTAGTTGATCTAGGACCGGAAGGTGGAGATGGGGGTGGTGAAATTATCGGTTGTGGCTCACCAGAAGATATTTCTAAAATAAAAACAAGCTATACTGGAAAATATCTAAAAAAAATCTTAAAAAATTGAACAGCAGCATATAGTATTAATAAAATATAATATAAAAAGGAAAAAATATGACTTTAGAACTACCTGATCTACCCTACTCACATGATGCTCTAGAAAGCAATGGAATGTGTAAAGAGACAATGGAATTTCATCATGATCTTCATCACAAAGCATATGTTGATAACGGCAATAAGCTTTTGGCAGGATCAGAGTTTGAAGGAAAAGAAATTGAGGCAATTATAACTGGGTCTTTTAACAAAGAAAGTAAGGCTCAAAACGGAATTTTTAATAACGTTGCTCAACATTGGAATCATTGTGAATTCTGGAAAATGATGTCCCCAGGTGGTAGCAAAATACCAAGTGAACTAGAAAGTAAAATTAACGATAGTTTTGACTCATATGAAAAATTTAAAGAAGAATTTGTGGCAGCTGGAGTATCACAATTTGGGTCAGGTTGGTGTTGGTTGGTAATGGACAATGATAAACTTATGGTCACCAAAACAGAAAATGGAGTTAACCCGTTGTGTTTCTCTCAGAAAGCGCTTCTAGGATGTGACGTGTGGGAACATTCTTATTATTTAGATTATAGGAATAAGCGACCTGCCTACATAGAAAATTTCCTCGATAATTTAGTTAATTGGGAATACGTAGCTTCTAAGCTTTAGTATTCTTATTTAGTGGAGTCTACTGCAGTAGTTGTGTTCCATTCTCTCTTCACATCTAAATATGTCAGTAATGGAGCTGCAACAAAAATAGATGAGTAAGTTCCTACCAGCACTCCCCATATCATGGCAAAAGTGAAACCCTTTATTACTTCCCCACCAAATATATACAATGAAACAAGAGCTAGTAATGTTGTTACGGAAGTTACAATTGTGCGGGATAGGGTTTCATTGATTGAGAGATTTAAAAGACTAGTAATCTCTTTTGATCTAAATTTTCTTAAATTTTCCCTGACTCTATCATAAACTACGACAGTATCATTCATTGAATATCCAACAATCGTAAGTATAGCAGCTATTATAGGTAAGTTAAATTCTAATTGAGTAAGGCAAAAAACACCAATTGTTAAAATGACGTCATGAAGTAATGCGATGACAGCACCTAAAGAGAATTGCCATTCAAATCTTAACCAAATATAAATTAACATTGCAAATACAGCTACGAGAATGGCTATAGTTCCTGATTGAATCAGTTCGCCACTTACTTTAGGACCAACAACCTCAGTTCTTCTAAAATTAATTGTCTCACTAATATCATTCATTAATTTTTGTTTTACAATCTCAAGTACGTTTTGCTGAATCTGATCGCCACCTTGCTGCTGTTCAATTCTTATTAAGAGATTTTTGTCAGAGCCAAATTCCTGAACTTGTATATCTCCAAGTGAAAGTGAATTTAAGCTTGATCGAACTTCAGAAATCTCAATTTTGTTCTGTGTTTCAATTTCTATTAATGTTCCGCCTTTAAAATCAATTCCAAAATTAAGACCATTCAAAAAAAATAATCCAATAGATAATAAGATAAGTATAATTGATGTAATAAATGCAACGTATTTACCCTTGAGGAAGTCTATTGAACTTTTAGATAAATCAATCATCAAGTTTTAATCCTACAAAATTTGGTTTTAGTTTTTTAGCGCTCATAGAGATAAAAAAACGAGTTAATGTGAATGCTGTAAAAACAGAGGTGAATATGCCTATAGCTAATGTGATTGAAAACCCACGTACAGGCCCAGACGCCATAAAAAATAAAATTAATGCAGCAATCAGAGTAGTAATATTGGCATCAAGGATTGTCGATAAAGCTCTTTTGTATCCATTTTGAACTGAATTAATCATATTTGATCCATTTCTAATTTCTTCTTTAATCCTCTCAAAAATTAAAACATTGGCATCTACCGCCATCCCTATTGTAAGGATGATGCCGGCTATTCCCGGTAACGTTAACGTAGCTTGAAATAACGAGAGCACACCTAAAACTAGTATTAAGTTTATAATAAGTGCGATATCAGCCAACAAACCAAATCTTCTATAAATAAGGACCATGAAAACAATTACCGCAATGAAACCAATTATAGCTGCATTTTGACCTGCACTAATAGAGTCTGCGCCAAGATCAGGGCCAACCGATCTTTCTTCAAGAATGATTAAAGGCGCTGGTAATGCACCGGCCCTTAAAAGAATAGCTAAATCGTTAGCTTCCTCTGATGTGAATCCACCTGAAATTTGTCCTGATCCACCTAAAATTGCCTCCCTTATAACTGGTGCACTAACTACTTTACCATCAAGAACGATTGCAAATGGTTTTCCAATATTAGATTGAGTAGCTCTGCCAAACTTCTTGGCTCCTATTCTATCAAAACGAAAAGAAACAATGGGTTCATTTGTTTGAGGATCAAAACCAGGTTGAGCGTCAACTAAATTTTCACCCCCAACCATAATTCTTTTTTTAATAATATATTTAAATTCTTCATCTAAATCAGATGGCAAAATTTCAGATCCGATAGGTGCCTTGGCATTATTTGGATCATAACTTACAGACGTATCGACAAGTTGAAATGTTAATTTAGCTGTCTGTCCTAGCAAACTCTTAATTCTATCTGGGCTATCCAATCCTGGTAATTGAATTATTATTCTTGATTCACCTTGTCTTTGAATAGAAGGTTCTTTTGTTCCAAGTTCATCTATTCTTCTTCTTACAATCTCTAACGATTGAGATACAGCATTTATAATTACTTGTTTTTTGAACTTATCACTATAGTAAATTTGAAAGTTGTTATTGTTCTCATCAATTACAATATTTGTTTCATCTCCCATTTGTAACAAATTCTGAGAATTTGACATAGAAAGCTCAAGTATTTTAGACTCAATCTCTCTCGATATTTCAGATGAAGAAAATCTAAGAGTATCATCAACAATTTTGTAATTTATATAATTTATAGAATTAGTTTTAAATAACTTACGAAGATCAGAGTTTAAATTTTCAACCCTTTCAGCAATGATCGCCTCTGTATCAACTTCTAAAAGTAAATGTGAACCACCTTGCAAATCAAGGCCTAGATTAACTTTTTGTTTAGGTAAAATATTAGGAAAGCTATCAACTTGACTTTGAGAAATAAAATTAGGAAGAGCAAATAATAAACCAAGCAAAACAGAAAGGACTATTAGAGCAGTTTTAGATCTAGAAAAGTATAGCATATTTTATTGAGAAGAATTTGCTTTTTCCACCTCTGCAAGAGTAGATTTTATTAATGTTACATTAACACCTGGAGAAATTTCCACCTCAACGTCTGTATCATTAACAACTTTAATAACTTTGCCTTTAATTCCACCTGATGTAATTATTTTATCACCACGCTGAACGGCAGCAACCATTTCTCTATGCTGTTTAGCTCTCTTCTGTTGTGGTCGAATAAGTAGAAAATAAAAAATTGCAAAGATTAAAAATAATGGCAATAACTGAACAAACATTTGCTCCATTTTATTAGTACTCCTTATTTAAATTTAATCGCAATATACAGACTTAGTTTTAATTTTGAACTAAAATAATCACTTAATATCAGTATTTAATGACGTTTTTAGGTAATCTAATGACTGAGAATGTGTGAGATCGATGTGCAAAGGGGTAATTGAGATATATTGATTTGCAATTGCCTGAACATCAGTCATTGAGCTCGATGATGACGTATTTGAATTATTGCTTAAATTTGAAACATTATCTTCTATCCTTCTTTTAAGGCCGAATCTAAATTCATTTTTTTCAACTTCATATAAAACCAGATCATCATTTTCTCTATTTCCCTGTGAAGTAATTTCTAGACCTTTAACGTCTTTACTCAAGCAGTGTGGGAAATTAATGTTCATAAACGTATTATCTGACCAGCCAATGCTTGTTAAATTTGACAGTATTTCTTTTAAAAATTTTTTTGATGAGTCCCATACAATTTCATTTTTTTTACCACTCTCATAATTCTGACTGATTGCTATTGATGGAATTTTTCTTATGATTCCCTCCATGGCTGCAGCAATTGTTCCAGAATAAGTAACATCTTCACCTACGTTGCAACCACTATTAATTCCAGAAAAAATTATGTCAGGTGATTTTTCTTTTAATACCTTCTGAATTCCTATGACCACACAGTCACTTGGTGTTCCATTTACTGAAAATACTCTTTCATCATGTTTTTTTAAAGTAAGACTATTCTGAAATGAAAGCGCATGAGAGGCCCCACTCTTCTCAAACTCTGGAGCAACTATCCACACATCATTTGAAAACTCTTCAGAGATCTCTTTTAATAACATAATGCCTGCAGAGTTATATCCGTCATCATTAGTAATCATTATACGTGCGTTGCTAAGATCTATCTTTGACATAAAATAATATTTAGATTAGGTGGAGATTAAATCTACTCCATGCATGTAAGGTTTGAGTGCATCAGGAATATCAATAGATCCATCCTCATTCTGATAATTTTCCATCACTGCAATTAATGTTCTTCCTACAGCTAATCCTGACCCATTTAAAGTATGAATAAATTTTGATAATTTATTTTCTTTATATTTAGAGTTCATCCGTCTTGCTTGAAAGTCACCACAATTTGAGCAACTTGAAATTTCACGGTATGCTTTTTGACCAGGCAACCATACTTCAATATCGTAGGTTTTTCTGGCAGCAAATCCCATATCTTGTGATGATAAAACAACTACTCTATAATGAAGGTCTAATCTCTTAAGCACTTCTTCAGCGCAGCTCAACATTCTTTCGTGTTCTTGATTAGACTTTTCTTCAGAAGTCAGACTTACTAATTCGACTTTGTAAAATTGGTGTTGTCTCATAATTCCTCGGGTATCCTTACCTGCGGCACCAGCTTCAGATCTGAAGCATGGAGTTAACGATACAAATCTTTTTGGTAGTTCGCTATAGTCAACTGCTGTCTCGCGGGTCATATTAGACAACGGGACTTCAGCTGTTGGAATTAACCAATAATCATTGGTAGTTTTGAAAAGTTCATCTGCAAATTTAGGTAAAGTACCAGTACCAAACAAGGCTTGGTCTTTAACTAAAATTGGAACAGAAATTTCCTCATAACCAAATTCTGATGTATGCAAATCGAGCATGTAGTTTGCTATAGCTCTTTCTAGTTTCGCTAATAAACCAGATTGAATTACAAATCTTGAACCAGAAATTTTAGAAGCTCTGTCAAAACTCATCAAGTTCAGATTTTCACCTAGTTCAAAGTGCTCCTTAGGCTCAAAATCAATTTTTTTCTTGTTACCCTCTACTTTAATTTCTTTATTGAAACTTTCATCACCAACGGGAACAGACTCATCAGGTATATTTGGAATACGTGATAAACAATCATCGATTTTTTTTTGAGAATCTCTTTGTTTAACCTCTAATTCTTGTAATTTATCTTTAAGATTAGAAACCTCATTTTTATATTTATTAGCTTCATCATTCTTGCCAGATGCTGATAATTCTCCAATTTTTTTTGATTTCTCATTTCTTGCCTCTTGAATAGTTTGCAGTTCTTTTATTATTTCTCGATTTTCCTTATCAAGCATAAGAACAGTTGCGGATATTTCATCTTGACCCCTCTTTTTAAGGGCTTCATCTAAAAAACTTGGGTTATCTCTAATTAATTTTAAATCAATCATATGTAATACTTAAGACTCGTTTCTTTTTCTTTCGATCAACTTTACCGCAAATATTGAAAGTTCATACAATATAAGAATTGGTATTCCAAGTCCAATTTGAGAAATTGGATCTGGAGGTGTTAAAATTGCCGCTACTGCAAAAACACCAACAATTACATATTTTCTATTCTTTCTAAGTCCTTCAGAGCTGGCAAATCCCATTCTAGCTAAAAGAGTTAAAATTACTGGCAATTGGAAGCTTAATCCAAAAGCAAATATCAATCGCATAACTAAACTTAAATATTCATTTACCTTAGCTTCTAATTGAATTGGCAATGATCCATCTCCACCAATTGATTCAAAAGAAAGAAAAAACTTTATAGCCAGCGGCATAATAAAATAATAAACAAGCGCTGCTCCTATAAAAAATAAAATTGGAGTTGCAATTAAATAAGGCACAACAACAGATTTTTCATTTTTATAAAGTCCTGGTGCTACAAAAATCCATATTTGAATTAAGATAAATGGCAAAGCAATAAATATTGAAGCAAATAGCGCTACTTTTAAATAAGTAAAAAAAGTTTCATGGAGAGCCGTAAATATTAAACGTCGACTTTCATCTCCTGATACAGCATCAGCATATGGCTGTACAAGAAAGTTATATATACTGTCAGCAAATATGTAGGCCACTACAAATAACACAGAAATTAGAATTAAGGATTTAATAAGTCGAGATCTTAACTCAACTAGATGCTGAATAAGAGGTTGTTTACTTTCATCAATATTCTCAGTTTTTTGACTCATCTTCTTTTTCTTTACTTTCAGTATCTAGAATTGATTTATTGATGGACTCTCTCATTTCTTCAGTAAATCTCTTTGGTTTTTTTCTTTCAACAGATGATTTTATTTCATCAATGCCAGTATCAGCCGCTATTTCGTTTATACTTGATCTAAATTCGCGAGAAAAGTTTTTGATTTTTGTCCACCATCGTCCAAATGTTCTTAGCACTGTAGGCAATTCTTTA
>CEWG01160962.1_pt1 | contig 11747 bp, 25 predicted proteins | sample 361411 | NCBI WGS metagenome assembly CEWG01 (sample SAMEA2622173, study PRJEB7988) | marine metagenome | biome: marine biome (ENVO:00000447); feature: surface water layer (ENVO:00002042); material: "saline water (ENVO:00002010), including plankton (ENVO:xxxxxxxx)" | depth 5 m | reverse complement strand
TTTTTTTTGAAAAATGCAGAAAATTTTTAATGCAATAGCTGTTGCTTCAGGCGTAGTTTCTTTGACAGTTGTAGGGACTGGATTAGGCATATATTTAAACAAAGATGCAATCATCAATAACATTAAAGAGAAGGCATTAGAGTCGATTACAGGCAACTTAGGAGATACTTTAGGAGATTCACTACCAATTCCTGATATGACTGGTGATGTGATTCCTAGACAATCTGCACCTATGAAACCATTTTAAAATTGTCTGAAATAAATCAAATTAATATAAATAATTTAGAAATTATTCCGATAAATAGTTATATTCACACGCCTATACAAGCAATACCTTTTAGCCCTCCTGTAACTTTAACTATTGGTAATCCTATAATCCAAGTTCCTGGCTGTGTTGTATTTAATCCTGCTAATGAAAAATCAATAAAACTCGTAACTGAAGACGATAGAGGTAGCAGAGTTTTGTGTGATGGAACTGTACCATATTTTTTTCCTATGGATTATGTTCCTGAAGATTTAGTTTTTGTAGAAGATGTAGCTCCACCTAATGTGACCACAGCTCCAGAGTTAGAAACTCCTCAACCTAATTTAGATAATCTTCCCCCACCACAAAAAGAAGTTGAATGTCCTTCTCCAAACCAACCAAGAGTTGGAGATTTTACACGTAATGGAGAAGAGAAAGTTATAGGTCATGAACTCAGTGCTGATAAAAAAACTTGTATAGTTTTATATGAACCAACTACTGCAACTGATAAATATTTACCAACTACAGGGCAAATCAGTACAACAGCAGTAATAGCTGTAGTAGCAACAGCTTCAGCAGCAGCAACACCCCTATTATTAAGGTTAGTAAAGCCCTTAATAAAGCAATTAATAAAAAGAATTAAAGGTTTTTTTGGGAAAAAAGATAGAGAAAAATTTAAAGGATTAAAAAGAAAAAAGAAACTTATTTCGGAATCTCGTGCTGATGATTAGGTATAACTCCATGAGGATTTGCAACTACGATATCGGAACAAATCTGAGCAGCTGGGCTTGAAGGATGAAAGGTAACTCCAAGCCTTTCTTGCTCTGCACAATGCTTCAATCTCGCCATTTCAAAGTCTAATCTTTTATTAGCTAATATTTGTTTATTTAATTGATTCTGAGTATTAGCAGCAGCTAAACAGCCCTCGTTGTGACGTTTATCTAAGGGTATGGTTATATTCATACTGATTCCCCATCCAATACTATGATTAGATTTCTGACCTGTTCTAGTTGGTTTGTAATAAAGCACAGAGCCAGGATTATCTAAGACACCATCATTATTTGTATCACTATTATCAAATACTGGATCCATATAGCTTGACTCATAGGGGTCTTTCCATGAATCTTGTAATGTAGCAAAGGGAGTGATACTCAGAGTTGCTCCCTGACATGATACTCCATTTCCGTGAGTATTAGTTATATACGGACCTGATAGATTTTGTACAGCCAAATTCGAAACGCTCCCGGACGAATTTGCTACCGGGTTTGCCGTTGCAGACACCCCTCCCACTTCATTTGCATAGATGGGAGTACTAAATATATTTAAAGCTAAAATTAAATATTTTACTGACTGAAGGTTGAAACTGTATCTGTGACTGAAGTTATTTCTGTTGTTCTTTGTATTATTGTCTGAGATTTTAATCCTGGCTGACTGAGAGTTGTAGTTAGTTGCCACGGCTTGCTTGTGTCCTTGACCGTGAAGCTTGGCATATTGGTTGTATCTAGATTTGTCCACGTCGAATTTACACCATTTACTGACTGTGTAACACTCTGAGCTGGAGGAACCAAGCTACTCGCATCTGTACTAATGTTATTACCAGTTACGGTATATTGCCACCCAGTCTGATAATCAATGACATTTATGGTTTCTGTAACCGTAGAAGTAGTTTCAGTGTGGCTGGTAAGACTACCACTCTGAAAGTTGGGGACCACAGGAACGCCTTCTACAGATGCACTCAGTGAGCTTAATACGACCACAGGTATCACATTTTTCAGGATCTTTATTATCTTCACTTTCTTTAATTGCAAAAGCATGATCCTTTAACTTCATTTGATACTGATCTCACTTACAAATTGACCTGTTGCACTTGTTCCTGAACCTCCTCCAGTTAGTGTAATAGCTCCATTAGTTGTAATTGTACCTGCAAGGTCACCTGCTGATCCTGATGCTGTAGATGTTTGACTGCTGAAGTTACCTACTGTTCCTACAGTAGGGGCACTCGTTGCAACCGCATCTCCTTGAGTAAAGGATTGTGTGAAAGAGAAACTGTTACCAGCTGTCTTTTGTGTAACTTCTAGAGCTGGTATTGCACCTACTCCACTGGCTACAGTTAATCCACCAATTCCGTCTGAAACTGCACTACCACCGCTTGGTGTATAAGTTGTATCGACACCTGATCCATTTACCGAGTAGGTTGTACCAATTCGCTCAACCTGTGTTGCTGCAGCATTTACCTGAAGTTGTACGCTACTAGATAATGTTGAAGTGATATCTGCCTTTGCTGCTGGTGCAAATATCAATATCAACAAAGGGAGAAATTTTCTCATTTTTCTGTGCTTATTGTTTGCTATACATAAGTTTACATGAGCGAAACTTAGTATTAATTGGATTATAAAATGACTGAAAATTTAAAAGATTCTTCTAAATCACAACAGAAGAAAAATGTTTTTGAGAAAGTCAAACATAGTATCGACGATAAAGAAGATCAACTGGCTATTGTCAGCAATTTTGTCAGGCTGGGTGTGTTGATTTGGAGTGGATTTATCCTCACTCTTAACTACATAACGATTCCAGGTTGGGAACAAAGTAAGATCGATCCTACCTTTATCGCCAGCGTCTTTACAGGAACACTTAGTACCTATGGCGTAGAGGCTGCCAAGAAAAGAGGTAAGGGTAAAGATGCAGATAACTCATCATCTATTCCTACTCAAATATTGCGGATAGAGCAAGCTCCAATTAAGATTATTACTGAGAATAATAACAAGTGATATGTACTACAGACAAAGAAGAAATTGGGGAGTTATAGCTTTAGTATCCATCTTGGGGGTATCTAATCTTTCGTTGATGAATACTTTAGTGTCACAGAAATTCAAAAGTCCTTTTCCTAATTTAAATTTACCAGTAGGTCCTTACACAAGTTATAAAGTTGTTACTTCAGAAAAGGGATATAGTATCAGCTATAAAGCTAATGACCCTAAAATCCTTGTAAGAACTAAAGTTATTGATGATGAGAAAGGATTGTTTAAAAAAGATTCTAAATTAAGTTTAAGAGAAACTTACACTATGAATAGCGAATCATCTTCAGGAGAGTCAGATGGCTCTGTGATGACTGATAAAGATATAGCTTGCATAAAGGTAGAAGGAAGTGGAAATGCTACGGGAAGGGTCGTAGGAGCCTCCGTAGGAGTTAAAGCAGCCCCTACTATAAGTAACGTACCGATAGTCGGATGGTTATTAGCTGGACTTGTTACAATGGTTGCTCAAGATAAAGGAGCTGAAATAGGTGGAGATGTAGCAAGAAATTATAATGACTGTTAGTAGCTAGATAAAATTTAGGAAGCTATACTCAAATTAGTAAAATATTTATTATGTCTTGCAAAGTTTCCTTAGAAAAATTAGATGACACATTGAAGCAACTTGCCGAACAGCAGAGTGCTTTAGCTAATGATATAAAATTAAAAGATTTAGAGATTGGGCAAGCAAAAGAATCCTATATGAAAGTGTTAGGAGCAATAGAGATAGTCCAATTTCTTAAAAAAGAAGTAGAACATTTACCTGAAGAGGTTGAAAAAACTGGTAATGTGGATATTGGCGAGGCTACATGAGATGTTATCGGAGATGAATCAAGAAAGATATAAAGCTCTTAGATTGTTAGCCGATCATATTCGAACCCCGTCCCGTGATTTATCTTTAAATGCAATATTTAATGATGTAAGAGATGAAGATTTAAAGTGGGTGACTGAAAAAATTCATTATTATTTATTAAGATTGTTGGAAGAATCAGACTGTGAGATAGAAGAAGAGATTGAGTTAGTGCCATTAATGGAATAAAGAATACATTTGTGCAAGTTTATGCAGCATAAAGTTTTCTCAAAGCTGCATAATATATGATTAATTGCGAGCAAGATTTATTAGTCAACCTAATTGAATTATCTCCTCGTAACGCTCGACGAAAATTTAGACAGTCAATATTTGAGTCATGGGAATGGAAGTGTGCTTATTGTGATACAAAATTAGATACAAAATCTGCGACCATTGATCACATAGTTCCAAAGTTTAAGGGTGGTCATAATGTTAAATCAAATATGATTTGTTCCTGTTCAAAATGTAATAGATCAAAAGGATCTGTATTACTAGAAGATTGGTATAATCCATCTAATTCTTATTACTCAGAGGAAAGACTTGGTAAAATAAAGCATTGGATAGAAGATAATAGTGCTCCTATTAAGCTTGTATCTTCAGATAAAGCTACTCCGTACATAACAAATGACTTCTACATCGGATGGATCTCAAGCTAAAGCCAAAGCATTCTTAGATGAATATACAGGCAAGAAAGATAAGAGCCAAAAGATTATGGAATATATGCCTGAATTACAGAGGGCACGTATGCCAGATGCTCTCCAGAGAACTGAAGGTGGGCAAGGACAAGATATTAAGACTAAAGTAAGGGAAGGTATTATCAAAATTATTTAATGGATAAAGTAAATCCAAAGGACAGAGCATATGTTAATGAACTAGTCATTCAATGCTTGAGAGATTCTATGTTTGTTTTAGAGACAACTAGGTTAGTTCATTGGGGTTTAAATGGCTCTAAATTTTATCAAGTCCATCTTTTAACAGGTGATATACAAGATGAAATGCATGCAGGTGTAGATGCGATTGCAGAGCATGCTAGGTCAATAAATGTAATGACCCCATTGAGAGTCGACAACCTGTTAGGGTCTAGGCTTCAAGAAATTGATATGAGTAATCCATATGACGAAGATAAAATCATCTTAGAATTAAGTGTGGCTCACAACGTGCTTTCTGGTCTTTTCGAAGAGTTAGCAAAGTATGCTGGCATGATTGGTGATGATCTCACCCAGGATATGGCAGCTGATCGTGGTAGAGAACACGCTAAACATCAGTGGCATCTTAGATCGACACTGACATACAATTACGAGACAGAAAAGGATGTCGTCGAAAACGAAGAGAGCAAAAGCTAAAAAACTTTCAAAAGATCATTTGAAATGTAATAAGCCTAAGAAAACACCTAGTCATAAGACGAAGTCTCATGTCGTAAAAGCCTGTAAAGATGGTAAAGAAAAGATAATTAGATTTGGACAGCAGGGTGTAAAAGGAGCTGGTAAGAATCCAAAGTCAGCCAAGGATAAAGCTAGAAAAAAATCATATTATGCAAGACACAATGCACAAGATCCAAATCCTGATAAGTTTTCAGCTAGATACTGGTCACATAAAGTTAAATGGTAATTAAATTAAACTCCAGCTTCTCCACCATTTAGTGATAATATATTTTGAACCTTTAATTGGTGGAAGTGCCTCATGCATTGTTTTATAATTAGGAAATCCATTTATATATAAGTTATTCCAAGCTATTAATAATCCTTTTTTTGGTTTAATTTTTAAATTTAAATATTTAAAGTAAGTTTCTCCGCCTTCCTCGACATCGTTTAAATAAATCATAGTAGTCCAAGTTCTTTGTCCCATCCATTCACAATATGTTTTAAATTCATGATTAAAAGGTGAAAAGAAATCATAATGTTCTTTGTAGTATTCACCTACTTCATATTTTTGAGCCTGCATTGTCTCTCCAAAAAATGGTTCTAAATCCATTAATTTGGCTATTTTTTTATCAATTGCTAAGTAAAAAGGATCTAAAAAATAATTTAAATCTGCAGTTTTACTAGTTCTGTAGTCATTTACTAAACACGTATCTCCGTCGTCTGCAACAGTAGATGGTCTAACATTTTTAGATATCATCGAAATTAACTGATTACATTCTTTGTCTGATAAAAAATTTTCTTTTTTATAAAGTTGAGTAAAAGGATAGTAAATTCTTTGAGCTTTTTTTATAATGTTATTTTTATAAAAATTTTTATAATTAATTTTTTTAGGTTTATTTTTAAATTTTGCTAGTATTTCTAATTTATATATCTGCTCATCATTGAGACTATATAGTTCTTTAAATCTTCTTATCACCTGTGTCTTACTAGCTCCACTTATGGAAGCCTCTGTAAAGTATCTGACTAATTCTTCTACTGTCATACTTAAGTTTTACTAGTCTTAGAATACAATGAAACACAGAGATTTCAAATGGGAACTGTAGCTATTAGTTTTTTTATATTATTTGGTAGTAGTTATGGAATTAGTTCTGTGCTGCTAAAAAAGAATATCAAAATACATGATTCCATTTATCGTGTTTCACAAACAACTACTGGTATCTATCCACCAGTAAAGAGAAATTTAAGTATTAAAGGATCCTCAATAAAAGAAGATTGGTTTGTATAGCATTGCTCCTTAATTCACTATTGGTAATATATGTATAAAGGTTTTAAATTATATGGAAGTCAATCTCCCAGTAGATCAAGAATTTGCAATTCATGCTGCTGCGATCGCAATCCAAACTTTAGACCGAGTAGAGTTAGAAGAGGCATTTATTGAGCTTCTACATCAAAAAGCATTAGATCGTCAGATGTTTTATGGCATTATGAAAGATCATGGAATAGATGCAGACATTCAATTTCAGCTCTCAACTGAAGGTCAAATTACGTAATTATTATGGCTACACGAACAATTGAAGCAACTTTAGATACATTCAGTGTTGATTCTGGATCTGAGATTACATATCTTGGTCCTACTGCAGCTGGAAACAAAGGCGACGCTGTAAGAGGATTTAGAGTTAATCCTGGTGGTACAGGGGACATTAAAGTAACTTTAGATAGAACAGAGGGTGTCAATACAATTCAGATATTTCAAGAGGATGCTTTTGGAACAGGTAGTGCTCCAACTGGATATCAAAAGTTTTTTGATATAGCTAAAGCAGGAAAAGGAAAAGGGGCTGTCGGTGTTACAGTTACTAACGCTGCAAAGAATTACGTTGTACTTCTTAATTTAGATGGTTATTCTGAAGTAAGCTATAACGGATCTGTTGTCGTCCCTTAAATATTCATTTTTTTCAGAAAAAGGTTATAAATTAACTAAATCTTATACTTCTGCTAGAACATTTTTAGGTTTAGGTCGATATGCAACTTATAAAGACTTTGGAGAAGAGTCTTGGAAGATTGGATATGGAAGTACCGAATTAAATGGTCATGCATTGACAGCAAAAGATAGAGCTACTCAAACAGATATAGATAAACAATTTTATTTAGATTTAAAAGAATTTTCTAAAAAACTAAAAGATTATGTTTTTGTAAATTTAAATTTAAATAGGAGAGCAGCACTTTTAAGTTTTGCTCACAGTATAGGTATTCAATCTTTTAAAAATTGTAGACTGTTAGATCTTATTAATAGTTATGCTTCTAAAACAAAGATTATTAAAGAATGGAGCCCATATATCAATACATATTGGATGTCGGGTGGTGATTTAATGGTTGCTAGAAGACGTGCTGAAGTGGACATGTACTTTGCAGCAGACAAAGAAATACCAACTTTCTATCGTCATCAATGTCATACAGAAGCCTGTTTACTAAATTTAGTAGAAACTTATAATGGATCTTCTAACCAAATTAAAGGTATTGAATATTTAGAAAGAAAATTTAAAGAACTTGATCCTTCAGGAGAGATTTTACGTCGATTTTTTCGTTACTGGAACGAGAAGCCAAGTGGTCTAGGATCTCCGAAGCGAGCCAAGGTTGATCTTTAAGATAATCTAAAGCATCAATCAACTCCATTTCTGGGGTATAATTTTCGATTAAATCTTTGTATTCAATCATCTTCTTGAGGGATATCTTTTAAATGTGCAGAAGGGATTTTCACATGTTTAAATCCTTCATGAAAAACTTGTGGTAAATTTTTCATTTTTTCTTCATGCATTCCTATTTTAAGCAGTACTAAATATCCAATCAAATCATTTATGACATCTTCATCATTTGCAAGAAGTCCAGCACCCTGCATTATTCGATTTAATTTATCATCAATTCGAACTAGTAATTGTTCTACTGCAGATGACTTGCTAAAAACTCTACACGGTTTTAAAGCAGAATTACCATATTTTCTATTTTTATGAATCAATAGTTCTTTGATATCGTCGCAGATTCCACTGATTTTAATTTCTGATTCAGACATGGTCATGTTAATTCCTCTTAGAATAGCTCTATGAATTCTCAATTTACTAGCAGTTACGATGTTGATAACCGATATAGGTTCTACAAATCGTTAGACCCTAAAAGTGACATCAGCAAAAGACGACGAGGTGTAAGACCAGGTGTTGATGATGGCAGTAAAAAAAATTTTTTAAGAGCATTTATTAATAATTTAAATGATAGCGGTTTTCCTACACCAGGAAAGTTAAAGGATCAAGAATTTCCTAGAGATACTTAAGTAACTACTTTTCCAATATGAGAAAAAATATCTTTGAATTTATCTGTTTGTTGGAACCCGAACTCTAATTTAGGCAAGTATATAAAATATCCCCAATGAACAGGAGATTGTAAAGTATACATTCCTTTTCCATGAATCAAATTAGCCCTATTTGTAGGGAAACACATTGGGTAATCCCATATCTCTGGACATATTCTAAACATTTCTGGATAAGTAGAAAAAAATAAAGCTTGATAAATGTTTCTTAGTTTCCATTCTCTAAGCAGTCTTCTAAACCAGATAACACTAGGGGCTTTGGCTCCAGTACCAGCTTTGACACTCCATCTCCACGTTCCTCTTTCCTGTAAAAAAGAACAGCGTCCTACTGTAGGTGGAAACAAATAAACGGTTCCAGTCCAAGGATCATTCATATTTAAACCATCATCTTTAGGTGTATATATTTTTTTTGCTTTTAAAAATTCGACATTTGCACTATGCGTTGAGCAAGGATCTAGATCAATATCGCCTAATAATGCGTCTATATAAGGTAAATATTCACATGGAGTAAGCCAATCATCAGTTAAATCAAATATCTGCTTAGAAAGATATGGCTTATTCTTCACATCATTTTAAATTCTGCACCCTCACTATCAATCTTATAGTGGACTAAAGACATTTCTTTGGAATCCTGAATAATAAATAAGGCTTCTTTATCAGGATCTAGTTTTTCAGCTCTTACGATAGCCTGCTTCATAACATCAGCAGCACCTTCCATATCTTTCTTATTAAGATCATCAACCGCACTTATAAGGTTGTCTACAGTCAAATAAAACATTGATTTTTTTTCATCTTCATGATCAGGTACGTAAACCATTGCCCCTGGTCCGTCATTATGATAGAACTTGTAGTAATATTCACACATATCTGCACAAACTCGTTCAATAGTTAGTTTGTAAAGCTTAGCTTCATCCTCACCTGTAGCTGTTCCAATAAGTTTTTTAAGTAATCGGTTTCTTCTGCTAGTCATTTAGTTTTACCTGCTTCTACATTCTTATCATTTTTTAGCTTCTTGTCAATTTTTACAAACTTTCCTAACCCTGATTTACGTAGTGTTTCTAATAGTTTTGGTAAAGGGCGATATAAAACAACTGCTTTTTGCATATTTCCGATTTTTTTGATCAATTTTCCATTTTCATCTCTTAATTTAGTAAGTTCTCCCTGACGTATTAAGTATTCAGCAACACAACGGTATCTGCGTTTTTCTGCAAGGTTAATGTCTGGGTATCTATCACATATTGTGCTCGTTTTCATGTCGCTAAAAGTAATTCTTATTTGATCTGCTAGTGATAAACCTAAAACTAAATCTGTTGTACTAGTTTCATAACCAGAAATCAATTCCAAATATCTCCTTAAATCTGCATTGGAAAAGCTTCCAGACGGTGGAATAAAAATTTCTACTTGTTCAATTAGCGATGGACACAATCTTTTTTTAAAATTTCTAGTTGTTACTAAATCTATATCTAAATTTTTAAATCTATAACTTTGATATGTATTATCTGGATCTTTTAGAGGAGCATAATTAGTAGTATCTAATATATCTAACCAATCCTCTGTTATTTCTACTGGCATTTGAGGATCATATTACATGTATCTTTTTAAAACATAGCTCATTTTTGAAAATCTTCCCAATTTTAGCTAACATCGTTGAAGAAGAGATATTTATTATCATGCGTCGCCCGATTACTTATGCTGAATTACTTTTACTTTTAGTGCTTGTTCCACTTGGTTGGATCGGTAGCACTCATTTGTACGAGTATGTTACAGATAGAATTACTATAGAATGTTCTATTAAAAAATAAAATGGGTGGAAGTAAGCCATCAGCACCAACTGTAATAATGCCTGCTGAGACTAAACCTCAACAGTTTCAGACAATAATACCTGAAAAAAGTTTTAAAGATTTAGCTGAGCAGATGGGTCGAATAGAGACAGAAACTGGAAAAATACAGGAACAAAGATATGACGAAGTTGGGACTCCAGCGGAAATAGGAGCTAGATCTAAAGGAAGAGATGTTACATCAGCTGCAGCATATTTAGCTTCTTTACCTTCAGCAATGCCTGATTCAAGTTTTCAAACAACACCTAGACCTTTTGATATAAAATCCACATCATCAGCTGCTACCACAGCACCAGGTCAGACTGGTGTAAAGACTGGACAATCTACAGCTACTGGAACAACACAAAAGTCTCAACTTGATTATGTTAAAGACGCTGCTAAAGATAATTTAAATCGTGCTAAACAAGAATATAGTGCAGCACTTAAATTAGCTAAAACAAAAGGTAGACCTAAGCCTACTATTACTAAAGATCCATCATTTGCTACACAAGATCCTAAACAATATTTACCCAAGAGATATAATCCAGAAACTGGTCAGATGGATATTGTTTAAGATATTGAGCCGAAATCAAGTAAAGATATAACTCTTTCTGTTGTTAAACCAAAATTAATAGATTCGTCGACTTGTTCTGTAATAAAACGCCAATCTAAAACTGATACATTTAAATTGATTGAATAATTAGTTTCTAAATATCTAATATCATTTGTAATTAAAAATAAATAATTACCTTTATCGAGAGCTGTCTTTGGATAATCAGTTATTAATCCTCCAGTATCATCGTCTAAATAATCAATAGCACTTTCTTTATATACATAACCTTCATCATTTATTGGTAACTCTTCTCTCCTACCATCTTCATGCATTCTATAGAAAGCAAGGAGGGTGTTCCTATTAGTATTTTCTTCGTATGAAAACTGCGAAAAATTTTGAGTAAATTGTACGGATCTTGGTGTTGTTAAATGAATTTTATAAAAAGTGGTTTGTTTTCTAGTTAATCCACCATGAGTATTTTTAATCTCAAAAGATTTAAATATAGAAGAAAAATCTCCCAAATCTATAGGATTATTTAAATTATCTCCTTGTTCTGCGGGTCTTGGATCAGACCCAAAATAAGAAGTAGGACCATAAGCTGTGGGTCCGCCACCTCCTGTTGGGTAGGTTTCTACTAATCCTAAGTTTACAAAGCCTGTATTACTTGGAATTGTAGTTAGGAATCTGGACATTTTTGGCAGCTAGGTTTTTGTCTATTCTTGTAGTATTCGAATATGTTGTCATGACTTAGTTTAATCGAGGTAATTTTTTTTGG
>CEWG01090515.1_pt1 | contig 11751 bp, 2 predicted proteins | sample 361411 | NCBI WGS metagenome assembly CEWG01 (sample SAMEA2622173, study PRJEB7988) | marine metagenome | biome: marine biome (ENVO:00000447); feature: surface water layer (ENVO:00002042); material: "saline water (ENVO:00002010), including plankton (ENVO:xxxxxxxx)" | depth 5 m | reverse complement strand
CTATTTTAGTTCGTAATTGTTATTTATGTGTAATCCAGTGACAATTTCGTTGTCCTTTGAATTTGTGGAGCTGTGTTTAGTCCTGTAAGTCCGTTCAATGAGTTCACAGTATATGCTAAACCAACAGCTCCAGTTGTGAATTTAGCGTATGAATATGCTCCATAGTAATTACCTGCACCAGAACTCAATCCAGTAACAACCACTCCATGACCTGATGAGATCTCAGTGTGCACTCTAATAGTTTGACCTGACCCTACTCTAGTTATATGACTCACTTGGAATACACCATCTAGACATATGGTGCTAAGACCAACTACCGCAGACCCATTTGATGTTCTTGCAGTGACACCATTTCCAACATTAGATCTGCTTACTACAAAGTAATCACCAGTTCCAATACCAGTTTCTGTAAATCCACCAAAATCATTATCTCTTAGTACAGAATTAGATGGTATAGAAAACTCAAACTGCAATCCTTTTGCTGTTGCACCAACACCAACTATCACACCCTGATCACCCTCCATGGTTACACCACTGATAGACTTATATGGATTGGTAAATGTTGTAGTTCCAAAACCACTGTTGTTTTTATCAGTATCAACAATTTTTACACCAAAACTCGAAGTATTTGGATCTTCAGTTTTTGTAAATCCTATGATACCTGATTGACCATATACTACTGTATCTGTAGTAGCAACGTCAGCTATAATTCTAGTTGCAGGGAAAATTTGACCAGCATACAACCCTCTTGCCTTACTTATTTTGGCACCATCTACAAATTTATCGTTTGCCTGTTTTCTCCATGTCACAGGTCTTAATGGTGTTTTAGCAGCAGTGATGCCTTGACCTTTGTATATTGTTGTTTGTAGTGTATCTCTTGAAACAGTTTCTCTTATCGTCCTTGAGTTTTGTGTGAGTATAGATCTATCTGATGGTGGACTATTGATTGTAATTATATCACCTTTTGTGATCGATTCCACCGCTTCAGCACTACCAATATCTGAGTCAGTGCCACGATAGAATAGAACTTGTAAAGATGATCCTGTAGGTGGTGCCTCAGTAAATTTAATTTGTGTACCACCAGTAAACTTGTATGCTACGCCTGGTTTCTGGAGAACATCATTTATGAATACAAGTAATACATCATCCAAACTAATTGGACTACCTGCTTGTGTTTCAATACTTATAGGAGTGTTGTTTTCAGTTATTGTAAATTGTGTTTTGCTACCATTGAATTCTGACGAAAAGTCATCTAGTATTTGAAACTTACCTAATACCCAACCAGAGAACTTATCATCACTTGTTTCAGTAACTGTGAAGGTTGCTGGTTGAAAATTAGTTCCAGCACTAAAGTTTGTTGGTATACCTGCTACAGTAAGTTGCTCACCTACAGTAAAACCATATCCAGCGTTTGTAATTTCAGTTTGAGATATACTGTCACCTATTCCTATTTTTATTGATACAGATGCACCAATACCAGTATTAGCACTGATTAGTTTTATATCATCATATCCGTATGGAGAGTCAAATTCCAATGTAGGTACGTTGGTATGTGTATATCCAACACCTGGCGTTCCATCCATAAAGACTTTTTTTATTCTTCCATCTTGCACTGAGAATGTACCTGCTGCACCTGTGGTAGGATTACCACCCAATACTCTTACCCTGAACTGAGTGCTATCACTTCTATATCCTGATCCAGTATATCCCATCGATACTGTTATAGTACCAAAACCAGACACTACAGCAGTTCCATAACCTGCTATCGTTTGTTGATATCCAAATCCTTCAGTGTTACCAAGACCAGATATAATACCTTTTCTGGGCAATCTATTTGCATTTACATCAGAGGTGCTGTAAGTTTCAGTTTGACCTGCTATATTATTACCTGTAAACCTTATAGATGTGATTCCTGAATTACTGATATACTCATAGTCAGTATCTGGTTTCTGAAATGTATTGTTGATTAGGATGACACCAAAATCTGTTGTGACACCTGTAATATTTGATCCACCACTTGTCATGGTAAATGTTTTACCAACACCAGTGAAACCTGATGATAAATCATCTAATAAAAAGTTGCCTGTATAATCAGACCTTATAAAGGATCTACCTTGAAATTCTGATCCTTCTACCACATCAGCAACAAGAAGATTGTGTGTTCCAATACCTGAAGATGTCAGAGTGATGCCTACACCTGTGAGTGCATCACCCTGTGTCTCAGCAAAGGAGAAATTATTTGTAGCGTTCTTGATTATAAAATAATCTCTATTTCCTGTAAGTGGTGTAGGTGGTGTCAGTGACCTTAGTTTGACCTGTGTGCCAGTTTCAAATATTTCAGTCAACGCAGTGAATACACTTGCTCCCACATCTATAGATGCTGATGATACTCCTATCTGCTGTCTTGTGCCCCCAAAAGGCACATCTGCAAAGTGTATTTTATCTTGTCTTATGTTATAATCACCTTTTAAGAGTGTGACTGTTGCATTACCTGTATGTGATTCTTCAAACGTGCCCATCCATGCTCTGTCTAATAAGACATTGTTCGCCATGGTGCCAAAACCAATGACTTGTATTCTTAGTATCTCATTACCTATTTGAACTATATCATATTGATTGAATCCTCTAGTATCAGCAAATCTAACCTCACGATTTAACATCGTATTTTCTGTGGTGGTTGCTGTCCCAGTATTTGAAAGTAAAGGTGATTGTATTACATTATCAATCGAAATGATGCACTTAGTATCAAGTTTTTGTGCTGTAAATCTATGTGTAGATCCTACACCTACAGTGGTCAATCCAATTGGGTCATTTGCTAGTGCAAGTGCTTTAGAAGCAGCGACTTTGAATCTGTCTTCATCTACCTTGATTACAAATACGGAGGAGGGTAGAGTGGTGTCAGCACCTATTCCACTACTGGTATGATCTATACCAATAGCAGTATTTCCTGTTGCATCATATGTCAATTCCTCACCTGTTACATAAAAATGATTCTTTATAACAAAAGTATTTGCTCCTAGTAAAACATTTGTACTAGATCCACCATCAAACTCGTGAGAAAATATGGGATCACCTTTGTGTGTAAGGTTGAACGACCTTTGAAAACTCTCAGTCTCTGTGTTGAATTGTTTATTGAGTGACCCTAATTGAAATGACATTATAGGTTGTATGTTTGATTACTTGATACTGAATCTGGTTTGTCAATCTTGAGTTCAGCTACTCTTACTGTATATGCTTTATTTGCAACTGGTAAGAACCTCAATTGGGTATTAGTACCAGTAATATGTATGTCAGTATTATCAATATTACGTTTCTCTGCATCTGCTGTGAACAAGTTATTATACTTGTTAAAAGAAGCGTTGCCACCATAAGAATTAGCACCCACTACAAATACGGAATATGTACCGTCAGTGGTATTGTTGATCTCAACGTGGAATCTACAAGAAGTAAAGTTACTGTATGATTTTGTGGAGATGACCTGTTGTGATGGTGATCCATTTGCAACAATTGTGGTAAATGTTCCATCAAGTTCAGTGTCTCCTACCACATAAGCACCAGTGATACCAGTATTTGCATGGGTCTGTGCTATACCTACAGATCTTGATAACGCTGACACTGTTACTGCCATACCTACAGGTGAGGTATGCCTTAGTTTCAATACATTACTCAACATATTCACTTGGAACGTACCTATGTCAGTATCAGCGTCCATACCACCAAAGTTTGTGAATAGAACTTTATTTGCCCCATCTGCTAACCATGTGTACTCATCTACTTCCTTTTCACCTAAAGGTCCTCTTGCTGATACAAGTATACTTCCAGACTTATACATTGTGCCATCTATAGCATCCACTTCCTGTACAACTGCAGAACCAAACACGTTTAATTGTTTGGTAGTTCCTTTATATTCTTGGAATCCAAATGATGTAGAAGCAACACCAACACCATTAGTAATAACCTCTTTGTGGAATGTTATATCATAACTGAATGATGAATTGTTAGGAACAAACAATACACTTGCAAGAGGTCCGCTTACATCAGTTGTAAACTCACCAAGATCATCAGAGTCACTTAATTCTGAGTATGTATTGAGGAATGCATTTGTGCCATCATGGAACACCACGAACTCAGAATACTGAGTTGCGTTGAATGATATGCCAAGAGACGTATCAAGAACCACCTGTGCATAATATTTGATTGCACTGATACCATCACCGCCAGGTCCTCCTGTCAACATGTCAAATGTATCAAGTTCAACTGATCTAATCAGATTAGGATCAGAGTAGAACTGAGGACTTAGATCATCAATATCCAATACTCTGTTTGATTTGCATATAATTGCATCACCAAATCTACCAGATGTAAATGTAACCTCATCACTAATATTTTCATCTAAATTAGTATTTTCACTAACAAGATCAAAGTTTGGAGTATCAAGTAATGATGCTTCCGAATCAATAATTACAACACCACCTGCACCTGATGATATTCCAGCAGGTTGTGGTGCTGAAGTTGGAACAGAATTTATTAGATGATCAGAGTGTTTTTTGAAACCTGCTATGTGTGCCAGTGAATCAACTGGTTCACTCCAACTATTGATTCCCACAAAACTCTTGAGAGAGTATGCAAAACTTTGATAATAATCATTGTCTTGTAATCTCTGATAGAAATCATTTGTTTTTCCAGTGTCTCTTTCCCACCCAAAAGATTTTTCTGTTGATGTATCAAGAGTAAAGTGACCTTCATATTCTTGAGTAGAATCTATAGTACCACCTGCTTTAGAGAACTTACCAGTCACTACATCTCCTGTATTGAATCCTACAAGAGAATCAACTCGCAAAATATTTCTAGTTTTACTTTTACCAATAACAACCGTGCTTTCTTTTCCTGATGATGATACTATTGGTTCACCTTTTAAGAAAGTAGATTCTATAAGATTGACCTTGAATTTAGCAAGATCACTCTCTTTTACTACAGTCCCATACTTAGCAAAATCATGTGTGCCAGGATCTTTATCTACTGCATAGGTTATTGTTGCTGAATTTACATTACCAAAAGCAGTGTCAACACCTACCAATGTAAATGATTGATATAAATTATCTGATGAATTATATCCACTACCTGTGCTGACACCTACATTCTCAACAAATACTTTATCACCCACATCAAATGGGAACGGTATGTCTGTATTGAATCCTGTAAGAGGAGTTTGTAATCTAAGTGTTACGTTAGGGTCAGCGTATGTCGCACTTATAATACCAACACCATTACTATTGTTTACGGCTAGTAATTCAACATCACCCGAACTTAGATTTCCACCAGATGTGACAATCTTGACGTTAGATACCGCACCTCCCTCTATCTCTGCTTCAAATTTTGCATTTTCATTTACTGAATTAGTTTTACTATTGAATACAACAAAATCGGGAGGGGTGAGATAATTTTTACCAGTAGATGTGATAGCAACACTGTCAACAGCAAAATTATCCTTCAAAAAGAGAACTTGTGGTACTGCTGCCTGTGGTTGTAAGGTAAGATCCGAAGGATAATCATATCCTGTGTCAACCATTGTTACTAAATCTATATTTCCTATATCTTTTCCAAATGCTTTGAGGTTAGCTGATGTTCCTGTTGTTGAGGCAACAGACACTTGTGGAATGTCTTTATAATTAGATCCACCACCTTGAAGCAATACTCTTGCAACCCCTCCCTTGACATTCTTTGTGTTTGTGATGTAAGAAAGTTGAGACGCACTTGAATACCCTACTTTTTCAGGCACAGTGAATAAATTCCAACTAAAATTATTTGTAGAGACAGTAGTTATACCATGATTACCTGTAAACTTACTAGCATTTACAAATACCTTAGAGTAATCTTTAATGTCAGTGTTAGTCTCTATTATCTTTGTGTTTTGTAATGCTGTAAATTTGTAATATAATATATCAGGCACTCTATTAGTGAAGTGTATTGATGTTTTAGAACCTGCATTACCAGGTATCCCATCACTGATTACTTCTATAGAGGATTTACCTGTTCCTACAAAAGGTTTATTGAAGTTCTGATCAAGGAAGAATAATAATTTTGTATTTTCAAGTGATACATTGGACGTATCTATTTCAAGTGTATCTCCTTGAGTAAGTGAAATTGGAGGGTTGACTGATGACCCTATACTTACAAATCTTGTACCAGGATCATACACTGCTGTGACTGAACTTGTTGCAGATGACACAACAGTCAAATCAATTCTATCCCCTCTCTCAAATGTATGATTATTTGATGTTGCTGTGACATTTATTATTCTAAGTGTTCCAGTCACAACATTTTTCTTTGTTTTGAAGAAGTGTGTATTACCTATACCTGCATTAGCACTAAACATTACTCTTTGCAAGTCAGAACCAATACCAGTTCTAGTGGTGACAATACCAATAAGATTATTGTCTATGACCTGAACAAATACATCAGGTGGTAGTGGTCTAGTAAACGTAACGTTGGTGCGTTTCATTGCATCAGTTTGATACTTAATTGATGTACCAGCACCAGGATTGTACTCTACATGATCACCTGTCTTGAATGGGTGACGTGGCATGTAGATTGTTCTTGTTGGTATGAAAATATTTTTTGTTTCATTGTTGAAGAAGGATGTAATCTGATGACCACCTCTTCCAGCCACTGTGACTGTGGTGCCGATTCCTACACCGAATGTATTACCTGTGCCCACAGCACTCTCAGCATTGAAATAATAACTTACGTCTTCCTCGGTTGTTATATTGACAGGTTTCTTGAGTTGATATGTAAACTCATTCTCAACTCTTACAATAGGTGTACCAGATGTATGTGCTGCACCAGTTGTACCATTCTGTGCTCTCAACATCTCAAGTCTATTGTTCTTGATGTCAAAATTGAGTATTTTTAGTTGCTCACTGTCTATTTGTACAAGGTCATTTACTTTAAATCTGAAATCTTTAGATAATCTAATATAATCTGGTATCCAGTCTGTTATCAAAACACTGGTTGTCAAACCTGTATTAGTAGTAGCACCCATGGTTACAGCAAGACCAGTGCTTACTTCTTTCAAATTGATTTGTGTATTTACCGATAAATTTGCATGAGTGTCTGTTGATATTCCAATTATCTCAACAAATGAATTATCTACTAAGTTATGTGGTCCTGTGTGTATACCAGTGACACCACTTGCATCTGCAACTAGAACTATGTCATCAATAGTTGTTATAGTTGATGTAATTGTTGAAATGCCAGGTCCTTGAACAAAACTTACTTTACCTATGGCACCAGAACCACCAGTAAGTTTATTATCAAAAATAAGACTATCACCAACATTATAATCCTTACCTGCTGTAACTATGTCGATTTTATCAACTATTCCATTTTTAGTTTTTGTAATCTTTGAATTTATGAGTGTATTCTTATTTGCATTTGGTACAAATTCATACTCACCAATGTTGTAAGGTTTGGTGTTTCGCACGAGACTTAATGATACAGGATCTATATCTTGTGTTGATTCAAATGCGGTATTGAATTTTTGTAATTTTGAATGATAAGTGTCACCAATAATATATGGGAATGTTGGTGTTCTCACCCCGTTGAAGGGACTGTTGGCATTCTGTACTTGTATTGGATTGACTGTAGTATAATATGCGTACACACCGTTTGGAAACTCTGGTGTCGCAGCAAATCTACCATTATGCTCATCGAGGTCACCCGTGCCTTCAACGTATGTAAAATCCTCCACAAAGAAACCAGCTGGATAGATGCTAATGCTAGGTCCGTCTACCCTTTGACTTGCTAACTTACGATAACTTGATTCAATATACTTCTTACTACCATCTACTACAGCATAAGGACCGTAGATAGGATTCCCATCATACGCCCAACCAATTATAGGTGAGTGATCCTGTCCTAAATCACCTAAGAAGTTTCTAAGGTTTCTAGGAACATAGTAATTTACATATGGGTTGCCTAGTTCTGCAACTCTTGGAGTTTCTAGGAATCCATCATCGTCCTTCACATCACCAAACTTAGCAAATCTTTCTACTTGATTGATTCTCCAAGATTTTATTACGCCAGATAATATAAGTCCGTCGCCAGGTGTTTTGACCGTAACTGATGTAAGTGCTTGTGTATAACCAGCACCTTTTTCTATAATATCAATACTGGTTATGGTACCATTAGTTACATTTGCTTTTGCCTTACATCCAACTCCGTCTCCACTGATTATGACATCAGGAGTGCTGAAGAAGTTCTCTCCACCATGCTTGATAATTATCTGATCTATTCCACCATTTACAATGAATGGTTGTAAGAAAGCATTTTTACCTATCTTTGCTTCAATAATTGGTTTATAGTTATCATTGATAACTGTAGATCCATATTCACTACCCTTCTCGCTAACATGTACAGCAATTACTTTACCTCTTATAATTGGAGTAGCAGTTGCATTACTTGTTGTAATTCCTTGTCTACCACTTATATCTACTGATATTGGGGGATCTTGAAATACATGAGTTCCTAATCCATCATTTTTAAGTTCTACAAAAGTAGAGAGATCAACTACCTCACATAACCTAAAGTTATTATCATCGATCTTGTCAACAAAATATTCAGAGTTGTTTGTAAGACCGCCAATAGCACTAACGTTTGACGAATACTTAATTTTCTCAGCATCTTCAAATCCATGTGCATTTATGTTTACGGTATTTGTAAATGTGTTTATACCTGTGTTTGTTTGAACTTGTCTATTCTTGAAAAGACCTGTGCTCTCTACAAGAACCTTATCTACCTTCTGTCTTCTAGCAGTAGTTTTGAATTTTTGCAATCCACCACCATTAGTTGTAAGTGGCAGGGTGCCAATACCAGCTAGTGCTTTTGTCCTTGACTCTGAGAGATGAATTTGAAAATCATCTATTTTTACAATAAAATATGGAGCAGTGTCTACCAGTGTGCCAGGTGTTACACCTATTCCTATCGTACTACTTCCATTAGCATCGTATATTACCTCTTCTGCATCTTTGAATCCATGTGGAGCAGCAAAAACAAATCTATCAGTGACAGTATTCACAACACCGCCAGTAGAAGTAGCATCAAACTCTACAGTCTGATTCACAAACTTCATCTTTGCTTTTGCTATGGCTGTTGTATTGTTACCACCAAGAATTTTTACTGTAGGTGTTTCTTCATACTCTAGTCCTTCAGTGTCAACTAAAATCTCTTGTAGTGTTCCCTCTACCTGTGCAATCACAGATGCACCAGCACCAGTATGTCCGCTTTGTGTAATAGAAAGACTTGGTGGATTTATGACATCATAATCAGACCCACTGTTCAATACCTCTACAGATTGTAAAGGACCATAGTATACTAAATCAGATGACTTGTAAGAATATGCCTCTACACCATTAGCAAATAATCCTACACCACCCTGAACTGTCTCATCTTTTACATCACCATATTCAGGTGTATCAAATTTTCTAAGTATCTTTTGTGCACCTATATCGTTTCCAAATACGGAAAATGGAGTCAGAGTATGTGATGTATTTCCTTGTATATCATTCCCAATAAATGCAGTGAGGAATTGACCTCTCCTTACGTTCTCTCCAGTATATGCGAGTTTGACAGTATTGTCATCTACTTTCTTGATATAGTATGCCTCACCCTCATTTAGATTTGTAAGTGTGCCAATACCTGATGAGGAGTAAACTACAAGATCACCATCATGTAAATTATGGTCAGATAGACTTATTTCTACTTGTGTTGTTGATATTCCAGAATTACTAAATGACCGCACTCTCTTCTGTGGGTCTATATTCCAATGAGGTAAACTATTAGATGCAACGTATGCAGATGTATCATCGGTATATGTGTTCTGCACATCAGCTGTACCATTCCCTTGCAGTTTTAGTTTTCTTCTTATCTTATATTTTTTATCAAAATCTAACGTCGGCACATTCACTGACACAGATCCAGTTGGATTGTCTACATCAAAAACAAAGGTTATACTACCAAGAAGAAAATTATCAGGATCATTTTGGTCTATCACCTCAATCTGATCACCCACATAGAGAGTATGTTCGGCTGCTAATTTGAGAATGTAATTATTTGTGCTTTGTAAGAAGAATGAATCTATTGTATAGCAAGATGCGGTATTATAAATCCAAGTCGAATATAAAAGATCTGTCTCTAATTTACCTAATTGACTTATGTTTAGATTTACATCTTCAGGCTGATTTATCGCTGAACCTACAAATTTATTGAGAACTCCTAATACGTTGAGTGTTACAGGTGCACTAAGATCACCATCTTCGTATGATGTAGCAATAATTCCCGATCTAACTGTAGACCCTATACCACAAGGTGAGGTAAGTGCATCTAAACCTGTGAACTGTGTATAATTTTTACCAGTGTACTCAAGTTCTTTATTTTCAAATGATACTGTGCCTGTTGCACCAAAACCAATAGTTGAGTCTACATTCAATACAGTCGCACCTACACCAGCAGACTCTGTTATGAATGTTTTACCAACTTGTTGAAATTTGCCTATTGTTGTGCCTTTGGATATAGCAACTTTATAATAATCTCTACCACCTATTACTGCCCTTTCCACACTTGTTACAGAACCACTGGTTTGAAGTGGTGTAGTTTCCTGTACCAAACTTTGACCAGATATTTTGATTGGATTACCAGAAACTAACTCACATAGCAAAACATCATTTACAACATAGTCTGCATCAGATGGTTTAATGATATATTTTGATGGTTGAATCATCTCAACCTTCTCACCATATAAAGCACCAAATAATATCTTGAATGCCTCTTCAGTTCCTTTAGATTTGTAGAAATCTTTGGATTGTCTTATAAAATTGCTTTGATCTAATTTGTCGAATAGTTTTCTTTCTGAAAAACCAGGTAAAATTTGTTTCTTGAGTTTCTTGAGGAACTCATTCAAGAATACGTTACTCAAATTAGTAACTCTGGCATCTACACCATGAGTTGCTATACCTGTTGATGTAAAAGTAAGGTACTCTGGACTATTTGTTTTTCTATTATTCTCTATGCCACTGAATCCTCTCACGCATCCAGTAAATGATGTGCTACCTATACCAGTATATGTGATTATCTCATTATCAATTTTAAGAAGACCCCATTGACTCGGCCACCCTGTAGTAGAGTCAACAAATATTGTTGTATCTACACCACTTGTATATTGAGATACTGACGTGAATCCAGTGAGAGTCTCGGTATTCAAAAAATCAAGACTCTTATATTCTACTAAATTATCAGATATATCAATAGGTCCTCCCTGATATTCTTGAGAGAGGTAATATTGTTTAAGAAATTCCCCAAACCTAGGATTTTCTGTATCAATAACTTCAGGTACTTGACTCTGAATTATCTCATGTACTTTTACTTTTGTAAGCGATGTTTGGATCATTAGTATCCGTATCCACTACTGGATGATGTTGAACTTGATGATGAAGAAGATGATGTATTTGATGTCGAAGAAACAGATGTTGTTGATGTATCTATCGGACTTGTCGGAGTGCTGGTAATCGGAAGACTATCAGGTGAGTGAGATGCTCCTGTCATTTTATTTCCGTTAGCCATAGTATGGAAAGCACCATAATAAGGTTGCCCATTCACATATCCGACCAGAGTGGTAGCAGATGATGTGCTTACAATCATCGCTCCTCTTACCTTGGCACCATTTGAGTAACTTGATTGAGGATTATATCTTGTACC
>CEWG01114125.1_pt1 | contig 11757 bp, 10 predicted proteins | sample 361411 | NCBI WGS metagenome assembly CEWG01 (sample SAMEA2622173, study PRJEB7988) | marine metagenome | biome: marine biome (ENVO:00000447); feature: surface water layer (ENVO:00002042); material: "saline water (ENVO:00002010), including plankton (ENVO:xxxxxxxx)" | depth 5 m | reverse complement strand
CGAAGAGCCGTCCACGATCATAATCTCGAGGTCCTTGCACCAGTCCCTAGGAATGGCGTCGATGGTTGCGCCGATGGCCTCTTCCTCGTTTCGGGTAGGGAGCAGCACCGTCACGCTGACGGGGAGCCGGTCAGCCATGCCACGGCGACATGGCTAGGGGACTTGAATCCCGCCCCTGTTGTGGGCTGATGTGTTTACGACAGACTGAGGTCGTCTCGGCGAAGGTTGGACCACATTACCCGGACGGCCAACCGGGCCCTTGTGAAGAAGCCAACCTTTGGTCGGTGGGTGAAGACGGCGCCCTCGGTCCTCACGATAGAGGCGAGGAGGGATTCGTAGGCGTCCACCATCATGCCGGGTTGGGCACGGGCGCGACGGTCCAGCAACGGCAGGAGGTCCTTGGCAGAGGACTGGTGGCCCTCGACGGCTTCGCAGTAGTCTCGAATGAACGCACGCCATCGGTGGTCCTGTTCGATGCGAGCATCGCTGAGGTCTTCTTTGCTCAACCCATGGGATTCCAGCACGTCAAGAGGGAGGTAGACGCGTCCCCGTTCAAGGTCTTCTTGCACGTCCCTGAGGATGTTGATGAGTTGCAATTGGATGCCCATGTCAATCGCGTGCAGACGTGCACGCGCGTCTTCGTAGCCGTAAATTTCGATCAGGACCAAACCGACGGCTGAGGCGACTTTGAAGCAGTATGCTCGCACGTCCTCCCAGTTCCTGACTTCGGTCGGAAACAAATCGTCTTCCATTCCGTCGATGATGGTTTCAAGGTCCAGAAGGCGGACGCTGTAGGTGCTCATCACCCACGCCATGGCCCGCATCACCGGGTGTTCCCCTGCCTTCGGAGCCTCGCCGGCTGCAAAAGCCCGAAGGCGGAGGCGCATCGCAGACAAGGCCTCCAGTCGCCATCGCGCCATGTCTTGTGGGTCCGAAGGTCGACGCCCGTGTTGCTGGATTAGTTCCTCCATGCGTGTTTCACTGAAAGCCAGCACTTCCTCGTTGATGGGGAGGCGTTCGTCTGCATCGCCATCCACGATGTCATCGACCCATCTGCAGTATGCGTAGACCGCATTCACCGCAGCTCGCTTCTTAGCCGGTAGGGAGCCAAATGAGGCCACGAAGGAGGACGAAGCCTCTCGAGCACGACGTTCACACGTGTCCAAGGCCAAGCGAAGTTCCGACATATCTGTCCCTCCCTCAGGCCGTTGGCTCGCCGCCCTTGTGTGGGCGGGGTGCGCCAATGCTCTTGAGTGCTCTCCGTCCATTCTTGGAGCGTCGAACCGAGTCAAACCAGATGCCAACACCGTTCCAATCCGGGATGATGCCGAGGTCGTCAAGCACGAGTTTGCTGGAAATTCGAGCACTCTCGAAGATGACTGGGAGGCCCGATCCGGGGTGTGTTCCACCGCCGACGAGGTACATGCTGTCGACGTCTTCGAATCGGTTGCGTGGGCGACGCCAAAGCATCTGATCCAAGCCGTGAGCGAGGTTGAAGACTGCGCCACGGTAGCAATAGTCGCCCCAGTCGTCGGGCGTCATCATCATCTCCGTAACGATGTGGTCGCGGATGTTTTCGAACCCGAGTTTGGATTCGATCTGATCGAGGATACGCTCGCGGTAGTCGGCGCTGATTTCGGACCACGTCACGTTGGGATGAATCTGGGTCACAGGGACAAGAACGTACACGGTCGAGCAGCCCTCAGGGGCCATTTGTGGGTCGGTGACGCACGCGTTTTGAACGTACACGGACGGATCATCCCAGGTCACCTGGTTGCGTTCCTCGATGTCCTTGAGGTTCTCCACATAGGTGCTGGATGCGTAGATTTGGTGGTGAGGGAGGTGCTCGTAGGTTCGGTCAACGCCGAGGTAGAGCATGAACGTCGAGCAGGAGTACTTCTTTTTCTCCAGCTTGGCGTCGGTCCAGCGGCGTCGGTCCGCGTTGGGGACCATCTCCGTCATGGCCTTTGCAAAGTCGGCGTTGACCACCACAGCGTCTGCCCGGTGTTCACCGGTTTCCGTGACAATGCCGACAGCTCGGCCGTTCTCGGTAATCACACGGTCAACGGCTTCACCAAGGTGGATGTTAACGCCGAGTTCCTCGGCGATTTCAGCCATCCTGACGGGGACGCTGCCGAGTCCACCCATGGGGTGGAAGATACCGTGTTCGTACTCGAGGAAGGCGAGGATGGTAAACAACGATGGGCAGTTGAATGGCGACATGCCGAGGTACTTCGTCTGGAAGGACATGGCCAGCAGCAGCCGGTCGTCGTCAAACAAGCGACCGAGATCGTCAGCAACGCTGCGGGTTGGGCGAAGGACGGTTGCTGCGCGCATAGCTCGCTTCGAAAGAAGATCACTAGGGCCGTTCCAAGGTTCTTGTAGGCAGGCTTTGGAACGTTCGAGTTTCTTCCTGTTTTCTTCGACGTAGGTGACGAAGGCCTCGGCATCTTTGGTGCCGGAGAGCGCTTCAATCCGGTCTTTCATGAGATCGAGGTCGCTGGTGCAGTCCAACTCGCCACCTTTTCCAAACACGAGGCGGTAGTTGACGTCGAGGCGTGCCAGGTCTAAGTCGGCGTGCGCGTCACGGCCGATGGCCTGGAAGATGTCTTCAATGACCTCTGTGTAATGGAAGAAGGTAGGGCCAAGGTCGAAGGTGAATCCATCTTTTTCGATGGTTCGAGTTCGGCCACCGACGCGGTCAGATTTCTCGAAAATGCTGACCTTGACGCCGGCCTTGGCCAAAAGCAAACTTGCTGCAAGGCCACCTGGACCAGCGCCGACGATGATAACGTGTTGTTGTGACATCGTTGTAACATCAGCATTCACGGTATAAAGCACCGTTTCCCCTCGTCACGAAAATCAACGTACGTCAAGGATTGGCCCGGGCCAATAGGGCTCCATTTTCCACCTGAAGTCGCCGTTTCGGCACCTCGCTTATACCGCGTGCTCCACAGTGTTGTGCCATGCAGATTGACCTTGCCATGCTGGTCCCGCAAGGGCCTTGGTGGTTGGTGCTGGTTCAGGCCGTTGGAGTCTACCTGCTGGTTGACTTCATTTCAGGCATCATTCACTGGTCCGAAGATCGGTACGGCTCCGAAACCACTCCGTTCATTGGGAACGCCATTCGCAAGAACATCTTGCATCATCACCGCCCCCGCCACATCACACGAATCACCCTTTGGGAGGCTGCCAGTCCAACGTTTTTCATCGCGTTGTCAATCTTCGGTCTTGGAACGTTGTTGGGCTTTTTCGGGTGGCAGCTTCTCCTCCTGGCGTTGCTTGGGATGAACGTGAACACCGTCCACCGTTGGGCTCACTCGACGCCGAGGGAACTTCCGTGGTTCATCCGAACTCTGCAAAACCTTCGCATTATCCAAACCCCAAAGCACCATTCCATCCATCACGGCTTGCCTCGAGTCACCCACTACTGCGCGTTCACAAACTGGATGAACCCGGTGCTCGAAAAAATTCGATTTTGGCGGGGCGTGGAGTGGTGCATTGCTGCCCTGACCGGGATTCGTCCGCGAGAAGACGATTCGCTTCCCGGTACGGGGCCAACGCCCCAGTGGATCATCGACCTCGATGAAGAGTTCCGAGTTTCAGCTCGCGAGCGGCGTTCCGCCGAGACGTGAACGCTGCTTTGAGACTGGAAGGTTCACACTGGCCTCGGGCATGATGGCCTTGAACGCGTCAAGATGAGGACCCATCGAGGAGATCAGGTCCACGTCTGGGTGGCTGCGAAGCACCATGCCGTCCATGTACATCAGGGAGCGGATGATTGGGAACGCTTCTTCTCCAAAGGTGCAACCGGCGAGCACCGCCGTGCGCACCGTTTTCATCATCTGCTGGGTCAGGGAGACTTCGCTCACGCTGGTGCCGACAAAGCCGTCGTAGAGGGTGTGCATGTCGCGCATGTACCGCTCGAGTTTGGCTCCAGTGGGTGGCGTCGCCGCCATCCCGAGCATGGCCATGAAGGCGGTGTCAAGTTCCCCTTGGGCGAGGTGCTCGAAGAAACCGAAGAGGGCGGCGCGCACGTGTTCTGGTGCCTCACAGATGGCCCCCGTATCGATGAAGGTGTAGACGCCGTCGTCGCTCAGCATGGCGTTGCCAGGGTGCAGGTCACCGTGGAAGGTGCCGAGGCCGAACATGAAGGCGCCCTGAATCCTGAACAACTGTAGCAGGTCGTCCCATCCAAGCGTCCCATCGTCAATCCTGTCCTCGATGGAAGGCTCTCTGACGCGCTCGACGACGAGCACACGTTCACCGGAAATCTCGGTGTGGATCTCAGGGAAGCGGAGGCGTTCGAGCGGGAAATCGTCCTTGACGCTCTCAAGGGCCTCTTGGAGGCGGATTTGCCCTCGGCGTTCGTTGCGGAGATCCAGTTCGTCCAAGGTGTAGGTCTCAATGTGGTTGAGCAGGGCCATTGGATTGCCGACTTTTCTCAGGCGCGGTAAGAAAAACAAGACCGCTGAGAGCCATCGCTTCATGCGAGCGACGTCGTTTCGGAAAGGGGCTTCAAAGTCGTCTTTGACGAATTTGATGACGACCTCACGTCCGTCGGGGAGTGTGGCTGCATGCACTTGCCCAATGCTTGCAGCGGCCATCGGCTCTTCATCGATCGAGGCGAAGTGGTCCGCGAATCCAGGTGGGCAGTTGTTTGCAATCAAGCGGGACAAAGGAGCGGCTTGCTTGGTGTGGGTGCGCTGGTAGAGGCCCTGGAGTTCCAAGCACCGCTCGGGTGGGAGCAAATCTGGCCTCAACGCGAGGATTTGTCCGACCTTGACGGCCAGCAACCCCATCCCCTTGATTTTCTCGAGATCGATGGGCCGACGGCTCCTGACCGTGCGGAAAAACCGGAGGAAAGTCCACAAACGCATGATATCACATCGGCTTACCGGTTATCAAACGCCGTTCATGCTCAGGCTTCAGAACGGGTCAACAGGTGGTACTGCCAGAGGTCGTCGTGAGCTCCGGTGCCGTCTTGGCGCCGGACGTCGACGTTTGAGCCGGGCGGGAAGCGGGTCATGAGGGCGCCTTCGATGATGCCGTCATCCATTTCCCACATGGGGAGCACGTCGTCGTCTTCGGTGGGCGGATGGTGCAGACCCACTTGGACGTGGAATTCGGGTTCGATGCCGTACAGGAGCGTGCCAAGGCCGGCGTGTTCCCACCAATCCATCATCTCGTCCAAGAATTCGATGTCGTTGTTGATCGAGCGGAGGCTGAAGGCCAGTTCATGACCGACGCGGTTGCCGACCTGACGGAGCATTCGACCAATGTCGATGCCGAGGACCTTCAGGTTCGACAAACGGCCGTCGCTAAGGCTTTGCCTGGCTTGGTTCACCGTATCGCCTGCAGCCCGGAAGGCTTCAGGATCGAACGGGGTGTCTTCTTCAGGAAGTTCGCCGTCGAAGTTGAGGGCGGAACTCAGCGATTCGAGGAAGGATCCTTCTCCGATGGTCAACCGAAGTGGATCGTTGATCCTGTTCTCTGTGAACCGGGCGACGGCGAGGTCGAAGGGAATGGCTTCCTCCCAGATGGCGTCGATAAGGTTCTCCTGGGAGATGGCAAAGGGTTCGGATTCGATGACCAGCGCTGCGTCTTCCTTCCCCCGGCCGACAGGGTTTGCTTCGAGGTTGAGGAACTGAATGACGTAGGATTGGTCCTGAAGGAACCCGTTGGAGTCCAGTTCGTCTGCGTGACGGATTTCGATGCTGGGGTGGAGTTGCTCGTAGAAGCGCAGCGTGCGGGGTTCGAGTTGCGTGATGACCTGCACCACAACACCACGAACGGCTGCGGTGTTCACGGCTTCGAGCGCTTCCGAGCGGCACAGATGAAGAATACCAAATCGGCCCAAGAGCAGCACAAGGCGCTCTTCGCTTTCTTCAGCCATGCGCTTCAGACGGCGATAGATGTGCACACGCTCTTTGAGCACCGCGAAGCGCGGTTCATCGCGCTCCCTACGGATGGCTTCAAAGGACGCTTCGTCGCTGGTTCCCTCGCTAAGGGTGTCGTATCCCTCCTGGAGGCGGTCGAGTTGAGCACGCCTCGTCTCAATGATGTGATGGACGGACTCGTCAACGCGAAGACTCGAGAATTGCATGGGACGGTCAGCCGTAGCGGTCACGATGCCCATTTCTTGGAGGCGTGACAAACTGTTGTACGCGTCGAGGCGCGTGGTATCCAACTCTTTGGCCAGTTCGCTGGCCTTCATCTTGGGGTTGCTTCCAAGCACCATGATGGAGCGCACTTCGCGCTCGGTGAGGCCTGCTTCAAGCAGGAGCTCGTTCCACATCAGGCCTCACCGCCCGTGACGCGTGTGAGGTCGCTCAGAATGCGAGCCACGTGCCTGCGGGGGCGGAACAACCAGTCGTAGACGTAGCGCACCGTGTCGTCCGGTCCGATGAGGAAGGACGACTTGGCCGGGAAACGACCGAGGTGCATGGGGACGTTAAACGACATCGCGACGTGGCGGTCGGGATCGGAAAGAATTGGGAAGGGCAAGCCTCCTTTGAAACCCTCTTTGAAGGATCGGTGGCTGTCAACCGAGTCCTGACCGATGCCCACCACAGAGCAACCTGCTGAGACAAAGAGGTCGTATTGCTCTTTGAATGTCAGGCAACCGCGCTTGCAGGTGGGGGAATTGTCACGGCTGTAGAAGAAAATCAGGCGCCACGTTCCGTCAAGGGAGGTGGAGTCGAACACGGCTCCATCGTCGGCTGTGAGGTCAAACGACGGTGCCTTTTGCCCGATCATGTCCTTGGTCAATGCCGTTGCCTCAGTTCTAGTCATGCTTGCTGCGGTTAAGATAGGTTCGCCCATATGCTCACACCTCCTGCATTGGCAACAAATGCCCCATTCGTTGTGCCTTGGTTTCCAAATAACGGATGTTGTGCTTTCCAAGTCCAGCCAAGTGCTGCACGCGGTCCTCGACTTCGATGCCGTGATCGATCAGTCCCTTTCGCTTGAGCGGATTGTTGGTCATCAAGCGAACGCGACGAACACCGAGTTCCTGGAGCATGGCCGCAGCCATCTCGTATGTGCGGGCGTCAGCAGGCAGTCCGAGAGCGAGGTTGGCGTCGAGGGTGTCGTAGCCAAGATCTTGCAGGTGGTAGGCCTGGACTTTGGCATACAACCCGATGCCACGCCCCTCTTGACGTAGGTACACGATGGCCCCTGCGCCTGCTTCTTGGACGGCCCTCATGGCCAACTGCAGTTGTGGGCCGCAATCGCACTTGAGACTTCCAAAGGCGTCTCCAGTGAGGCACTCAGAGTGAATCCGAACCAAAGGTGCTTCTGCGGAGGTGAGGTCGCCAACGGTGAGGAGGGCATGTTCCGCACCGTCTTTAGGATCCACGAACGCGTGGATTTGGAACGTCCCGAACGCCGTGGGAAGGTTAGCCTGCGCTGGTACGCTGGTCTTGGTGGGCTCGATGCTGATGGCCATGAACTCGATGGATGTGCGTCGGTATATGAAGCGTCGTTGGAAACCGCAGGTCCCTGAACGGTTCTTGATATACCACCGCTGGACAATGTAATTCGATGAGCGTAGCCGCTGGATTAGAGGAGAGGAGTGCGAGGCTCTCCATCCGTCCAGCAAAAGACGGCCACCAAGGCTCACATGTCTTGTATTGGATGACCTCCGCACGTCGAACAAGCTACAATCTCGCGCTCCAGCACGCGGTGGACCTTGCGGTCGAGCGGAACCTACCATTGCTTGTTGTGGAAGCCCTCGCCATTGGGCATCGGTGGGCCAACGACCGCATCCATACCTTCGTGCTTCAAGGGATGATCGATCAGCGGACCACGATGGTTGGAAGCGGTGTTGCGTACGTGCCATACGTCGAAACCCGGCACGGCCAAGCACGCGGTTTGCTTGCCCGAATGAGCGTCGACGCCGATGCGCTCGTGATCGATGATTACCCGACGTACATGCCTCGGCAGGTGGCTCAGCGTGCACAGGCCCTCGTGCCCTGTGAAGTTCACTTGGTCGACAGCAACGGCTTCATCGCCATGCGCCACGCAGGTCGAGCATTCACTACTGCGTATTCCCTTCGACGTCACCTCCACAAAACCATCGAAGACCATCTCGCAGACTTGCCCGTGGAATTCCCTCTGGCTCCAGCCATTGGATTGCCGGACGTTGACGAAGATCTCATCGATTTGGCGTTCAAAGAAACGGACACCCCACGGACACCGCTGGAGTTCATTTGGAGGACTGCGGAAGGGAATACGGTTGGTAGAGAGGCGCTGAAAGCCCTCGACATCGACCACGACGTGGCTCCCGTGCCGCACATGAAGGGCGGCAGCATGTCGGCCCACAAGCGATGGCGAAAGTTCCTCGACGCTCGGCTTGAGCGGTACCACGAAGATCGCAACCACCCCGACCTTCAAGCCGCCACCGGCCTGTCACCTTGGCTCCATTTCGGGCACATTTCCGCTCAACAGATGGTCAAGGACGTGCTTGACCTCTACGGATGGGACCCTGGTCATACGACACCGCCTCCCGACGGCAGGCGCTCTGGCTGGTGGGGCTTGCCCGCCGGCCCTGAGGCCTTCCTTGACCAAATCATCACGTGGAGGGATTTGGCCTTCATCCACGCTCACATGGTTCACGATCACGACGGGTACACTTCCATCCCAGAATGGGCGCAGGCCACCCTCGCGGAGCACGCAAACGATCCAAGGCCAGGTGGGTACACTTTCGAACAACTGGAGGCAGCGGAGACCGGTGACGCGCTATGGAACGCAGCGCAGCGTCAACTCATGCAGGATGGCATCATCCAGAACTACCTCCGTATGCTATGGGGCAAGAAAATCCTCGAATGGGCACCGACCCCTCAGTTAGCTTTTGATTGGATGGTCGCCCTCAATGACCGTTGGGCTTTGGACGGGCGTGACCCCAATTCCTACGCTGGAATTGGTTGGGTTTGCGGGAAATTCGATCGCGGCTGGACGGAACGTGCAGTGTTCGGAAAGGTCCGATGCATGATGTCTCATCGCACAGAGAAGAAAGTCAAGGCCCGCGAATACATCTCGCGCTACGGTCCCGTGGGTGGGCAACTCCCTCTCGGGGCCTCCTACCGCATGCCACCTTGGCGTGACGTCTGAGCGCCCTCAAACGTTCGTTCAAATACTGTTTGAAATTATTTGATATCATGGACAGACCGCTGTTAGCGGCTTCCGCGTGTCTGTTGGGCTCCCCCGTCCGTTACAACGGTGAGGCATGTGAATTCCGTCCTCTGTCTCGCAGATGGTCTGAGCACCTCAAACTGCTCCCCGTATGCCCCGAGGTCGGCATCGGCTTGGGGACGCCTCGCCCCACCATCAGTCTGTCAAAAGGGCCCGACGGCATCCGCCTCATCGAGCCACGTTCCGGCAACGATTTGACCAACAAAATGGTTGCATGGGCCCAGCGAACGTCCGACGATTTGGCCGGTCTCGGTGTCAACGGTTTGGTGCTGAAGAAGGACTCTCCCTCATGCGGCGTCGAGCGCGTAAAAGTCCACCCTGCCACGGAAGGCCGCCCATCCCGAGACGGCGTGGGCATCTTTGCGATGGTCTTCATGGCGCTCAACCCTCAGATTCCAGTAATCGAAGAGGGCCGCCTCAACGATCCCAATCAGGCCGAGCACTTTCTCGCTCGCGTTCACTTCCACCATCGATGGCAAGCGGCGGGTGAGGCGGGCTGGACTGCTAAGCGACTGATGACCTTCCACCAAGAACACAAGATCTTCCTCTTGGCACGAACCGCGGACGCTAAGCGAGCGCTTGGTCGCACGATTGCTGCGGGTTTTGATGCGGGCCTTCCCGCCGCAGAAGTCGCCCTGACGTACATGATACAGGCCCAAGAACACCTGAACGTGCTTCCTCGTCGAGGTCGCTTTGCCCATGCCATGGAACGCGCGCTGGGCCGGATGGACCTCGCCCTCAGCTCACCTCGCCGTGAGCAAGTCATCGAGTCGATTCACGCCTACCGTAAGGGACATCTTCCCCGTATGGCCCCCTTGCTTCTTCTCGATCATCTGGCTGGAACCTCTGGGTCCATCCCGTCTTGGCTTGGGCATCTCTCCAACCCAGTGCCTGCGGCTACAGGAGTGCTTGCGAGGGTCTAATCATGCCAGTGTTCGAACATCATGCCCCCATGCCTTCTTCCCAGTCCCGGCTGTGGGCTTGGCACGATTCTCCAGAAGCCTTCGTTCGCATCATGCCGGAATGGGAGCGCCTGATTCCGGTGCAGCTTGGCGCACTCGAAAACGGGGAGGAAACCCGATTCAAGATGCGGCTGGGCCCACTTCGCCCAACATGGGTGGCCGAACACTTTGACGTCAAGAACGGCCAAGCCTTCTCCGACAAGATGGTCAAAGGGCCGTTCGGGCGCTGGGACCATGAACACCGTTTCGATGCCGACGGGGATGTGTCCAAAGTGGTGGACACCGTTCAGTGGCGGCTTCCGTTCCATCTGCTGAGTGGCTGGACCGCGCCCATCACGGTGATGCCCCGCCTTCGTTCAATGTTCAGGTTCCGCAGCGATCGCGTTCGCGGCGATCTTCGCCGCATTGAGGAAACGGCAGACCTCCCTCGCCGGCGAATTCTTGTAACGGGTTCAACCGGTTTGATTGGGACGCAATTGTGCGCGTTCTTGTTCTCCGCTGGTCACGAAGTGGTGCGTTTGCTGCGAAGAGAAACGGTGCTTCCCAAGCACCTTTCATCCTGCGAAACCGTTCGTTGGGATGATCGAACGGGAGAGGTCTTGGAAGGCTCCTTCGAAGGTTTTGACGCTGTCATCCATCTTGCCGGCGCCGGCATCGGTGACAAGCGCTGGTCCAAGGCACGAAAGGCCCTCATTCGCGACAGCAGAACGGGCCCTACCCGCCATCTTGCGGAAGCACTGGCCGCTGCTGAGCAACCTCCTGAGGTCTTCCTTTCTGGTTCGGCCATCGGCGTCTATGGAAACCGAGGCGACGAAGTGTTGGACGAGGACTCCTCTCGTGGTGAGGGCTTCCTCTGCGATCTGGCCAATGATTGGGAAAACGCTGCGACGCCGGTCAAAGAAGCCGGCATTCGCTTAATCCACCTTCGCACAGGTCTTGTGACCACGGCTGCAGGTGGTTTTCTTGGGAAGCAGTTGCTTCCGGCCAAGATGGGGGCCGGTGGTCCAATCAAAGGTGGGCGCCAACGCCTGTCGTGGATTTCCATGGACGACTACGTCCACGCTGTCCATCACCTCATGATGCACACTGTGGCTCAGGGTCCGTTCAACATCACCGCACCCACGCCCGTCAATCAACGCACCTTTGCTCGCGTTCTCGGTCGTGTGCTGCGCCGTCCATCTTTTGCACCCCTCCCAGGTTTCGTGATTCGCACCCTCTTCGGAGAGATGGGTCAGGAATTGGTGCTTGAAGGCCAACACGTTGAGCCAAAACGCCTGCTCGACCTCGGGTTTCGCTTTGAGCATCCGGAGCTTGAATCCTGTTTGCGGCACACCCTCGGAAAGGTTCGCGCACCCTCACCCGACCTCGTGAAGACACGGTCATGAACCCCGCCGTCGACGGGTCTATCCGCCGTCTGCCATCACGCCGTTTCAATGGACGGGTTGCTCCCTGACTCCATGCCGCTCGTTTTGCGGGTGGTTCTGTGGATTCTTCTCGGGTGGTTGGCCCTCCGTTTGTGGCTGTTTTACCGGGTGTATCGCAGGCGCATCGCTTCATTGGACCGTGATTGGTGCGATTACTGTCGCCATCAAACGACGGC
>CEWG01227739.1_pt1 | contig 11760 bp, 38 predicted proteins | sample 361411 | NCBI WGS metagenome assembly CEWG01 (sample SAMEA2622173, study PRJEB7988) | marine metagenome | biome: marine biome (ENVO:00000447); feature: surface water layer (ENVO:00002042); material: "saline water (ENVO:00002010), including plankton (ENVO:xxxxxxxx)" | depth 5 m | reverse complement strand
AACCTCGTTATAATTTTCTAATAGTCTAAACATTAAATCCTCATCTACAATATACACAACTCTTTCACCGTCTGCAACTCTCACCTTAGAATTGTTTTTTCTTTTAGTTTTTTTCCAAGCAAGTATTACATCAGAACTACCTGCTTTTTCTTTTGCTTTTGCAAGTGTCTGATGAACATTTAAATTTGCTCTATGCTTTGCTTCTAATACAACTCTAGGATAAGGAAGAATATGCGAAAAGGGGACTTCACATTCAATATCTCCCTCATCCTTAGAGCCACCTTCGGCAAGTCGCCTTGCCTTAAAACCGTATTCGTTTAGTTTATTGACTGTTAATGTTTCAAATGCAGTTCCCTGTATCTTAGGTTTGTTGACCATTTGTATTCCTTACTGCTTCCATAAACATTGACCATGTCTCTCTTGAATCATCAACAGGTCTTCCTAACTCATTCCATAATACATAATGTCTTCTATATTTGTTTGGTGAAGTAAAGAAATCTAAAACACTATCAGCAGTTTCTAAAGTCTTAGAATTGACCATAGCAGTAGCAAATCCTTTATAATCTTTTAAATCTGTCATAATGTCCTCTAACTTTTCTGTAAAAATCTTCATCTTAAACTGTTTCATCAATCTCTTACTAACTTTGTGTGTCACATAAGCCATTTGTTCTTCAACAAATCCCCACATTTGAGGTGGGACGGGTATCCCTACACAATCCTCAAAGCAGTCTTCGTTGGCTTCTGCTCCACAACTTGGACAACCCATATCCATATAGTCTTCGTAATTAAATTTATCCATATATCTATATTAATAGACAATGTTTAAATTATGTTCTTCTGCTACCCTCGTCTAAATTAATAGCCCACTTAGGAGCAGAACTCAAACCTGTGTCAATAACTTGTAGCTTAGGGGCTTCATCCCACTCTTTATGAGTAAAGGTATCTCTAGCTAATTGCTTGTCCATACCTTTTTTACTTGCTACTGCGTCTAAGCCACGAAGTTTAGGAACAAAATTATGACCAACTAAAGCCATTAAATTATCCATAGATTCATCAGTAAGTTCTTTACCGGTAGCCCATTCAAGAAGTTTTCTTACATCTTGACTGACAGTCTTATAACCTTTACTAAAGTTATAAACCCTACCACCTAACTTCAATGCACCCTTTTCTTCTACATCGTTAGCAATCTTTACATCAACAAATTTATTAATACCTGTTGTGCTATCTTTTGCTTCTAGGGATAAGCCACGAGCAACGACTAATTCCTCCGGCTCTTCAATCGCTTGAAGTTCCGTGTTTGTGAGGTCTTCCTCGCCACTCTTGGCTATGTCCCAAATCAAATCTCTCATCAAAAAATACTCGCCTCATCTCTCTTCTCTGTGTTAATATATGCTCTCATATCAACTGCTAAATCAACTATTGAACTATATATCTTCTCTCCACTCCAATCTTCGTATGGATACCAAGCATTATCTTCTAGCCATTGATAAAACACTTCATTGTCTATCTCGCCCTCTTTATTCCAATCTTTAGGCAAGTCAGAACATAGAAACTGTCCACTAACAAACTCTACATCTTTTTCAAACTGACTATCGCTTGTCATTTTTCTTTTCTCCATAAACAGGTAAGCTATGATTCCAACTTACCTCGTGAGTCCATTCGTGTTGTTCTTTACGAAATCTTCTTTTCATTCTTCCTCACTTACTTCTAAAGGATAAATACCTACTGATTCCCAATTATGTTGTGCAGTATGTGGACTTACAGAAAACACTTGTGCTTTTAAAGGATTAGCCATTCTATTCAAATCCGATTCAGCAATCTCTTGTGCTTTATCTAAGTTGTCTGCAATATAAATTTTTTCAGCAGTAAATATAACTTTAAATTTGTTCATAATCTTATCTCCTCAACATTCATCTGTTCTAAGTTTTAATCTATGATTAAAATTGTTTACTGTCACTTTATCTAACTTCTCAACTCTCATACAAGAATCTTTGAACTCATGTGTCCAAGTTTGTCTAAAAGCTACTCCGTCAGTAAAGCATTCAACCGTGTGAATATAGTTAGACATGTCTTCAAAGTCATCTCCTAACCAATCTAGGTCGTTATCTTCTACTATCTCTGTCATCTCTTTTAGTGATAACTTAGATAAGGTCTCCCAATCGCCATAGTATTTAGCTAAACAACTGAATCCCTCTGTGTCAGTATTACCAAACAATTCTCTATAATGTTCTACATTGACACCCCAAGATGACATTTCAGCAAACTTCCAACGAAGTCTGTTGACATTCATTAAGTAAAAGTTCATATTGTTCCAATCGTTTACCCAATAATCATCTTCTAATTCTGTGTCTAAAAATGCTTCACGCAATTCTTCCGGACAATCAGATAGGTGCATATCTTTTTTTAATTCAGTCTTCAATCTGTTCCTCCTCCTGCTTTAAAGTCGTCTTGTTCTATCATATCAACTACTTCAATACCTTTTGGTGTCAAAGTATATGTAGGAAGTGCGTCTGCAAATCTTACAAACAACTCTTCTGCTTGTTCATCTGATAGTCTATATTCTTCTATCATTCCGTAAACATGATTTTCTATGTGGTCAACTACACTCATAGCTTTACCCCACAAACATTTTCTGCAACTGCTTTATCTACTTTCCATTCAGTAATAAGTTTCTTAGCGACATACTCTTTGTTGTTATCCCACCAAGTTTTCTTCTTAGCCATTATTCAATCTCCTTAACTTCAACATCAATATGGACAGTATCAGTCAAGTTTAATGCTCCGGCTACCCATAAATCTTTTGCTTGGTATTCATCATCTGCTTCAACTTCGTAATTTTTAATTACTTGCTCTTCTATAAGATATTTAGGCATTATTTCTCCTCTTTTATATGACAATAATGTACAGTAAATGTACCTTTATTTGTGCAATTACACATTATTCCTCCTCATCAACCTGTAAGTGGTCTAGCCAATCACTAGGTTGCATGTCTAATACAAAGTTCTCTGCGTCTTCTTCGTCCTTAGCTTCAAAAGATACAAACACTGTATATACTTTATAATCTTCCATTAGATTTCCTCCTCTGCTTTTAGTAAGTCTTCAAACCTACTTACATTCTTAAAATCGTATCCATAATGTTTTACCTCATACAAATCTGTTGCGTCAGTATGGAATATAGCTACTGCGTCTTCATAGTCATCTGTTTGAGGTATGTTAACTAAATATGTTTCCTGTACTATCAATCTCATTAGAACGGCTTCTCCAAGAGTTCTTCTTTACTTCTCCACTCTCTGTCGTTACCATGATATTCAAGTTGAAGTCTTGTCTTAATAAGATTCTCTATGTCTTCAGAAAAACCTGCAAATACATCTTCACCCTTTTGAGTAAATGTATCACCCTCCTCTAAGTCATAAATAATATATTCTTCTCTGTTTTCAGATTGATTTTCTAATACAGTATCAAACAACTTCCAAGCAAGTTCTTCAACTAAATTCATGTAGTCATATTGGTCTATGATTGTTTTGTGTGTAAATTTATATTTAGACATTAACTCTCTCCTCTACTCCGTCAGCATTAAAATAAGATTGACCGATATAACCTGCGTAGTTATTCTCGGGGTCTCCCTGTATGCAATACTGCATGGATTCACCTGTCTTAGGATTTTCAAAATACAGAATTGTATTTGATTGGTCTGATTCTACTTCATCTATCTTATCTTCTATTGCGTCATGAAAATAAACATTTTCGTAGAATATATCTTTAAGCACCCAACCCCTAATGTCTTTGAGTGTGCAGTAGCCAACATTAGGCACTTCTGCAAACTCGGGGTCGTGTGTTCTTGTTATCATCATAACTCTGAATGCTTCATCATCCGGAGTTAGTTTGTATCGTTCTGTGTGAACAATTTTCTCTTTTTTAGTATTATATTTCAATTTAGTCCCCTTTAACTAATATTCTTTTACTAAGTATTGCATACATTGTGTATTTATGCAAATCTTTTACCAACATTTTTCTTTGACTCTTTGATAGTGGTCATTGAATTGTGAGTAAACTTTTAATTGAATACAAAATGTAGAACAGTATTCTTCTTCTTGATAATAAAACAAATAGTCATCATCAGCATAGTCCTTAAAGTCTTGCTCACAATAACTACATCTAATATGATTCTCGCCATGAACTGTCTCCGGCATAAAGTCATATATGTATGTTCTTTGTATATCTTGTAGCAAATTAGGTATCTCATCTTTTACCATAAGTTCCATTCTTGCTTTACTGTAAGAATCTAAACTCATTCTTCCTCCTCTGCGTCTATGTGGACTTGGTCTGATTCAACATAATTAAATATGTCATACACACCACCATATAAGACATCACTTGTTTCGCTATCTGTTAATTCTTTGGGTAGCTTTACATTGTCAACTTCGTCAAATCTGTAAGATAAAATTCTCTGTGCAAATTTAATACCCTCAATATAACCGGAGTTGTATATGGCTTGAAATGTTTCTTCGTCATATAATTCGTCAGTATTGTCATAAGTTGAATTTATAGGAGTGTTGTTAACATAGCTTTTGATAAATGCCTGTATATTATTCCAATTCGCATTTTCGTAGTTAATGTTTTCTTGAAACTCCCAATACCTTTCAATAGCCATGAGTTCACGCATAACTTTTTGTAAATTCTTAGATGTTTGCGTAGTATTGCTCACAACTAACCTCCTCACATTCATACTCTTTATGATTCTCGCAGAAGTATTCCCACTCATGGTTATTTTCAAACTGCTCATCAATGTCAGCTTCATACCCCTCTGTATATTTAAGGTACAAGCCACCTTTATAATTCATACCAATAGCTTCATCTAGGGCTTCATCTCTGCTCTCTGCAAATACTACTTGGTCGCCCATGTGTTGCACTTGATAGAATTTAATCTTATATGCTCTCTTCATAAAGCACTTCTCCTATCTCGTCATTCTCTCCACAATCATTACACCAAAAGTCGTCATAGTAATCTCGTGTTTCAATTCTTTTACCGGTGTTTATGTTTATAACTACTCGTTCTCTGATATCGTCAGAATCGCAGTTCCAACAAATAAACTTACCACTCTGCCTACCTACTCGCATATTACTCATTGTCTTCCCCCTCCATTTTTCTATCAACTAAGTTGCTTATAAATGCTTCTCTGCGTTCATAGTATTCAAGTTTGTTAGACAAGTTTCTTATAATTACATAACCCATACCGGATACAAAACCCCATAGGATTAAAGTTATAGCCATAAGCACTAATGTTAAGTCTGTCATTCTTCCTCCATAAAGAAGTAGTCAATAAGTTCTGCTTCTTCTATAACTTCACCTATTTGTGCATACTCCGGACTTCTTAACATGTCTTTGATTATGTCCCAATAGTCTTCAGCTAATTGTTCTTGTGCGTATTCTCGTAGCTCATTGTTGTCTTTACCTCTAGCAGGAATACTAAAACTAAATTCTACAAAATGATATATTTCTTTATCTTCACTCATTCTATTGGCTCTCCTAACTCGTCACATTCACGAACTAGCTCTGTCCAACCACCTGCTAAAAATTGTTTGTTGTCAATTAGATTTGTTTCTTCAACATCTCCACTAGCAGTAATCTCTTCAATGACATCAATCTCGTCATAGTCTCCGTCAAGAACATCTTGTTTGCTCTCGGCTTGAACTCTAATAACTCTTACACCAACAATATATTCTTTGTACTCTTCTTGTACTAAGTAATCGTTCATTCTTCTTCCCCTCCAAAGTCAACATCAATTACATTGGTCTTGACTTCTATTTCTCTGTATATAAATTCTAAGTTGTATGTATCATCAATCTTGATACCAACTATCTCTTTATCTCCGTCTGCTTCTACTCGCTCAATAAAATCTTTAATCTCACTTCTGTAATAAAGTCCACCTATGTAAGGTGTCTCTTGTTTAACATCCGTAGTCCAAAAGACTCTAAAATTTTCATCCATTATGATTCATCCAATCAATGTCTTCTTCATATTTTTCATAACCCCAACCCTCGTGTGTCCACTCGGACATAATGCCCATTGTAAGGTGGAAATGAAGTTCTTCCTCATCAAACCTCTCTATCCATTTTTTAGCTACTGCACCGGCTAAGATTTTTCTTTTGTCATAATCTAATTCATGAAACTCTTCTTGTGATAAAATTTTCATTCTTCTTCTCCTATATCTCCCCATAGTTCTTCTATAAGGATTGCTTCTTGACCATTGTTTTTAGTTTTGACATGAAACTTACCACCGGCAATGTTTTTGTCTGCAATATTTTTCCAAGTGTCATATCCAAGCTGAATGTTCTTATCAAACATTTTGCCGTATATGTCTTTGGCTTTTTGATAGTTCTCTGCTTCTACATAGAACTCTACTTGAAACGATTCAGTAAATCTGAATTGCTCTAACTGAACTTGATTGTCTTCCGACATGTTGTCCCCTTTTCTCTATATTGATATTCATATTCTTAACATTAGCAGATACGCAAATATATGCAAATGTATTTTAAAATTATTTTTTATTCCTTGCGTCTTCACGACCTCTTATACGAGGTTGTTTTTTAGGTGCGTGTAAAAAACATTGTTTGTTGTCATTATATATACTTAGCACTTGCTCACAATTTTTGTCAGAACAAATGCGACCTTTTTCAAATTGCTTAGACTTACGACCCGATTTAGGAGTCATTGTTCCATTAACATATACACTACTCAAAATTTATCACCTCCTATATAGCCCAATCTTTTACATAAGATTTATGTTTTCTTTTTACTAAACCACATTGACAATCTTCTGTATAAATTACATAATTGTCTTTTTTTAAGTTTGCAATAATTTTTCTTAAATCAGTAACTTCTGTTGTATGCTGACAAATTTCAATATCATTATCTAACAATTCTTTTATATATTGAGTGACATTCATATATAAATTCATTCTTCTTCAAACCATTCTTTTGGAAAACCCTCTTTGCGTTTTTCTCTTTCCCATTTACGAAGTTCAAGCCAAAACTTAATTCGTTCTATTCGTTCTTCCACTTGACTCTCCATTTCTTTTCATTACCCCAACACCACTCACTACTGCTCCAATCTCTCCATTGAGTTCTGCCGTATATGTCTTCGGCAAGAATAGAAGCCATTAGTAAGTTGTAATAAGGAGTAAATTGTACTTTAGTTTGTTCAAATCCAATATTGTGTTTGTAAGTTTTATTTTCTGTGTAAGGTCTTCCCCAACGCATAATTACCCACTCGTCCCACATTGGTAAGTCATACTCTTCGGCAACCCAATTCCATGTCCAAGACACGAACTGCATAACACCGGAATCACCATTGTCATTTCTGTAAGCAGTAATTTTACCTCTTGATTCACACCAACCTATACGAACAACTTCGTCAAAAGATTCTTCATCAAAAAACTCATATATAAATTCTGCATGTTTTTGCATAGATTTAGGAACTGACTGATTACAAGCCATTTGATTTTCTATATAATAACTATCATTAGGCACTTCTAAGCTACCTAGTGTAGCTAGAAAAATTATACATTCTGCAATCATCTCTAATATCCTTTGTATATATATTCAATTGTATATACTAAACTACTTTAATTTAGTTGTCAACAAACTCTATCAAGTCCGGATGAACTGACAGTAATCTGTTGTTCTCTGTGTCTCTCAACTTTACTTTATATAAGTAGTTGGGATTATCACATTTCAACCATTCGGTAATTTCGCCTACCCTGTGTCTATCGTAGCCCCAAATGTGTGCGTTGTGACCATTTCCAATGTGTCTATAAGTGACTATCGTGCCTACCGGATATTGCGATTTGAGATAATCAAAATACCAAATGCAATCTAAGTAGCTGAATCTCTTATTCTGCACATTAGCATTTTAGAGTATAAAGTACTAACTTGCAGAACAAATCTACAAAAATTTATCTAAAAAGTTTAAACTAACCGACTTGCGTTTCGTCTTTAGGTATAATACCGGAGTATCCACCTATACTATTTAGAGCCATTTTCCTAGCTCCATATAACGAATCGTCCACGAATTTGCCTAATTCAATCATGCCGTTACCGGTTTTGTGATATAACCTAGCTTCAAATTGATACCATTGAGGTAACCAATGAAGAACTACAACATAATTGCCGTATTCAAATTGCTCGTGAATTGGCTCGTCTGTATAACCATTCATGTATCAATTATACCACAGTGAGCGACAAATATGCGATTATTTTGAGCTTTGAGGTTTGCAATATGCAATACATGTAGTAATGTTGTGTATATGGTAGCCAATAATATAGAACAAGGTGTAACAAATTGGGACAAAGATGATGACCCTGTTGGTATTTATGAGATAGCAAAAATGCTAAATTTTAAAGAATCAACTGTATCTTCTTGGCGACAAAGACACCAAATGCCTAAACCGGACAAGTTAGTCAATGGTGGTAAAACCCCATTGTGGAAAACAAAAACAGTCTTAGATTGGGCAAGTAATACAAACCGTCTTAGAAATTTGCAAGAAAACAAGTTTGCATATAAACAAGACGAAGATAACATAGATTCAGATAACTCACTAGACAATTATGAAGTGAGTGATTTGGAATGGAATGGTTAAAAGAAAGGATAAAAAGTGACAAACACTTTTAACATAGGCGACACAATAGTCGTTGATGATATAAAATCAACAAACATAGGACTTAACTCTGTGTTTAATTCAAATTGGAAGTCTTTAATGGATAACAATTTTCAAGAATGGACGATTTTAGAACGAGAAGAGGGTGATTTAGCAAAAATTACTAATCGCTTCACTACTCGTGCAACAAGAATGAATGGATATGAATATACAGAGGGATATGAATTTAGATGTATAAGAAGAAGTCCTTATTCATATTTTTTAGGTAGAAAGGTTTAGTGTCATTTATGTTAGATGATTGCTTAGACTCTGTTAAGAAGTATGTTGAATTGCAAATAAATAGTGATGAAGAAGTTTATGTAGATGATTTTATTGCAGAAACTTTTGAAGACTTAGCAATGGATACATACGATGTAGATGTCTTAGGGCAATACTATCATATATTTGCAGTAATGTCTTCTGTATCTTCTCGTATGAGAGTTGCAACAGAAAAATCATTAACAAATAGATTGCTAGATAATGAATTACAGAGATTGGAGGAAGAATGAATCAATTACACGAATTAAGTAGAAGATTTCCGGATAAATTTGTCCATGATAATCCAAGTGGTTATGGAGATTACATACAACATTCAGTAATTAGACAAAGGTTGTTAACAGTATTAGGTGCTTATTCAACTGATGTAGTTGAAGTCATTTATGACGGAGAAGTTGTTACAGGCATAATTTTAAAATTATCTTGTAATATTGACGGCAAAGATATATCAGTAGTAGAAGCCGGTGATGTGGAAAAACCGGACAATTGGAAAACCAATGGTGCAAGAATGAAAGACGCAATGTCAGACGCAATCAAAAGATGTGCTATGGCTTTGGGTGTTGGCTTACACTTATGGTCACAAATGAACGGACAAGATGAATATTTTCTTGATAAACAATTGGAAAAACAATTAGATGTCAATGACAAAGAATAATAAATATAGTGAAACAAAGATATATACGAAGCTAACAAGAAATAAAGTAGCAGAAGAATATTGTAAAACTTTAGAACAGATGTATACAGATGTTGTATCTGTTCCTATGTTTAATGACGGAGACACGCACATTGAAGATTGGGGCATAGAGTTTTTTCATAAAGAATCACAACAAGAAATAGCATGGACAATAATTACATGTCTCATGGCTTTTATAAATAATACAGGTCATAGGTTGTCTGATATATTAGATAATGATGAACTTAGTTTTTATGCAGAAATACAAGAAAGATTGTGTTTAGGTCAAGAAGCTACAATTTATAAAGATATGTTAGGTATTGGACACATTATGGAATCTGATGATGACTGACGATTGCACGGCAGAAGATGTTCTTCGTAATGAGTTAGACAGATTAAGAGAAGAGTACATTAGGGCTTACAACGATAGTAAGTCAGTTAAAGAGATAGGGCAGAACATGGCTAACATAGTTACTGCTCTAGCTTTAACAATACAAGCAAAGAGTGGAGGCACTTACATTGCATAATTATCAGTATTGGAATAATTGGAATTTTAATGAAAATTCTAAAAAAGATACTAGTTTAGAAGATATTGCTAAGACTTTATCAGAAATGTCTACACAATTAGCAACTATATGGTTGGATTTAGACAAAATGATACAAGTATTGTCAAAAGAAATAAGTAAAGGAGGTGAAGAAGAATAATGTCATCAAACAATAAGTCAAACATTTATATAAAAGGAACTCTAACTATTGACGGAAGTGAATATGAATTTGGAGTTGATAATGATATTGATTGTGGGTTTAATGCTGACGGTTATAGCACATTAGCTTACAACATTATCTCTGATTTAAACAGAACTATGAATAGTTATTATATGAAAGAGGAAGTGTAGTGGATATACAAGTAGAATACATGCCTTTATCTGAAATAGTTGAGGCAGATAACAATCCTAAAGACCATGATATTGGTCAAATATATCAATCAATTAAAAGATTTGGTTTTACACAACCTATCATGATGAATGAAAACACGGGTAAATTATTAGCCGGTCATGGTAGATTGCAAACACTTCAGACACTTAAAGACGCAGGTGAAAAAGTTCCTAATCGTATTAAAGAAAAAGACGGTGAGTGGCTTGTACCTGTTCTTAAAGGTATATCTTTTGAAGATGATAATGAAGCACAAGCATATCTTATTGCTGACAACAGACTTACAGAGTTAGGTGGTTGGAATACCGGAGAGTTAGTTGATGAGTTAGAAAAGTTAATATCTGCCGGTCTTGAATTAGACGGAACAGGTTATGATTTTGATGATTTGGAATCTATGGTTGGGGATATAAACTCTACATTTGATGTAGAAGATATACCGGATGTAGATGATGAAGAAACAGATGTTAAAATACAGATAGGAAGATACAGATTTAAAGTTAATCCGGAAGTATTTTACGAGTGGGAAGAGAGAGTCGCTGATGAACTTGGAAGTAGAGATTCAGATGACTTTGTAGATTGGCTTAGAGAAACATTAGGTATTTAGTGATAAATACTATAAAATGGGCTATATATTATCGCACACACAAAGACAAAGACCGTTCAAAACTTATATTTGAGCTTATATGGGACAAATTAGGTTGTAATGAATGGAATGAAGAATGGAATGAAGAGCAAGAGGAACTGTTTTACGAGCAGATTGATTTACTTTTACCTATAAATTCGTTGGAAGAACAAGAAACAATTTACTCCTTAGTTAAGGAAGTATTTGGAGAGGTAGAAGTAAAGAATGGACATACACGACAGGGAACTAAACAGTTGGAAGAGTAAAGGTGAATGTGTAGGAGTTGACCAAGATATTTTTTTTCCGGAGCGAGGTGCTTCCACTAGATTAGCAAAAGCAGTATGTAGAAGATGTCCTGTTCAAGAAGAGTGTTTAGAGTATGCAGTTAATAATGGTGAAAAATTTGGTATATGGGGTGGACTAAGCGAAAGAGAAAGAAGAGCTATACGAAAGAAGAGAGGAATAGTTTTAAAAAAGAAGCCATACACCAATGTTGCAATGGGTCGTCCACATGAAAACTAACTCCATTTACGAGCAGAAAATCAATGCTAATTTTTCAA
>CEWG01211760.1_pt1 | contig 11772 bp, 21 predicted proteins | sample 361411 | NCBI WGS metagenome assembly CEWG01 (sample SAMEA2622173, study PRJEB7988) | marine metagenome | biome: marine biome (ENVO:00000447); feature: surface water layer (ENVO:00002042); material: "saline water (ENVO:00002010), including plankton (ENVO:xxxxxxxx)" | depth 5 m | reverse complement strand
TTTTGGAGTGGAATGGAGCAGCAATATCCTCAACATAGAATAAATATTATAGATACTCCTGGACACGTTGATTTTACAATTGAAGTAGAGAGATCTTTGAGAGTTCTTGATGGAGCGGTTGTTGTTTTTTGTGGCACATCTGGTGTTGAACCTCAATCTGAGACTGTTTGGAGACAAGCTAACAGATACGAAGTTCCTAGGATTGTCTTTGTTAATAAAATGGATCGAGCTGGAGCAAATTTTGAGAAAGTAATTGATCAAATTAAAGATAGACTGCAAGCAAATGTAGTGCCTATTCAATATAACATAGGCGCCGAAGATGACTTTAAAGGAGTTGTTGATTTAATAAACATGAGAGCCATTTATTGGAATGAAGATGATCAAGGACTAACTTTTGATTCTAAAGAAATTCCTGATGAGCTAGCAGATACATGCTCTAAACTTAGAGAAGAAATGCTTGAAGCTGCAGCTGAAGCAAATGAAGAGTTAATGGATGCCTACTTAGAATCTGGGGACTTAACTGCAGATCAAATAAAAGAAGGATTAAGATTAAGATCTTTGGAGAACGAAATAATTGTCGCTTTATGTGGTTCTGCTTTCAAAAATAAAGGCGTTCAAGCTGTTCTTGATGCAGTAATTGATTTTTTACCTGCACCCGATGAAGTAAAAGCTATTGAGGGTGTTATACCAAATAATAGTGAAGAAGACGAAGAGTCTGATTCAAGATCTTCATCAGATGATGAGCCTTTTTCTGCACTAGCTTTTAAGATTGCTACAGATCCTTTTGTAGGAACGTTAACCTTTATTAGAGTTTACTCTGGAGTTCTCTCTGTTGGAGATAGTGTTATGAACACTACAAAATCTAAAAAGGAAAGAGTTGGAAGAATGGTGCAAATGCATTCAAACAATAGAGAAGAAATAAAAGAAGTAAGAGCAGGAGACATTGCTGCATGTATAGGTTTAAAAGACATAACTACAGGCGATACATTATCAGATGCTAATAAACCTATAGTTCTTGAAAGAATGGATTTCCCTGAGCCTGTTATTTCAGTAGCTGTTGAGCCTAAATCAAAACAAGATCAAGAAAAAATGTCTTTAGCCTTAGGTAAATTAGCTCAAGAGGACCCATCTTTCAGAGTTGCTAGTGATGAAGAATCTGGCCAAACAATTATTTCAGGTATGGGAGAGCTTCATCTAGATGTTTTGGTTGATAGAATGAAAAGAGAATTTTCTGTTGAGGCAAATATTGGAAAACCTCAAGTTGCTTACAGAGAAACTATTAAAGAAACAGTTGAAGTTGAAGGTAAGTTTGTAAGACAAAGTGGCGGTAAGGGTCAATATGGACATGTATGGCTAAAATTAGAGCCTTTAGGTCTTGATGATGAATATGAATTTGTAGACAAGATAGTTGGTGGAGTAATACCAAAAGAATATATCCCTGCAGTAAACAAAGGCATTCAAGAGCAAATGCAGAATGGAGTCATAGCAGGATATCCATTGTTAGCACTTAGAGCAACACTTTATGACGGCTCTTTTCACGACGTTGATTCTAACGAAATGGCATTTAAGATTGCAGGCTCAATGGCATTAAAAGAGGGCGCTAATAAGGCTAAACCTGCATTACTTGAGCCTATTATGAAAGTCGTGGTTGTTACACCTGAAGAACATATGGGAGATGTTGTAGGAGATTTAAATAGAAGAAGAGGAATTATTTTAGGTATGGAAGATATAACTTCTGGTAAAGAAGTTTCCTCAGAAGTGCCTCTTGCTGAAATGTTTGGCTATGCCACTGATTTAAGATCGCAAACACAGGGCAGAGCTACTTTTACTATGGAATTCACAAAATATGGCGAAGTTCCAAGCAATATTGCTGAACAGTTAAAAACGGCTTAAAAACCTGAGATATAAATCTGCTCGATAATGTTGACATAAGGGGCTCTACAAGCTTAGAATACGCCACATTTTGCGTTTTGCACGATGTAAAAAAATTATTTTAATAGGTTATAAATAGGGTAAATGGAGAATCAATCAATAAGAATAAGGCTAAAAGCTTTTGATTATAGATTAATCGATGCTTCGGCTAAGTTAATAGTTGAAACTGTAAAAAAAACAGGCGCAATTATTAATGGACCTATACCATTACCCGTTAAAAAAGAAAGGACAACCGTATTAATTTCTCCGCATAAAGATAAAGATGCTAGAGATCAATACGAAATTGTTACTTATAAAAGATTAATGGATATTGTTAAACCAACTGATAAAACAGTTGACGCTTTGATGAAGTTAGATCTATCTTCAGCGGTAGATGTTCAAATAAGCACAGGACAATAAATTTTAACGCTAAAGCGGCCATAGAGGGTAAAGCCCCGTAAAAGGAGTAAAAATTGAGCATAGGCTTAATAGGAAAAAAATCTGGTATGTCACGTCTTTTTCTTGAAGACGGTGAATCTATTCCTGTAACAGCAATATCAGTTTGTGGTAATTTTGTTGCTGATATAAAAACCAAAGAAAATAACGGTTACAACGCTATAGTTTTATCAAAGTCCAAAAAGCTTAACAATCTTTCAAAATCTCAGTCTGAATTTTTCAAAAAAAATAATATAAATCCTGGCTCTTTATCAGAATTTAAAGTTGAGAATGATATTGATACTTTTGAAATAGGAAAACATATGACAGCTGATGTTTTTGAAGTTGGACAATTTGTAGATATTACAGGGACATCAAAAGGTAAGGGATATGCAGGAGTCATAAAAAGACATAATTTTTCTATGCAAGATGCAACTCATGGTAACTCATTGGCACATAGAGCTCATGGATCTATTGGACAATGTCAAACTCCTGGAAGAGTTTGGAAAGGTAAAAAAATGTCAGGACATATGGGTAACGTTCAAAAAACAGTTCAAAATTTAAAAATTGTTGAATTAGATGTTGAAAATAATGTTGTTTATGTAAAGGGAGCTGTACCAGGTTTTAATGGCTCTGAAATAAAAATTAAACCATCCAATAAAAAAACTAAACAATCATGAAAATAGAGCTTTTATCAAACAGCAAAAATAAAGATATCTCTATATCTAATGACGTCTTTAGTAAAGAATTCAACGAATCTTTAGTCCATCAAGCTGTTGTAAGTTTTATGGCAGCCGCTAGACAAGGTAGTGCCAAACAAAAAAATAGATCTGAAGTAAGAGGTGGTGGTAAGAAGCCATATAGGCAAAAAGGAACTGGCCGGGCAAGAGCAGGAACAATTAGAAGTCCGTTATGGAGAGGTGGGGGAGTTACTTTTGCAGCAAGACCAAGAGATTTCTCAAAAAAAATTAATAAGAAAATGTATCGAGCTGCTATAAAGTCTATATTTTCAGAGCTAGTTAGACAAAACAGACTTGTTGCAATTGAAAAGCCAGTATTAGAAAAGCCAAAAACAAAAGAGATTGCAAATTTTTTGAAAGAATTTTCTTTGAGTAAAGTTTTAATTATTATCGATGAGTTAGATATGAATTTATATCTATCAGCAAGGAATATTCCAAATGTTGATGTAATTACTGTTAAAGAGATTAATCCTGTAAATCTAATTAAATCTCACAAAGTTGCGGTAACAAGTGAAGCCTTAAAGCAAATAGAGGAGTGGATAAATGTCTAAAGAAAAGTTATACACTCTTATAAAGTCTCCTATCATTACTGAGCAAACTGCTCAGCTTGGTGAGTCTCTCAAACAAGTTGTATTTAAGGTTGATATTTCAGCTAATAAAAAAGAGATTAAAAAAGCTGTTGAAAAGCTTTTCAATGTTGAAGTTATTAAGGTTACAACCTCAGTTGTAAAGGGAAAAACTAAAAGAAACAGGTTTGGCTTGTATAAAAAATCAGACTACAAAAAAGCTTTTGTATCTATTAGTGAAGAGTCTGAAATCCAGTTCGAGGGTATTAACTAATGGCTATTGTTAAATCAAAACCAACTAGTCCAGGCAGAAGAGGACTAATATCTATAAAATCTGATTTATATAAAGGTAAGCCCCATAAATCTTTGACTCAAGCAAAGGCAAAAAAAGGCGGCAGAAATAATAATGGAAGAATAACTGTCAGACATAAAGGCGGTGGCCATAAACAACATTATCGAGTAATTGACTTTAAACGTAATAAATTTGATATTCCTGCTACCGTAGAAAGAATTGAATACGATCCAAATCGAACTGCTCACATTGCACTTCTTAAATATCTTGACGGTGAAAGGAGATATATTATTGCTCCTTCTAAACTAAAGGTTGGGGACAAGATTATATCTTCAGACAATTGTGAGATTAAAGTAGGAAATTCAATGAAGTTAAAAGATATCCCGCTAGGAACTAATGTTCACTGTGTTGAATTAAAACCAGAAAAAGGAGCTCAATTAGCAAGAAGTGCTGGTACATCAGCTAGACTTGTTGCAAAAGAGGGAATATATGCAACTCTAAGACTTCAGTCTGGCGAAACCAGAAAAGTATTATGGGAATGTAGAGCAACTTTAGGCACAGTTTCTAATCAAGAAAGCAATCTAAAATCTCTTGGAAAAGCGGGCGCTAAAAGATGGAGAGGTGTAAGACCAACAGTCCGAGGTGTTGCTATGAACCCAGTTGATCACCCTCATGGTGGTGGTGAAGGACGTACCTCGGGTGGAAGACATCCATCCACGCCTTGGGGAGTACCAACCAAAGGCTATAAGACTAGAAAAAATCAGAGAACTGATGATTTAATTATTAGAAGAAGAGGTAAAAAATAAAATGCCTAGATCACTAAAAAAAGGGCCTTTCGTTGATCTTTCATTGCAAAAGAAAGTTGACGCTGCTATAGCAAATAATGATAAAAAGCCTATTAAAACCTGGTCTAGAAGATCAATGATCATTCCATCAATGGTTGGTTTAACAATATCAGTTCACAATGGCAGACAACATGTTCCAGTATTTATTAATGAAGATATGGTTGGTCATAAACTCGGCGAATTTGCAATGACTAGAACTTTTAAAATGCACTCAGGTGATAGGAAGGCTTAATCATGGAAACAAGAGCATATTTAAAAGGAACAAGATTATCACCTCAAAAAGCAGCATTAGTTGCTGACCAAATCCGAGGTAAGAAGGTCGACGAAGCTTTAGACTTCCTAATATTCAATAAACAAAAAGGCTCAGCAATAATAAAAAAATTACTAGAGTCAGCCATAGCTAATGCAGAAAATAATAATAATTCAGATATTGATAGGCTATCCATTAAAACAGTGATTGTTAATCAGGGCATGAGGCTCAAAAGAATGAAAGCTAGAGCGCGTGGCAGAGCAGATAGAATTATTAAGCCAACTTGTCATATTGAAATAGTACTTACAGAGGTAGAAAAATAATGGGACAAAAAGTTAACCCTAATGGTTTTAGACTAGGAATATCTAAAAAGCAAAATGCTAATTGGTATGCAAAAGGCAAAGATTTTTCAAATAATTTAATACAAGATCTAAAAGTAAGAGAGTTTATTAATAATAGATTGAAAAACTCTTCAATAAGCAAAGTCGAACTAGAACGAAATGCCGATACCTTTATTGTAAATATTCATACAGCTAGGCCTGGAATAATTATTGGTAAACGTGGTGAAGAAATAGAAAATTTAAAGAAAAAAATAGAAAAAATTGTTAAAAGTTCTACTCAAATTAATATTAAGGAAGTTAGAAAGCCAGACTTAGATGCAAAGATTTTAGCTGAAGGGGTTGCTCAACAGTTAGAGAAAAGAGTTATGTTCAGAAGAGCTATGAAAAGAACTGTCCAGAGTGCTCTTAGACAAAGTGCAAAAGGAGTACGTATTGAAGTCTCTGGTAGGTTGAATGGTGCAGAAATTGCTAGAACAGAATGGTACAGGGAAGGAAGAGTACCACTTCATACGTTAAGAGCAGACATTGATTATGGAACTGCAGAAGCACTTACTACTTATGGAATTATTGGAGTCAAAGTTTGGGTTTATAGAGGAGAAATATCTGAAGATCCATATAAGACTGAACAGGGAGCTAGTTAAATTTTATGTTACAACCAAAACAAACTAAATTTAGAAAAATGCATAAAGGCCGAAATAGAGGTCTAGCACAAAACGGAAATACTATTGCGTTTGGTAGATTTGGTCTTGTTGCCTCTGACAGAGGAAGAATTACTGCTAGGCAAATAGAAGCTGCAAGAAGAGCAATGACTAGATATATTAAAAGAGGCGGAAACATTTGGATAAGAATTTTCCCAGATAAACCAATTACAAAAAAACCATTAGAAGTAAGAATGGGTAAAGGTAAAGGTAACGTTGAATATTGGGTGGCTTTAGTTCAGCCAGGAAAAATTATGTTTGAAATGGCAGGAGTTGAGGAGGAGCTTGCTAGAGAAGCTTTTAGGCTCGCTTCAGCAAAGCTACCAATTAAAACTCATTTTATTAAGAAGGATCTATAAATGAATAAAGAACTTATAGATTTAAGAAAAAAGAATATTGACCAGTTAAATGCTGAATTAATATCTGAAAGAGAGTCTCAGTTTAGTTTGAGAATTAAACATAAGACAGGACAGCTAAATGAAACGAGCGAGTTAAAAAAAGTGAGAAGAAAGATAGCAATGATAAAAACAGTTATAAATGAAATGAAACTAAAGGATAAAGAATAATGGAATCAACTAATCCTAGAATATTGACAGGGATTGTTACCAGCAACAAAGCTGACAAAACAATTACTGTTAAAGTTGAAAGGAAGGTAAAACATCCTATTTATGGCAAGGTTATAAAGAGAGCTACTAAAGTTCATGCGCATGATGAAAATAACATTGCCTCAGTTGGTGATATTGTTTCTGTAAAAGAATGCAGACCAATATCTAAGCTAAAAACATGGGTTTTAGTTCATGGTGATTCAGAAATAGTCTCGGAGGAAGAACAATGATTCAAATGCAGTCTCTCCTTAAAATTGCAGACAATAGTGGAGCAAGAAGCGTAATGTGCATTAAGGTTCTTGGCGGCTCTAAAAGAAGATATGCAAATATTGGTGACGTAATTAAAGTTGCTGTAAGAGAGGCAATACCAACAGGAAAAGTTAAAAAAGGACAGGTCGTGGATGCCCTAATTGTTAGATCTAAGAAGGGTGTTAGAAGACGGGACGGTTCTTTGATTAAATTTGATGAAAATGCTGCTGTACTAATTAATGCTCAGAAGGCACCAATAGGCACTAGAGTATTTGGACCAGTTACGAGAGAGTTAAGAGAGGGCAAGCATATGAAGATATTATCACTTGCTCCAGAGGTTTTATAAGATGAACAAAGGTATTTTTCAAACTAAATTAAGAACAGGAGATGAAGTTATAGTAATTTCAGGTAAAGATCTTGGCAAAAAAGGTACATTAAGAGAAATATTAAAATCAAAAAATAAAGGCATTGTTACTGGCATAAATATGGTAAAAAAACATACCAAACCAAACCCTGAGATGGGAATTACTGGTGGAGTTGTTGAACAAGAAGCTGCTATATCTTTGTCAAATTTAGCTATATGGAATCCAAAAAAGAAATCAAAAGACAAGATCGCATATTCAACTAGTAAAGATGGTAAAAAAATAAGACTTTATAAATCTGATGGAGCTGAGATTAAATAATGGCTAATTTAAAAGAAAAATATAATCAAGAATTGAGATCAGCTCTTAAAGAAGAGTTAGGGTTATCAAATATTATGGCTGTACCAAAATTGACAAAAGTAGTCATAAATATGGGTGTTGGTGAAGCTGCAAATGATAAAAAACATCTTGAGTCTGCATTGGATAATCTTACTGTAATATCTGGACAAAAACCTGTTGTTACTAGAGCGCGACAATCAGTTGCTAGTTTTAAAATTAGAGAAGGCTGGCCGTTAGGATGCAAAGTCACTTTGAGAGGTAATAAAATGTATGATTTTGTAGAAAGGCTTATCAAGATTGCTATTCCAAGAGAAAGGGATTTTAGAGGCTTAAATCCAAAATCTTTTGATCAACAAGGTAATTACTCCTTTGGCATCAAGGAACAAATTATTTTCCCTGAAATTAATTATGACAACATAGATAACATTAGAGGCATGGATGTATGTATCAATACATCTGCTCAGAACCAAGAAGACGCAAAAGCTTTACTAAAAGCTTTAAATTTTCCATTTAAACAATAGGTATTAGCATGGCAAAAAAATCAATGATAGCAAGAGAAGTCAAACGCATTAAAACTGTTGAAAAATATGCTGAAAAAAGGGCTATTTTAAAAAAAGCAATGAATGATCAAAGTTTAAGCTCTGAAGAGAGGTATGAAGCTCGTATCAAATTTCAGAAATTGCCAAGAAATGCTAGTCCATCAAGGGTTGTAAGAAGGTGTCAAGTAACAGGAAGACCTCACGCTGTATACAGAAAATTTGGCTTGAGCAGAATCAAGTTAAGAGAAGCTGCAATGAGAGGGGACATTCCTGGTTTAGTTAAATCAAGTTGGTGATATTATGAGTTTTCAAGATCCTATTTCAGACTGCTTAACAAGAATTAGAAATGGTTTAATGCGTGGAAAATCTAACGTATTTGTACCTTACTCAAAATTAAAACATGAACTTGTAAATGTTTTGGTAGCTGAGGGTTATTTAAAAGGTTGTGTAAAGACAGATGATTCTGTTTCTGAAAAACCAATGATCAATGTTGAACTTAAATATCACAATGAAGAACCAGTAATAAAAGAACTAAAAAGAATTAGCAAACCAAGTTTAAGAAAATATTCAAGTTCAACGTCATTAGATTCAGTTAAAAATGGACTTGGTTCTTATATTCTATCTACCAATCAAGGATTGATGACTGATAAAGATGCAAGAGCCAAAAATGTTGGTGGCGAAATTTTATGTGAGGTTTTTTAATGTCAAGAGTAGCTAAAAATCCAATTACAATTCCGGATAATGTTGATTTAAGCATCAATGAGAATGTTGTTATTGTGAAGGGTAGCAAAGGAGAGTTAGATTTTGTACTGCCAGACACAATATCATTAGACGTTGCTGATAAAGTCATAACTATTAAATATGATGAAGAAAATCAACAGTCTGTTGCGCTTGCTGGAACCTCTAGGTCCTTGATTAATAATATGGTGATTGGCGTCTCAGAAGGTTTTGAAAAAAAACTTGAATTGATTGGAGTTGGTTATCGTGCCAAAGCATCTGGTAAGTTACTAGAGCTTACTTTAGGATTTTCACATCCTGTTAAGTATCAACTTCCAGATGAAGTTGAAGTTGAAACACCATCACAGACAGAAGTAGTTTTAAAGAGTCATAACAAACAAATTTTAGGACAAGCTGCAGCTGAAATCAGATCTTTTAGACCTCCTGAGCCTTACAAAGGCAAAGGTGTTAGATATGCTGATGAGCACGTTAAAAGAAAAGAGGCCAAAAAAGCTGCAGGGGCAGGAGCATAATGAGTATTAAAAATATTTCTAGATTAAGAAGAGCTAAAAAAACTAGGTCTAAAATCAAAGTACAAGACTCTCCTAGGCTAAGTGTTTATAGATCATCACAACATTTTTATGCTCAAGTTTTCGATAGTTTAGGAACAAAAGTCATCGTTTCAGCATCAACTGCAGAAAAGGATAGTAAAGATAAGTCTAACAATATTGAAGCTGCCGCATCAGTTGGAAAAAGAGTTGCTGAGAGAGCTTTAGAAAATGGAATTAAAAAAGTCGTATTCGATAGATCTGGTTATAAATATCATGGACGAATAAAAGCGTTAGCAGAATCTGCTCGAGAAGCAGGATTGGAGTTTTAAATAAATGAAAGAAAATAATGCAATGAATTCCCAGCAAGTTGATGCACTTGAAGAAAAACTAGTTCAAGTAAATAGAGTTGCTAAAGTAGTAAAAGGCGGACGTATTTTTGGCTTTACCGCACTTACAGTTGTTGGTGATGGAAAAGGTAGGGTTGGTTTTGGAAGAGGTAAGGCTAAAGAAGTACCAATTGCAATTCAAAAAGCAATGGAGAATGCTAGAAGGAGTATGGTAGAAGTTGAACTAAACAATACAACACTATGGTATCCAGTAAAAGCTAAGCATGGCTCTGCTAAAGTTTATATGCAGCCTGCTTCCGAAGGTACTGGAATAATTGCTGGGGGAGCTATGAGAGCGGTTTTAGAGTTAGCAGGCGTTCAGAATGTTTTAGCAAAATGCTATGGATCTACAAATCCAGTTAATGTTGTTAGGGCGACAATTAATGCTTTAAGTGCAATGGAATCTCCTGAAAAAGTTGCTACAAGAAGAGGCAAAAAAGTAGAAGAGCTATCATGAGTAAAGATCAAACAATAACTATTAAACTTGTGAAGAGTGGAATTGGTAGGATGAAAAATCACAAATTATGCATAAAAGGTTTGGGATTTAAAAAACTTAATCAAATTTTAACTATTAAAGATACTCCAAGTAACAGAGGAATGATTAATAAAATTTCTGACATGATAGAAATTTTGGAAAAGTAAAATGAGTGAAGAACAAAAAGAAATTTTGAATTTAAATACACTTTCTAGCAAAGGAACCCTCAAAAATAGGAAAAGAGTAGGAAGAGGTATTGGATCTGGTACAGGTAAAACAGCTGGTAGAGGACATAAAGGTCAAAAATCAAGATCAGGTGGAAATATTAGAGCTGGATTTGAAGGCGGACAAATGCCATTACAAATGAGATTACCTAAATTTGGATTTACTTCAAGAGTTAATAACCATTTCAAAGAAGTCAATGTTAAAAACATCGATGGAATGAAGCTTGTAAATATTGAAACATTAAAAGAAAAAAGACTGATAAGTAAAAGTATAAAGAAAGTTAAAATTTTCGGTGATACAGCGATCGAATCAAAAGTTACTGTTGAAGGCATAAAAGTAACGAAGGGCGCGAGAGCATCAATTGAAAAAGCTGGTGGAAAAGTTGAAGACAGTAAGTCTGATGCAAAAGATGAAAAGAAACAAACTAAAACTGAGGATAATAACTCTTAATGTCTAATCAAAGTAACATGAGTGATCTTTGGAAGCGACTTAGGTTCGTTTTTTTTGCTATTTTAGTATATCGAATAGGAACACATATACCTATTCCTGGTATTGACCCTGATAGGTTAGCAGCATTATTTCAACAAAACCAAGGAACAATTATTGAAATGTTTAATTTGTTTTCTGGCGGTGCTTTAGAAAGAATGAGTATTTTTGCTTTAAATGTTGTTCCTTATATTTCATCAGCAATTATTATGCAGCTTTTCTCAAACTCGATACCTTATTTGCAAGAGTTAAAAAAGGATGGCCAAGCTGGTAGAAATAAAATTACTCAATATACCAGATACGGTACGGCAATACTTGCCTTCATTCAAGCATCTGCTTTAGCAGTAACTCTTTCTGCAAGCGGACTTGCATATGTCCCTGGACCTACTTTTTTTGTTTCCGCAGTGTTCTCGGTAGTTGCAGGAACAATGTTCTTAATGTGGTTAGGAGAACAGGTATCCGATAGAGGTATTGGCAACGGAATTTCAATAATCATTGCAACAAGCATTCTTACAGGTATTCCAGGTGCAATTGGACAAGCATTAGAGCAGTCCAGACAAGGAGATCTCAGCATTCTTTTGTTAATAGGAATTGGTTTACTTTCAATGGCTGTGATTGCAGTAGTTGTTTTCATAGAAAGAGGACAGAGAAGAATTACTGTTAATTATGCTCAAAGACAACAGGGCAGAAGAATGATGCAAGCGCAACAAAGTCATCTTCCTTTTAAAGTAAATATGGCTGGTGTTATACCCGCTATATT
>CEWG01046589.1_pt1 | contig 11775 bp, 13 predicted proteins | sample 361411 | NCBI WGS metagenome assembly CEWG01 (sample SAMEA2622173, study PRJEB7988) | marine metagenome | biome: marine biome (ENVO:00000447); feature: surface water layer (ENVO:00002042); material: "saline water (ENVO:00002010), including plankton (ENVO:xxxxxxxx)" | depth 5 m | reverse complement strand
CTAGTAGAACGTGGAGAACTAGTCAATAGACATTTCATGCCACAGTACATGTGGTTGTGTCATTTGTATAAACACTATACAGGTGTAATTAACATAAAAGATGTAAATAGTTTAGACATACCTGTGCATACAAATCGCAGTAAATTTACTGGTAGTTTTGTTGCTCCCACACATTGGATAGATTTAGACAACCTCATATATGATAAGTTTGCAGGCGAGACCACTGTCATTGAAGAAATAAATGAATACATAGAAAGTAAAAGTCGAGTATTATATAACAAATGCATTGCCCAAGGATAGGACATTATGCTAGATTGAATAGCAATGGTACAATTGGTTGTTGTGGGCATATGGTTAATGCTCAACAGTTCGCCACATTTAGTGCTATGGAAAATAGTGCTTGGCAAGAACAGTTACGCATGCAAATGTTGAACAATCAATGGCCCGATGAATGTTTGAGGTGTAAGCAAACAGAAGAACACAACGGCACAAGCATAAGATTGGGAAGTATTGAAAGAGATAAAATACTAAGCAAATTTAACAAAGATTACATACAACTCGGAGGAACACTAGACAACTATTGTAATAGTGCTTGTGTAACTTGTAATCCAAATCTTAGTACTAGGATTGGCAGTTTAAAAAAGTCTATAGTAATTAGAGACAACTACGAACTTTATAAAACATTGCCATTGGACAGAGTAACTGAAATAGATATTAATGGTGGTGAACCCAGTGTTAGTGTAAACTACAATCACTTGCTAAACAATCTTCCAGATAGTGTAAGAATTGTGAGGATAAACACAAACGGATGTGTTAAGATCAAACAAGTTGAACAACTATTAGCACAGGGCATAGCGGTTATTATTACTGTAAGTTTTGATGGTATCGGCACTGTGCATGATTACATTAGATATCCAGTAAAGTGGACTAAGTTCAAACAAAACTTAGAATACTATCGAGAGTTAAGTACACAAAACGCTAAACTAAAATTGGATACCTGGACTACAGTAAGTGCATTAAATATAAACTATATCAGTGATATACAGAAATATTGTAAAGATCGTAACATAAGACATAGTTATGCATTCTTGAATACACCAGAAGTTTTAAATGTAAAGTATAAAAACTGGTTTACTAGTGATATACAGATAGATGGCGTAGCAACAGAAAGAGATAATACAGTAGAACTTAATGCTTTTTTGGAATTGGAAGAAGCATGTAGACCTGGAATTGAAAGATTTTGGATTTGACATAAACTAACATTTGTAATATAATATAAACAATAGGCACATAGGAGATATACATGGCAAAGCCGTTTGACGTAAGTAAATTTAGAAAAGACATTACAAAAAGTATTGATGGATTGAGTATCGGCTTTCATGATCCTACAGACTGGATCAGTACAGGCAGTTATGCACTAAACTATCTAGTCAGTGGAGACTTTCATCGTGGAGTACCAATGGGCAAAGTTACAGTGTTTGCTGGAGAGTCTGGCGCAGGTAAAAGTTATTTTGCTAGTGGAAACATTGTAAAAAATGCACAAGATCAAGGTATTTTTGTTGTGCTTATTGATAGTGAGAATGCACTAGATGAAAGTTGGTTGCATGCACTAGGTGTTGATACAGATGAAAGCAAATTGCTTAAACTAAGCATGTCGATGATTGATGATGTTGCTAAAACTATTAGTTTGTTTATGGCAGATTATAAAGCAATGGCAGAAGAAGAACGACCAAAGGTATTGTTTGTACTTGATAGTTTGGGTATGATGATGACACCTACTGATGTTGACCAGTTTAACAAAGGCGATATGAAAGGTGATATGGGCCGTAAGCCTAAAGCACTAACTGCACTTGTGCGTAACACGGTTAACATGATTGGTAGTTACAACGTTGGCATGGTTTGTACTAACCATACATACGCTAGTCAAGATATGTTTGATCCAGATGATAAGATCAGTGGCGGACAAGGCTTTATCTATGCAAGTAGTATTGTTATTGCAATGCGTAAACTTAAACTTAAAGAAGATGCAGATGGCAACAAAGTAAGCACAGTACAAGGTATTCGTGCTGCATGTAAAGTAATGAAAACACGTTATAGCAAGCCATTTGAAGCAGTACAGGTTAAGATTCCATATGAAACTGGAATGGATCCATACAGTGGATTACTTGATTTGTTTGAAGCAAAAGGTATGCTTACAAAGCAAGGCAATCGACTAAAGTATACAACTACTGCAGGTGAAGAGATGCTGGAGTTCCGAAAGGGATGGACAGGTGATAAACTTCAAGTGATCATGGACGACATTAGCAATGCAGATGGACTAAGTATTGACGACATTGTTGAAGGCACAGTAACAGAAGATGTTATTGATCCAGAAACAGGCGAAGTATTGGAAGAGAATGAAAAATAATAAGGATACATTTTGTGTTGCGCCGTGGTTTCAAATACAAAATGACAACAACATGGTTAAAAAAGTTTGTTGTTTGATACCTAATAGAATTACACAAGATGTACCTAGTCAATCTATGAGCTCGTTAGAATATTTAAATTCAGAGCCAATATTGGATCTAAAAAAAGATCTTGCAAATGGAGTTAAATCAGAATACTGTAAAAAATGCTGGAATGACGAATCTAACAATATAAAAAGTCTACGACAAAAATTAAACTCGATTATGTCTATGCAAAAGGACGAACATACGCCTGGTTGGATAGATGAGTATTTTCGTAATAAAAAAGACTTTACCAGTGACATACTACTAAGTGCAGATGTGCGTGTTGGAAATACTTGTAACTATGCTTGCGTGATGTGTAATCCTGCAGATAGTTCGCTTATATACGCTAACTGGATGAACACTATAGAGCATCCAATTGTACAATCTAAACTAAAACAAGATCCAACTTATTTGCAAAGAGTAAAGAGTTTTTCGTTTAAGAACAAACAATATATCGAGTACTTGGATGACGTATTACAAAACAAGCATATCAAGTTTTTGCAGTTTATGGGCGGGGAACCATTTTTAGATAAATTACTAATAGACAAGTTACGGCAAATTCCTAGTACTGTGAAAAGCAAACTAACACTAATGTTTATCACAAATGCTAGTAAAGACTTTTCAGATATAATTGATAGTCTTGGAGACTTCAAATATGTGCATTGCAGTGTTAGTTTAGAAGGTATAGGAGAAGTACAAGAATGGGCAAGATATGGTTCGGATTGGAACGCAGTTGAACGACACGTTCTTAAAGCAGTTAACAATCCAAGAATTGATGTCACAGTATTACATACGTTTCAAACAGCAACAGTATTAGGATTTGCAGATTTAGCGAACTGGTGCAAAACTAACAATGTAATGTTAAGCACTAATATAGTATATGAGCCAGCATGTCTTAGTGTAAAGACTTTGCCCGAAGATATTAAGACCAAACTATTAACAGATATTAAGGCTAACAAGAATATAATTGACGACACTGAGATTAGTTACAACGATTTGCTAATTAAAGTTGATGATTTAGAATACAATCCATCTTTGTGCAATGATTTTTTTGAGTACATTGAATGGTACGAAACTAACAAAAATGTTAAAAAACTAAGAAACATTTTTCCAGAACTGTATAGGTAAAAAAATGAGTGATGTAGAAATTGTAATTGACGCTTATAAAATTCTTAAAGAGTATATCCCAGCAAAGGATAGACAAATGGCAAGCGATCATTTTGTAGAAGATATGCAAGAAGTTCTCGATGAACAAGACTTGTATAAACTTGGTGGAGTAGACAAATACCTCAAAGCAAGCGTTAAAGACTTGCTTGGAGAAGAGGACTTCGAACTCGAAGAAGATGAATATTGAGCCAGTACTATAACAGAATCGTAAATGATTTAGGTGCTATTCCAAGTTTCATTAATTACTATGAAAGTGAATTGGAAGAAGCAAAGCGCGAGTGTAATGTTAAAGGCATTGTAGAGAAGAACATTACTGCACTGCCAGGCATAACTGAGCATCGTTTTAATCAATTACAAGAGATTGAAGCAGTGCTTAACTTCTTAAACATACAGTTACGCAAGATCAGACGCAAGCATTTCCAAAAATATTTGGAAGGATATGCCCGTGCTTTAACAAGTCGCGATGCTGAAAAGTATGTTGATGGGGAGGATGAAGTTATTGACTTTGAAACTATTATCAACGAAGTAGCACTGTTGCGCAACAGATGGCTAGGCATAATGAAAGGCTTGGACACTAAGCAGTGGCAAATGGGGCATGTTGTTAGACTTAGAACAGCAGGCATGGAAGATATAAGAATAGACTAAGTCATAAAAAAAGCAGCGTTTCCGCTGCTTTTTTATTATCCAAAAACAAATTAGAACTTAATAGCAATACCCATTGCTGTTGTCTTTTCACTTGCTGTTTTGTCATCAGCAGTATTTTCAATAAATGCTACTGCACCTGGAGCAAGTGTATACTGTGCGCCAAATGTAATTTCATCACTTGAAACTGTGCCTGCTGATTCAGTTTTCATTGTTTCAACACCTACCATCATTGCACCAACAGTGTATGTTGCGCCCATTGTAGTTGTGTCTGTATCAACGTCTGCTGCAGTTGTTGCTGTATGCTTTTCAAAAGCAACACCGATCGCACCAACATTTGCAGTTGCGTTCATTAGGAATTCTTCTGAATCATCAGCGTTTTTCATCTGACCTGCACCAAGTGTTGCAATTTCTTTGAGACCATAAACAGCACTATAAGCATAGCCTTCGCCTGCTGTTGTGCCATAGTCATTGCCAGTTGCATTACTAATGTTTAAAGTAAGTCCGCCAATTGGTGATACACTTAAAATACTTGAATGATCTGTGCTTGGTGAGCCATTGCCCAATACATATGTAAAGTCTGTGGTGTCGTCGATTGCGTCAAGCGCACTGTTTACATCACCGAGGTCAAGTTTAAATACGTCATTGCTAACAGTAATACTGTTGCCGCCATCATCAGCACCAGTATGGTCCAAATTAATGTCTGCACCGAAAGTTAAACCTGTGTCTGTGCTAGTCTTTGCTTTAAAGTTAATATCACCATCCATTACTGTTGATGTTGTTCCGTCGTTGTCCTGGTATGACCATTCCATGTCTCCGCCGATAGTTACATCAGCCATAACAGGTGTTGTCAATACTGCCAGTAGTGCAGTAGTTGCGAGTAGTCTATTCATTTTCTTTTATTTCCTTTGAGGGTTAGTTCACAGCATCTAATACTGTTTTGTTCTTTATTATGCTTGCAAAAAGGTGCGTTAGCACGAATTACTTGGCGAAAACATAACAAGGATATTTATTGTAATTTTATTACTTTGTTGCTAAAAATGCAATATATTCTTTACCAGGTGTAATATTTTTTTAATTGGTGTTGCATATTTACAACACTATAGTTTTGCTCTTATGCGATTCCATTGCACGCCAATTTCATCTGCAAACCATTCAACGTAAGTCATGCGGCTCAACCATACATGCCTGTCAGGCTTGCTTAACCATCCGCCCATGCTAGTTCCAACTTCATATGCTAAACTACTTTCACTTACTATTGCAGGCACACCTTGTATAATACTGTTTATGCCAGCATTACTGCTATGACTTACAGTAAAGTGTGTATGCTTTAGCATATGCTCTAAATCAAAACTATCATAAGTTTGTTGTATTTGTTGTGGTATATTCCAAGTTACGTCTTGATCCTTATACCACTGCATATCACATGCCCAATGTAAAGACTCTCTGAAGCGAGGATGGCTACGAACAACTATAGGCTTATCTGTAAACTTGCGGACTTCTGCAATAGTATTACGATAGTATGTATCCATGTCAGGCATATTGCGCCACTGTTGACTGTGTCCGTGCTGTCCACAAATTAAAATGTATTCGCCATGTTGTTTCCAAGGTTGCAATACAATACCAAACTTTTGTAGTCTATCGTCTGGCATGTAAGTATCTACTGCAAAGTCTGCATCTCTGTTGATCCCGTTTATACCCAACTTCCAAGTTTCATTGCGTATAAGCCCGCCCACTTCAATGACAATGACTGGCTTGTTTCGTGCGCGGTAATGATCCCATACTGCTTTGTTAGCACCCATTTTGCCAAACCATAATACACTCCATATGAGAGCAGCATCAGCATCCATGTCATTTTCTACTAAGGTGTCTGTTTGTTGTATAGCGTCTATAAGTTGTGGATAAACTTCTTTTGCATTACCTGGTAAGTTGTTTGGAAAGTGAGATATTTTCATTGTGATTTAAAACCTATAAATAGTTATATGCGCACATTATCAGTATTTACCACATGGCACAAAACCGGCTACAAAAAGTACGGCAAGCAATTTATCGAAGGGTACAATGCAAACTGGCCCAAAGAGGTTCCTCTAACAATCTATGCAGAGGATCACAATCCAGATGTACAGGGTAATCACATGATTACACTAAACGATCAACGAACAACATTGCCAGATTTAAAAAGTTGGCAAGAGCGTCACAAAAACAATCCACACGCACACGGATATAACAGGGACAAAACGAAAAAAAGTTTTCTTTGGGATGCAAGTCGTTTTGCAAACAAAGTATTTGCACTGTGGCACTTTGCAGAACACTGCAATACAGACACGTTCATATGGTGTGACGGTGATGTAAGAACACATACACCTATTACTCTAGACTTTTTGCACAGCATTGCTCCTAGTGAAAATCAACTCGCTACATACCTAGGACGCAAGACTTGGCCCGAGTGCGGCTGGATGATGTTTAATCGTAACCATCCAAAGTTTGCTGAATTTATGGAGCAATGGCGTTGGATATATGAAAGTGATGACATCTTTGAACATGATGAATACCATGATAGTTTTATCTTTGGCGAACTTGTAGAGGACTTTAAGGCAGTGGGCGTAGAGTTTAATGACCTAGGTGGACCAGATAAAGGCGGGCATATCTTTATTAATAGTGTACTAGGTGCTTACATGGATCATTTAAAAGGTTTTCGCAAAGAAGTAGGTAAAAGTCTTAAAGGCGATCTTGTTGGCGGATTTAATCACAGTGCAGAATGGTGGACTGATTTACGCCATGTAACCAAAGAACAGATACGGCAAGAGAAACTTAAAAATCCGCACGAGTATGATGCAACAAAACAGCAAAAAAGCGAAGGCATTAAAAAGTGGAACAGTTAAAGTTTGCCCAAGACTTGTATGAGAATAACGGTAAATTAGTTTATTCACACAAGAAACTTGGTAAAAATCAACTGCGCATGCACTATGAATTTATCAAAGACTACATGGTTAAGACACAAGGAAGAACTGCAGTTGACATTGGATGTCGCTTTGGAGAATACACACACTATTTGCTAAAACATTTTGATAATGTAAAATGCTTTGAGCCGCGTATACACACACTAACACAGCAATTTAATAAAAACATTCCTAAGGATCGTGTGCAAGTATACGCATGTGGACTTGGTGACACACTTGGACTTGTGAATATGAACGGCGGCGCAGTGCATAAAGAAAACAGTACAGAGATAATACCGAAAAAGTATAGAAGAGATATACCTGTTTATACACTTGACAGTTTTAGGTTTAATAGTGTAGACTTTATTAAAATAGATGTAGAAGGCTACGAACTTAAAGTATTACATGGTGCATTAGAAACAATAGACACTAATAAACCCATTATAGTTGTTGAACAAAACGGCAGCGATACAAAGTATGGATGGGGTACAGAAAATCAAGCAGGCGCATTTTTAGAAACACTGGGTTATACTAATACTGACAGATTGAAAAATGATTTCGTGTTTGAGTATAAAGGATAAGAAAATGAACGAACTAAGTGTAATACAAAATGTAACCAAAGTAGAAACAGATCCATATCCTTACGTTTGTGTTGAAGGAGCATTGCCAGATCGTTTTTATAAAGAACTACAAGATACATTTCCTGAGCAACTAATAACAAGCACAAGTCCACACGACGGAGGCATTTGTTATAGATACAAAATGAAAGAGTGTGCAGAAATAGAACAACCGCCTGCAATATGGCAAGACTTCTTTGCATACCACACAAGTCCAGAATACTTTCGTGCATGTGCAGAATTGTTTGCTACAAGTATTGTAGATCATTACAGTGAGGACTTTTATGAAAGTTTAAAGACACAGAGTGTAACACCTCGTGACGTAGACAACACAGGATTCTATGTAGCAGACTGTCAGTTTGTTGTTCATGAGCCTGTAGATCAAACAGGCACAAGTCGTACACCTCATGTTGATAATCCAGTTGAAATATATGCTGGACTACTATACATGAGACAGGAAGGTGATACTGCACAAGGTGGCAACTTTACAGTACATAGGACTACAGGAGAAATTACAGAAGTCAACAAAAGTTTAGGTAGACAAGTAGACAACAGTTTACATGTGCCACACTTTGAAGTGCCTTATATGGCAAATAACTTCTGCATGTTCTTGAATGTCAAAGACAGTGTACATGGTGTTACACCGCGTATTGAACCTACAATGCGGCGCCGTAGCATTAATATCATTGGCGAATTTAATGGCAATGGTAAGATGTGGAAAGTAAAAGAAATTAAAAACAAATGAAACCATTATGTTTAGTACCGTGGACGAGTATTGATATTTCGCCACAAGGCAGTATTGCGCCTTGTTGTAAGTACACGGATGAACTGATGAATATTAAAAATAGCACAATCAAAGATTATGTACACAGTGAAAAACTAAACACAATAAAACAACAAATGCTGAATAAAGAGTGGCCCTTGGGTTGCATTAGGTGTAAAAGCGAAGAACAAAACAATATTAAAAGTAAAAGACAATTAGATTATGAACGTTGGAAAACTGAGTTTAATAATTACACCGAAGATCAAGGATTTATTACTGCAAGTATAGCATTTGGAAATACATGTAATTTAAAATGTATAATGTGTAGTCCAAGTTCAAGCAGCCGCTGGCGTAAAGAATACATAGACATATATGGCGTTGATAAACCTCCACTAGAAGTTATTGACAATGCTACAAGTGATGACATATATGCTGCATTGCCTAATGCAATTCATTTGGATATACCAGGAGGCGAACCGTTTTTAAGCGAAGTCGACAAGCAACTAGAACTATTACAACGATATGTAGACACTGGACAAAGTAAAGAAATGACACTGCATTATACAACTAATGCACAAAAATATCCTGATGAAAAATGGTGGGAGTTGTGGAGTAATTTTAAGGAAATAGATCTACAACTTAGCATAGATGGTGTAAATGATAGATATGAATACATACGTTATCCAGCAAAGACAAGTCTACTAGAAACAAATGTACAGAAATATCAGTGCAAAGAATTACTATTAGATAATTTTAGACTGAGTGTAAGCCATACACTTAGCGCATACAATGTCTATTACTTGGATGAATTCTTCGCTTGGTGCAAGCGTAAACGTTTACCTCGTCCATGGATTGGCAAAGTGCATAGCCCGACACACATGCGACCTGATGTGTTTCCGGATAGTATAAAAGCACAGATAGTATCACACATGCGCACAAGCAAATATGAAGATGTGCATACATGGGCAACATACTTAGAAAATAATTCAAGCCATGATCACTACGCAGACTGGCAAAAGTATACAGATAAGCATGACGTTTATCGTAATACAAACTTTGCAAAAACATTTCCAGAACTAGAGGAAGTAATAAATGGCGTTTAATAATATTATGCAATTAGCAACTGCAACGCTAACAGCACAAGGTGCATTTGCTAGTGGTGCTACAGTAGTAGAATGGGGCAACCAACGATTTAGATACAGTGAGGATTGGCTAAATGTATGTGAAAAAACAAGTGGACGAACACTTAGAAAACCCACACAGTTTGTATGGGAGTACTTTGAGGATCTGGGGTTTAGTGATTACCTTGCTATTGATATCAACACTGAACTTAGGTCTATCGCTATGGATCTTAATTTCATCCTAAAAGACAAGTACAACTACACACGAGAGTTTGACTATGTGACAAACAACGGCACTGGTGAACACATATTTGACCAGCGCACAGTGTTTGAGAACATGCACAACTTGTGCAAAGTTGGCGGTACTATGATAAATGTACTTCCTTTTGCGCCATGGTTTAATCACTGTTTTTATAGTTTCCATCCACAGTTGTTCCGTGATATTGCTGCAGCAAATGGATACACTTGGCAGTTTATGTGGTTAGCACAAAACACAGGTAAGTACGTTGAATGCCCTACAGACTTTGATAGTTGGAGTTACTATGAACAAAAAAAGCCTCGCAATCCTATTAGTGATTTGGAAAAGCATTTTGATACCCTTCATAATCGCGAAGGCAAAGTTCATAATGTTAGTATTGTTAGTGCGTACACTAAAACGATGGATAAGCCGTTCCAAATACCGTTCCAAGGACGATATGTAAACGATATAGTAGATGAACTTAAAGATGAATACAGTGTAGATAATGTCGATGCTAGACAAGCAGATCATAAGAGCGCAAACTACTAGTGTTACACTTTAACGAACAGAACAGGGACAGCAAATGTAACTGGGTAATGCGTAGTTTAGAACAAGGATGGACTGCGCCTGGACATCACTTTTGGGGATTTATTAACGACAACGAACGTAAAATAAAAGAGTTGACCACAGATTGGTACTTCTGGGACATGCCCTATTACGGAAGATGGCAACCCGGTGTTGACAAATATTACTGGCGCGGTAGTCGTAATAGTTTGCATTACAAGCACGTTAAAGATTATCCTGATGACAGATTTAGACAATGGAATGTAACTCCGCGAGAATACGGAACAGGCTCTAAGATATTAATATGCCCTAGCAGTGAAACAATGACAAGATATACTACAGGCATGGATGTAAAGATGTGGACAGCAATGGTTACTATGGCATTGCAAAAATACACAGATCGTTATATAGAAGTGCGCTACAAGCCGCGCAATGCAAAAACTAGCGGTCCTGCTGCAGCAACAATACCGTTTGAAGAACAAGCACAAAACACTCACTGTGTTGTTACATGTATTAGTCTAGCAGCAATAGACGCACAACTGCTAGGCATACCAACTATATGTCACCCTAACAGTTTTGCTGCAGATATAAGTAGTACTAGACTAGATGAAATAGAAAATCCTAAACGTGTTGATACACAACAATGGTTTAACAATCTTGCATACAGCCAGTTTACACATGCAGAGATTGAAAGCGGATTTGCTCAAGAGATACTATATGCCTAAGTTATTTGTATATGACACTGACAGACAATTTACTACTCAGATAACACTTGATTTTGCAAGAGGAGCAGTAGCCTATAATAACAGTGTTGGTGGCGATTGGGGTGTAAAGCATATGCCTATTAGCAACTATTTAGAAAACGGTTTACCCAACGACTTAGAGCCAGAAACAGATGCAGTAGCAACCCTTGGTATATTGCGAGGTACTGGACTTATGCTTAAAGAAGCAAAATCTCGAGGCATAGATTACTATTATATTGATCATGCATATTACAATCCTGGATATAAAAAGAAATGCTGGCTGCGTATTACTAAAAACGGACATGCATGCACTACACTTAAAGATGTAGATAGCACTAAGTTTAATGCATATGACCGATACCATATAGAAAATTGGCGTACTAACGCACAGCGTGGCAAGGGGATACTTGTGCTTCCTCCTACAGATGCAGTAGGTTGGTTTTTCGATGCTAAAGATTGGGAACATAATACAGTAGCAAAAATACGTCAGCA
>CEWG01090779.1_pt1 | contig 11795 bp, 10 predicted proteins | sample 361411 | NCBI WGS metagenome assembly CEWG01 (sample SAMEA2622173, study PRJEB7988) | marine metagenome | biome: marine biome (ENVO:00000447); feature: surface water layer (ENVO:00002042); material: "saline water (ENVO:00002010), including plankton (ENVO:xxxxxxxx)" | depth 5 m | reverse complement strand
CGGACCTCATAGTCTTGCTCAATCTTGGCATCTTCAAGCAATGTATAGTGAATGGAAGAAGAAAAAAGGTTATAATAAATTAGATCCTAAAGAGAATGAGGGTCAATTGCAATCTTCTCTTAAGGAATATGAGGAAAGCATCAAAAAGTATACAGCAGATAAGTAGTGGTCTTATAAATTATATTAATAATACTCATTAGAATATGTTATCAACCCAATATCGTCTTCGGTTAGAAGGAATTTGTAAGTCTATTGCGTCTGGAACAGAAGTAAGCATAGATGATATGATTTGGGCACAGAAATTAGCAAAAGCGAATACAAGTGCAAGGGGTATGTTAAATCAAGCAAGAAGATTAGCAACAAATCCGAATGATTCTTTTCTGAATAACTTGAATATAGGAGATCCCGATTCAAGTAATCATAGAAGAGGTTTTGGTTCTCCAGATGAAATAGTAGATTGGTTCCATCAAGATAGATCTGATGATTGGAGACAAAGAGATTAGTTGATTTTTTATTTTTGTATGCTATTATAATAGTAGCAATACATTCTAAATTCACATGCACCTACCAGAATATATGAAAATTTTTCTAGACACAGCAGATACAGATATAATACGAAAGTATTATGGAACAGGACTTATAGACGGAATAACCACCAACCCTACTTTAATTAGAAAGAGTGGTAGAGATCCAGAAGATGTCTATAAAGAGTTAGAGGATATTGGTTTAAGAGATATCAGTATGGAAGTTGTTGGAGATTCCAACGAAATGATTGAAGAAGGAATTAGATTGGCAACAAAGTTTGCTAAATCTTCTACAATTAAAGTTCCTTGTACACCTGATGGACTACTTGCATGTGCGGAGTTATCATGTAAGAATTTAATTAGAGTAAACGTAACTCTTATTTTTGATGTAGCACAAGCTATTCTTGCAGCAAAAGCAGGAGCAGCATATGTTTCTCCCTTTGTTGGTAGATTAGATGATAATTCAATCGCAGGTTTAAATTTAATTAAAGATATTGATGAGGTCTTTAGAGTTCAATGCGTACATAGAACAAAAATACTATCAGCATCAATTAGATATGTGAATAGTGTATCTCAATCATTTGCAAACGGTGCTCATATTGTTACAATGCCACCATCAGTATTTGAGAAGATGTATAATCATGTTCTTACCGATAGAGGACTTGAAATCTTTGATGCTGATCATAAAGCAACGCAGAATTTAATTAATAAATAGTGGTAAATTGGGCATAAGATGACCCCTGTAATAGATTTTATATTTGTAGTTGGTTGGTTGTATCTTCTTGTAACTGCTTTTCGCACGATTGCAAGAGGATGGAACATTGTAGATGAAATGCCTAAAGGATATAGTGTAGAAAAAAGAAAAGTAACGAGAACACCTCATCCAGAAATGGTAGATGTTAAAAATGGAGATGAGTTGCTAGTTCTTAATTTTGGAGAAGAAGAGACAAGAGATCCTCTACTAAAGTCTTTAGAGGATCGTATATCCGAACTTGATGAAGAGGATGAAGATGAAGGAGATGGTGATATAATAGTAAGAAGATGACCCTCGCAACATTTCTATTATTCAGTTGTTTACCTTTTGTTGGGATAACCATGTACATGGGAACCAAAGGTGGATTCTATGATTCAGATAACTATAAGGGAGATGGTTGTGCTCACGACGTAAAAAGATGATTTCATTTCTACTCCTAAGTTCAAGTTTTTTTAATTTTTGTTTTTATATTTTCGCTATAGGATTTGTAATCTCATTAATATTAGAACAGTTTGTAAAACAAACTAATAATGAGGCAAATCTTTTTATCGTGCAGGTAAATAGGAGATATTGTTGGAGACAGGCATGGGTTGTAAATTTATTATGGTTTATGACTAACGTTAGTCTATTCATTGTATCAAGAAATATGCAACCTACGGTAGATAGTTTTTGGGATGGTGCACTATGATAAAAAAATTACTTCCATGTTATGATGCTATGCTTCATACTAAGGTTGATAAATGTAGTTACAATTTAGATAGATCAAAAATTTCTTGTCGTTTACATGAAAATATGTACCATTATAAGGGTATTGGTCTTTCTGCAAATCAAATTGGGATCAATGAAAGAGTTTTTGTAATGATATTAGATGTTGATACACAAGAAACAATAACATGTTTTAATCCTAAGATTTTAAAGTATTCAAAAGATATAGTGGTTATGGAAGAGGGATGTCTCTCATATCCAGACGTATACTTAGATGTGCCAAGACCAGAATCAGTTGTTGTAAAATATGAGGATGAAGGGAAGAAAATTCATAAATTAAAGTTAGAGGGATTGTCTGCTAGAGTATTTCAACATGAGTATGACCACATGGAGGGGATTGATTTTTCTCAGAGAGCAGACGTTACTATAAATACTTCAAAGGAATTAACATTAAATTAATGGACGAAATTTATAACCTAAAACCAGAGTCTATTTTTGATGTTGCCGATGAATCTGTATTTTTTGAAAAGAAAGATCCAGAACATAAAGGTTATATTAATTCTGGAAATTGTTATGAATTATATTATGCAATCTCAAAATATTATAATCCAGACACCATCTTAGAAATAGGAACAAGAAATGGATATAGTTTATATTCTTTAATGCTAGGATCTCAAGTTCTTAGTAAAGTTATTGGATATGATAAAGAGTTGGATCGCACAGTGGTAACGAGAGATAATTTATCTCCTCATGTTCCTAGTGGAGTCCAATTTGAAATTAGACATGCAGACAGTCAAAATCTATCTCAGCTAGATGATATGTATCGTTTAGTTCATATAGATGCTGATAAGTCTTTTGAAGGAACATATCATGATCTAGAGTTAACCTTTAAAAAAGCAAGAGTTGTTCTTGTTGGTGACATTGGATTGGATTCAGATGAGAGATCTGCTAGAGATGCAGTCTTAAGATATTGTTACGATAAAAAGGATTTTATCAAGCAAACACATCTAATCGAATCCCACAATGGCATTTATATCATAGAGTACAAAGGTTAAACCTAAATAATTTTAAGTAACAATCATTTATGGAAATTTTATCCTCTCCCCATCAGTATTTGTTTAATTTGAAAACTACAAGTTCCCAAGAAGCAAAAAGATTATGGAGGCAAGAGGTAAAAGAGCGATGGCACTATAAGTGTGCCTATTGTGGGTCGGGAAAAAATCTAACAATTGATCATATCGTACCTCGTTCAAAGGGAGGAACTGATTTTACAAAAAACGTGGTTTGTTGTTGTCATGATTGCAATCAATCTAAGTCTCATATCCCTTGGGAAGAGTGGTATTTTGCTCAAGATTTTTTCTGTCAGAAAAAATATAGAAAGATAAATGAGTGGATGGAACCAGAACCTCCAAAGAATTTGTTTGCATATCGTCCCAGAAAAAATAGTGCTTCTTAAATTATTATAAATAACCCAGAACAGTAGATACTGTTATATTTTTGGTAAATACCGAATGTTTAGATGGCTGATCCCATAATTAAGTTTAAGAGGTCTGCGGTACCTGGCAAAAAACCAACGGTAGAGCAGCTCCCATTAGGCGAACTAGCAATAAACACTTACGATGGTAAACTCTTCCTGAGACAAGACACAGGAGGGGTTGGTATCACAACGAGAGTTGTGGAGATCGGTGCAGGAACAACAGCAGGTAAAACATTTTTTGTAACAACAAACGGTAGTGATAGTAATACAGGTTTAAGTGTTGGAGAATCATTCGCATCAATTAAGGCAGCAGCTGCTGCAGCAGTAGAAAGAGATACAATTAAAGTTCTTCCAGGAACATACGTTGAGAATAATCCAATTTATTTGCCTAAAAATGTAGGTGTAGAAGGTGCTGAACTTAGAAACTGTTTAATATCAGCACAAAATCCAGGACAAGATTTATTTTATGTCGGACAAGGAAATCATATAACAGACGTAAGTTTTATAGGACAAGCCGCTACAGATGGTGCAGCAGTTATTGCATACACTCCTTTGTTAGGTGTTAGCACTAGCATATATTTTGATGCTGCCAACTTAATAAGACAAAATATTCAATACATATCTCATGAATCTGTAGGATATGTAACCAGTACAGATTATCAATTCAGTTCACATACTATAACTAATGCTGATTATAGTCCAGTAACAGGTATTTTAACTGCGACAGTTGCAAATCATGGTTTTAATACTGGAGATGTTGTTAGATTTGCCCATGAATCCATAAGATTTTCATGTACATATGGTGGTGGTGGGGAAGAATCCTACCCAAGAGCAACTGATTATGCGATGAATAGGGACTTACCTATAACAAAGAAAGATGCAAATACTTTTGAAGTTAATATTCTTGAAACTGCACCCTCTACTGATACATCTCCACATACATTTGTCTCTGCAACAACAAATGGTCTTAAGAGAGCAACCTTTAACTTAGGAGTTAGTTCAGTTACTAATTGCGTTGAGGATGTTCAATCAGTTTTAAATGCAATAACACATGATATAACAAGAGGTGGTAACTCTAAATCAGTTGGTGCAGGTTTATCCTACTATAATGGAACAAACTTACAGCATATTGTTGGAGTTGCTTCAGAAACAATAGATGTTTTCTATCGTTCTGCAAATATTTCAAGATCTATTATTAATAATTCAACATGGGGAAGCACTGGAAGTGGTATATCTTCTGCTGTAACTGGTGCAACATATGATAGAACTACAGGTGTTATGACAGTTACTGCACCTGTTCATGGTTTAATTAGAGATGATGCTGTAAAAATAACAGGTATTGCTTTTACATGCCAATATGCAGGAACTCCAACAGGATCTCCACAAACATTTAATATTACTGTAGGGAATGCAGGTGCATCTGCTTATGTTTTATCTGGAACAGATAGAAGTGTAACTCATAGTTCTGCAAATAATGCAACTGTTACACTTGTAGTTGGAGACACAGTTAACTTTAATGTTAATGTAGCTGGACATCCATTCTTCATCAAAACTAATACTTCAACAGGAACAGGTAATCAAGTTTCAACTCCTGCAGCAACAAATAATGGTGCTCAAAGTGGAACAGTATCTTGGACACCTAATACTGCAGGTACTTATTACTATATTTGCCAGTATCATGGTGGTATGGTAGGAACTATTACTGTTAACGAACAAGTTACTGCCACAGAATATCCTGATGGAGCTTATGGATTTACTTTCCCAGTTAAGAGAGTTGTTAATGATAATAGTTTTGAAGTTGTAGTTGGTGTATCAACTGTAGATCACTACTACTATAGTGGAGGAACAATATTAAAACAAAGAAATTATAATAATGATTTTACTCAGGTAAGAGATAGAGGTATTCAACCATCAGGAATGTTTAATGATGCTGTAAATGGTTGTGCGAGTGTGGTTTCGGCAATTTTTACATGCACAGGAATTGTAACTAGTATTATTGAAAATGGTCCTTCCGCATTTGCAGGTGGTTCTGGTATCACAACACAGTTTCCTGGTAATAATGGTACTATAAACTCTGGTATTTTAACTGCATCTAACAGTCCTTCCCAAGGTACAGGTCCAATTACAAAAGGTCCTTACATAAGAAACTGCACTAACTTCATTGCAAATAGTATTGGTGCTAAGATTGATGGATTTAATGCTGATGTTGGAGACTTAGGAGATACAGTCGGTGTTCAAGGTTCATTTAACGTTGACTCATATACTCAATATAATCAAGGTGGTATTGGAGTTTCAGTTACTAATGGTGCTTATGCTCAGTTAGTTTCGATATTCACTATATGTAATGATCGTGCAATTTATTCAGGTGGTGGAGGGCAATTAGATCTTACAAACTCTAACTCTTCATTCGGTAGAGAAGGATTAGTATCTGAAGGAACAGGAGATAATGATAGTAAATGTCTTGACAGATATAGTGCTACAGTTGGAACTACAACTGAAACTACTATTAATTATGGTAGAGGACAAAACATAGTTACTGTTGAGGGTGTTGGTACATTCAGACCTTACAGAGGACAATCAATATACTTTGATGAAAAGTATTTCTCTGTTCAAGGTGTAACCATGACCAATGTTGGTTCTGGTTATTCTACAGCACCATTAGTATCAGTAACAAGTCCAACAGGACCAGGAAATGCAATTACTGCTCAGTTAACTGCCAACCTTAATGCACAGGGAGAAGTAACAGGTGTTAATATCATAACCACTGGATTCCAATACACTGCTGATACTCCTCCAGTTGTTACGTTTGCTGCTCCTGTTGGTGGTGGAGTAACTGCTACTTGTACTACTTTAACTGCACCTATATTATATACAGTTGATGAAGCAACATTACCTTCAAATGGTATCTCAACAGTTACTTTAGTTCAGAATCTAAATAATGATGTTGGATTCGGAAGCACTGCATATTTCTCTAGACAGAGTTTGCAAATTGCTTCTTCTCATTCATTTGAATATGTTGGTGCAGGTAATGCAATTGAAACTGCGAGACCATCTAAAGGTGGTGTAACAGTTACAGATAATGAGGTTATAAAATTAGACGGTGGAGAAGTTATATACACAAGCACGGATCAAGATGGTAACTTCAGGATTGGTGATGGTGTAGTTATAGATCAAACCACAGGAACTATATCAGGGTCGATTTACGTTAAGAGTTTGTTCAGTCAAGTTACACCATTCATTCTAGCTTTAGGAGGAGATTAATCAATGGCAGCCGCATCAGCAGCAGTAAATACCTTTCAGACTGTTACCCAGACAGTCTCGACATCGGAAGCAGTAGTGTATACAGCACCAGTTGGGTATACTGGAGTTGTTTTATTAGCACAATGCACAAACATGGGTTCAACCACTTATACAATGACTTTTCAATTCCGTAGAGAAGGAGTTGATGTTCCTTTGATTTCTGAGGTTCCCATACCTCCAAATGACACAGTCAATTTATTATCTGGCAAACTGGTTTTGGAAACTGGAGATTCTCTAGTAACCAATGGTAGTAATGCAACGAATTTGAAGTTTTTAACTAGTATTCTAGAAACATCCAACCTTTAATTCTATAAAATAAAATGGCAGGACCAGTAAGATATCTAAGCGGTAGACAGAATAAACTGAAGATTGGTATCCCCGATTACAGAACGGAGGATACTTCTTTAGTAGTTTTGGGTCGCGTAGGTATTGGGACTACCAACGCTACTTCTGATCTCTACGTAAAAGGTGGCGGTGAATTTACTGGTGTTGTAACTGCAACTAAATTTGATGGTACATTTGAGAATGTAACTCTTACTGGTGTAACAACAACTCAAGAATTTAATACTACTGTTATTGAAACAGAAACTATTAATATTACAGGCATCTCAACCTTTGGAGATATTGTAAATTTAATAGGTGCGACAGCAGGTGTAACTTCAGTTACATTTACTCCCTCAACAAATACTGTAAACTTCCTTGATTCTGCTAAAGCAACATTCGGAGATGGGGGAGACCTCCAGATATTTCATGACGGAGAAAAAAGTGTAATCAGCGATAATGGAACTGGTAAACTCTTAATTAGAGGTGAAAATTCTATTGAATTTACCGATTTAATAGGTGGAGATTATCTAAAAATGAACCTTGAGGGTTCAGTTCAGATATATCATAATGATGTAGAGAGAATAACCACAACTGGATACGGAGCTACAATTAGTGGCACAACTGGAACTAGACAACTACAAGTTTCAGGTGTTTCTACCTTTGTTGGTCCTATGGATATTGAGGATTCCATAGATGTAGATGGACAAACTCAATTAGATGCTGTAAATGTAGCAGGTGTTTCTACCTTTGGTGCTGCAGTAGATATAAATGCTGATGTAAATATTGATGATAATACTTTAAATGTTAACTATGGAGCAGCTGCTCCTACTGGTTCGTTGATCCGAGTTAGTACAGTTAATAGAGATGTTGATTTAATTAGATTAAGTGGAGCATCAAATGATATTGCACTGAATAATGGTGATTATGGATTTAATCTAAAATATTTGGGAACAAGAGATGGTAATGATAAAACACTTTCATTCATAACTGATAATCAAACAGGTACACAGGTTGAAGCACTTTCAATACTACAAGATGGTAAGGTTGGTATTGGAACAAGTCGAGCTACTAAAGCACTTGATGTTTATGGAGAGACAAGAACTACTGATCTTGTAGTAACTAAGTCTGCAACATTTGCAGGAGTAAGTGTATCTGATGAACTTGGTGGATCATTAACAGTAACAGGAATTGCAACATTCGGAGACACAATATATGTTGGAGAAAGTTTATATCATAAGGATGATACTGATACTTACATAAAGTTTGAAGACGATAATGTAAAAATATTTGCAGGTAATGAACAATTAATAGATGTATATGAAGGTGCACAAGACTATGTAAAACTAGGTGATGGTGGCGATGTAGATATTAATTTAAATGATGCTTTACATGTTGATGGATTAACAAAGAATGTTGGAGTTGGAACTACAACAATCCCAAGTCAACAATTAGATGTTGACGGAAACTTAAGATTACAAGGTGCTTTATACGATAAAAATAATCAGTCTGGTAGTAGTGGACAAGTATTAATATCAACAGCAGATGGTATTGACTGGGTAGATGGTGCTCCTTCAAATGCTATTGCAGGTTTTACTGTTAAAGATGAGGGAACTCAACAAGGAACTCTTGGTTCTATAACACAGATTGATTTTGTAGGAACAGGAATAAACGCATCTGCTTCTGGAAATATTGCGACTGTTACATCTAATGCTGTTACACCTGGCGGTGCAAACCATAACGTTCAGTTTAATAATAGTGGTAGTTTTGATGGTGCTACTGGATTAAATTATGATGATGCAACAGGTCGTGTCGGTGTTGGAACCGATACTATGGATAGAACTCTCACAGTTAAGGGAGAGGTAGGTGTATCTAGTAATGTATATGGTTATCGATTCTTTGCTACAGAGTATACTCCTTCTGCAACTAATGAACTTGTAACTAAGAATTATCTTGATAACTTCCAATCATCTATTACAGTTCAAAAAGCAGTGTCTGCTGCAACTACAGCAAATATTGCAGGTGGATATGATAATGGAACTGCAGGAGTAGGTGCAAAATTATATGGAAATACAAACGCTGCATTAGTAATTGACTTATTTGCAGGATTAGGATTTGATGATAGAATCTTAGTTAAAGATCAAACTGATAAACGACATAATGGTATCTACACAGTCAATCGTGTTGGTAGTGGTTCAACTAACTTTGAACTTGTTAGAGCAGGAACATATGATACTGATGATGAGATAGCACAAGGTGACTTTACCTTTATTAGTAATGGTGCTGTTAACGGAGGAACTGGTTGGGTTCATGTAACTTCAGGATCAGTTTCGATTGGTAGTTCAATATTAGAATGGGCACAATTCACATCTCCAACTATAACTCTTGCAGGTGCAGGTTTAATCAACCCTAACCCTAATGAACTGGCAGTTGCAACAGCATCTGCTGATCGTATTATTGTTAATGCAAATGATATTGATTTAGCACCTGTAACTAATTCTAAATCAGATATAACAACTGGAGATAATTCTTTTGTTACTGAAATTAACGTTGATGATTATGGTCGTGTAATTGGTGTTGTTACAAGTAATGTTCATCGGGATGCAACAGATTCTGTTAAAGGTGTCGTTCAGATTGATAACACTAACTTAATAATTAATTCAGGTGAACTATCACTTTCACCAACATTAAATGTAGATGCCATCAATGCATCTGGAACTAACACACTTGGAATTACAACAACTCAGGTATTACATGCTAAGTCTGTTAGCAGTGTTGGTGTTATAACTGCATTCTCTGGTCTTGATGTTAAAGGAAGATTATACGATAATATAGATCAAGTTGGAACAACAACTTCAATTCTAACCTCTACTGGAATTGGTGTATCATGGGCACTTATTGAAGAGGTAGCATTACAAGGTCGCCAAGGTATTCAAGGATTACAAGGTCGCCAAGGTATACAGGGAACTCAAGGACCACAGGGTACGCAAGGAACTCAAGGTCGCCAAGGTGTTCAAGGAATACAAGGTCGTCAGGGAACAACTGGATCTCAAGGTACACAAGGAACTCAAGGTAGACAGGGTATCCAAGGTATTCAAGGAGAACAGGGAATCCAAGGTCGCCAAGGTTTACAGGGAAATCAAGGTACTCAAGGCATTCAGGGAGAGCAAGGGATACAAGGTCGCCAAGGAATCCAAGGTGTTCAAGGCACTCAAGGAATTCAAGGTTCTCAAGGTAGACAAGGAATACAAGGTCAGCAAGGTCGCCAAGGTATTCAAGGCATACAAGGAACTCAGGGAACTCAAGGCACACAGGGTACACAAGGAACACAAGGTACTCAGGGTACACAAGGAAGGCAAGGTACTCAAGGACAAGTTGGTAAGAGAGGTGGAATTGAGTATCTATTCAGTACTAATACATCAAACTCAGATCCAGGTAGTGGATTCTTAAAATTCAATAATGGAACAATTGGATCTGTATCCAGAATTTATATTGATGATGAAGATGATTTTGGCACAGATCAATCAGCTTGGATTAATAGTTGGGATGATTCAAGCAGTGATGTTGAAGGTTACATAACAATATTCAGTTCTGATAATTCTCAGAGCAGTAACTACGTATTCCAAGTAAACACTATAACCGACATGAGTGGTTACTACTTAATCGGTGTTACATTAATATCAAATAGTAGTAGTGTACCTGGATCTGGAGAGAGATTATCTCTTGGGTTTAGTAGAACTGGAGATAAAGGTACTCAAGGTACTCAAGGTAATCAAGGTCGCCAAGGAATTCAGGGTGTTCAAGGTATTCAGGGTCAGCAAGGTCGCCAAGGTGTTCAAGGTATACAAGGTAATCAAGGTCGCCAAGGTATTCAGGGTATTCAGGGAGAGCAAGGTATTCAGGGTATCCAAGGAAGACAGGGTAATCAAGGTACACAGGGAACTCAAGGACCCCAAGGAACTCAAGGAAGGCAAGGTGTTCAGGGTAATCAAGGTGTTCAGGGTATTCAAGGAACTCAAGCTGCACAAGGTACTCAGGGAACTCAGGGTACACAAGGTACTCAGGGAACTCAGGGAACTCAAGGTACTCAGGGATATCAAGGTGTTCAAGGTCAACAGGGAAGACAAGGTACACAAGGAGAACAAGGTAATAACGGAAACCAAGGAAATCAAGGTACTCAAGGTATACAGGGTAATCCAGGATCTAGGACTTACACAGTAACAAATAATGGATCAAGTAATTATATAATTGATACCTTCAGTAATCCAACCTTAAAATTATTAAGAGGATTTGCATATACATTTAATGTAAATGTTTCAGGACATCCATTCTGGCTTCAAACAAGTGCAGGTGCATATAATAGTAGTAACGTTCTTACTACTGGAGATGGTGTAACTAATAATGGTTCTCAATCAGGAACAATAACTTATGAAGTTCCATATAACGCACCAAATACCATCTACTATGTTTGCCAATACCATTCAGGTATGGCTGGTAGTATTCAGATAAGTGATTTAGGACCTCAAGGTACTCAAGGTCGCCAAGGAACACAGGGAACTCAAGGACCACAGGGAACTCAAGGAACTCAGGGTACACAAGGTATCCAAGGTATCCAAGGTCAGCAAGGTCGCCAAGGTATCCAAGGTATTCAAGGAACTCAAGGTCGTCAAGGAACTCAGGGTACTCAAGGTCGCCAAGGTATTCAAGGTATTCA
>CEWG01027781.1_pt1 | contig 11800 bp, 5 predicted proteins | sample 361411 | NCBI WGS metagenome assembly CEWG01 (sample SAMEA2622173, study PRJEB7988) | marine metagenome | biome: marine biome (ENVO:00000447); feature: surface water layer (ENVO:00002042); material: "saline water (ENVO:00002010), including plankton (ENVO:xxxxxxxx)" | depth 5 m | reverse complement strand
GTCAAAGCTTATAATTTATCTGGGCAAGTAGTAGATTTAATTAAATCCAGCAATATGAATGCAGGTAATCACACTTTAATTTGGGAGCCATCTTCATTGCCAAGTGGTGCTTACATTATCAAGGCAGAATATGCAGGTCAAGTATCAACCCAGAAAGTGATGTTGATGAAGTAAAAACATTCAACAGCATAAGAAACTTAAAAAGCCCTTATCATTGCGATAGGGGCTTTTTTTCTTACATTTTAGTTGTTATTCTTATAATTTTACGTGTGTATAAATTGTTCTATATATTGTTTTGCTTTTCTATTGTCTCTGCAGGTGTGACTGGAAAGATAAGAGGTAAAGTATATGATAGCGAAACGAATGAACCTTTAATTGGTTGTAACATTATTATAAATCAACTTTCTATAGGAACGGCTACAGATTTCAATGGAGACTTTATTATTATGAATGTTAAGCCTGGTACCTATACAATATCAATATCAATGATTGGGTACTCTGATTACATTCTTAATGAATTGCAGATTAATTCAGATTTAACAACGGATATTGATGTTCCAATGAGAATTTCTGCTTTAGAAGGAGCAACCATTGTTGTTAATGCAAACAATAATAAGATTAATAAGAACCTTACTTCATCGACTGCTATTATTACAACTGAAAAAATTGATAAGTTGCCTGTAAATGAAGTTTCTGATATTATTAACATTCAAGCTGGATTTATTGATGGTCATTTAAGAGGAGGAAGAACAGGTGAAATTGCTTATTGGGTTGATGGAATCCCTGTAACAGATCAGTATGATGGTAATACTGTTGTGGATGTTAGTAAAGATATGGTTCAAGAGATGCAGCTTATATCAGGAGCTTTTAATGCTGAGTACGGTCAAGCAATGAGCGGAATCTTGAATATAATCACAAAAGAAGGAAACGAAAATTTTGGTGGCTCATTGGATTTATATTCTGGCGATTTTCTTTCAAAGGATGGTAATACTTTTTTAAATATCGATTCTTTCGACCCGCTAACAACAAAAAATATATCCCTCAATATTCACGGTAAAATAAATAGCAATCTTTATTATTATGCAAATCTTAGAAATATATATTACCAAGGTATTTATGAGGGAAAGAGATTGTATAATCCTGAGAGCTATGGGATGGTTATGAATAATGCTGATGGGGAAGAAATATTTCATATTTTGGGGAGTAATTCGTTATTAGATTCAATTTTAAACGTTCAAACAATGACTTCAAGATTGATGGATATTACAAATGAAAATTTAGTTAATAGTATGTTAGACTCTTTGTTAAAAGCTCATGGCAACCCAATTGGAGATCAAAAATACGTACCCATGGATTGGAATCATAAAAGATACTTTCAACTAAATACAATTTGGAAAATGAGTGATAAAACAAAGTTAAAATTGTGTCTAATAAGTGATGATGTTGAATATCAAGATTATGATAGGATGTATAAATTTAATCCTGACGGCAACTTGGTTAAGAATCGTAATGGGATTACATCGTTAATTCAATTAAAAAGAATTATTAATGAGCAAAGTTTTTTAACTTTCGGATTAACAAATTTTAGCAAGCAATATAAGCACTCTGCTTTTAAAAGTCAGAGTTTATATGTTCATGATCAAATGAATGACGTATTAGATAGTTATAGTTTTTACGTCGGGGGGTCAAATAATAGTAAATTTAGTAGAACTACAAAAACCCAAACCTTCAAAATCGATTATACAAATCAAATTAATTCTTCAAACATGATTAAGGTTGGCTTTGAAGCTAGAAATCACAAAATTAATTATAGTAATATTTATTTACAACCACCATTGGAAAAGATTAGCATTGATCCAATATACGATTCCCCATATTTAAATACTCCAAGAATTATGCCTGATTCAACAATATACTTCAGTGAATATGAATTTTCTCCATTTGAATATAGTTTTTATTTTCAAGATAAGTTAGAGCTAGAAGAATTAATTATGAATGTAGGTTTAAGGTTTGACTTGTTCGATTCTAAAGGTAGAATTTTAAGTGACCCACAAGACCCATCAATATATAATCCTATCAAACCTTCAAATAGATATCATGATGATAACAATAATGGTATTCAAGATTTGAATGAAAGCAGTGTAAGCAATTCTGAACGAATGACTTACTGGTATAAAAAACCATCTTCGAAAATCATGATTAGCCCAAGGTTTGGTGCTTCCTTTCCATTCTCTGATCAAGGAGTGATACATTTTTCATACGGACATTTTTTTCAAATCCCAAGATTCGAACTTTTATACCATAATTCTGATTTTGACTTAAATCAGGGTACTGGTAATGTTGGAGTAGTTGGTAACGCAGATTTAAAACCGGAAAAAACTGTGAGTTATGAAATCGGTTTTAAATATCAGTTAAATATTTTTACAACTATAGATGCGACTTTCTATTTTAGAGATATTAGAGACCTAACTGGAACAAGAACAGCAGAAATTCCTATTTTTGGAGGCGCATCAACATATAGTAAGTACGAGAACTCAGATTTTGGATTTGTTAAAGGATTAGTTTTATCAACAGACTATTTTAATATTAACGGATTTTCTTTTAATCTAAATTACACCCTTCAACAAGCCAAAGGAACTGCATCAGACCCGAGTCAGTCGTGGAGCTTCTATCAAAATGGTAATATCGCTGAAACTTCGTTAATTCCACTTGATTGGGATCAGTCTCATACAATAGCTGCTATTTTTTCTTATTCAAATACTGATTATGGTTTTAGCCTGATTGGTAAGTTTGGGTCAGGGCTACCATTTACACCATTATCAACTGCAAATATTGCTTCTTTAGTTCAGAACTCAGAAATAAAGCCTGCTACATCAAGCTTTGATTTACGTTCTTTTTATAACTTAGATTTTGGTACTTACAATGCGCAGATTTACATTAATATACTAAATTTATTTAATCAGATTAATGATTTAGGTGTTTACAATGACTCAGGGGTTGCTCATTATACAAGTTATGCTCAAGACGCCTTAAATCAAAATACCGGTCAATACGTAAATACAATACAGAGTTGGTTTAATAATGAGACCTATTTTTCAAACCCAAGAAGAATAGAAATTGGATTTAAATATGATTTTTAAAAAAAACATATATATATTTTTATTTTTTTCAGTTATGATTTGTCAAAACTCAGGCCAAGAGTATAGAAGATCTGGTATTCACAATGGAAATCTTGTAAAAACTGTTTTTGGGAATTGGGGAGTAGTCGGCCAACCTGCATATTTGGGTCCAAGAGGAGCATGGATTGATGAAAATAATGGATATATAGGTGATGTAAGCCTTCTTGTGGGAGCAGAAGTTACAGCTCCAAATCTTGATGGAGATCCAGTGACATTCCATTCTGTCGTTGTCTGTCCAATAGATCGTCCTTTTCTTGGTTCTAAAGAACAATCATCATCAGGAGTGCCGTGGGGTTTTGAGCCCGTATCTGGTTATATTAATGAATCTCAAGAATTAATTGCTATGAGCACTAATCCTTCTTCGTGGCCATCATCTTGGCCAAACAAAGATTCAAGTTGGAACGGTAAATGGAATGGTTTTTTTGGTCAAGATGTCCAAAATATTCAGCAAGAAAGTTTTTATGTTATGAATGACAATAACGATGAGGAGTTTAATTACTCACAAAATAATCAATGGGGTGTTCAGTTTAAGCCAGATCCAAATAACTTAAGTCTTAACGGTCTTGGTCTTGAAGTAAAAGTTAGAGGTATGCAATGGGGGCAATTTTTAGCGCAGGATTGTATCTTTTGGTTGTATGAAATCACAAATAACAGTAATACAGATTATAATAAAGTTGTTTTTGGAGAACTCGTGGGCACTTATGTCGGTGTTACTGGAAATGATGATTCAGCACAAGAATTTAACGATGATTGGTCTTTTTTTGATGTTAATGAAAATATAACATACACTGGCGATTTTGATAATGATTGTTCCTCAAATCCTAACTGGGTTGGTGATGTAGGTATGGTAGGATATGCATTTTTAGAAAGTCCAGGTAATCCATACGATGGTATTGATAATGATGGTGATGCAGTAAATTTTGGTTTAGCTCCTTCTTTTGATGAATTAGATTTTGAAGAGATTATTATAGAAAATGGTAGTTCAATAGTAACTATAGATTCAAATTTTAATAGAAATATTATTACTATAAATGAAACTAATGGTTCAATAATAAATGTAACATCGCAAGATAATGAAATTGAAATAGTTTTAGGAGAAACAATTTTATCAGAGGGTAACCTAATTGATTTTAATGGAGAAATAATAGTTAATCCAAATGCATACGATGGTTTGGATAACGATTTGGATGGACTTATTGATGAGAATTACTATCTACACTACAGACAAAGGAAAGTTGATCAAAACGGAAATATACTTTTTGATATTATAAATCCTAGATATTTCATTGATTACCTAAGTGGTTCCGGTTCAGATAATTTAATGATTGATGAAAATAGATCGGATGGTATTGATAATGATGGTGATTGGGATAGTTCTTATGATGATTTAGGTGCTGACGGATTAGCCAATACAAATGATTTAGGAGAAGGGAATGGATTCCCAGATGCAGGAGAACCTAATTTTGATGAAACAGATCCTGATGAGTCAGACCAAATTGGACTCAGTAGTTTTGATTATTTTGTGCCTGCAGATAATTTCCCACACAGTGATGATGAAGCTATATGGGATAGAATGGCTCCTGGTTTTTTTGATGTACCATCTTCAATTTCTAACGGCTTACCAACCAATGGAGAAGATGGTGATTTTATTTTTAGTTCAGGATATTTTCCTTTAAAAGCTGGTCAAACTGAGCGTTTTTCAATTGCTTTAGTTTATGGTGAAGATCAAGCTGATCTCATATCAAATAAAAAAACTGTTCAGTCAATATATGATCAAGACTATAGATTTCCTCCTCCACCAAGCAAGCCAACACTTGTTGCCGTTCCAGGAGACGAAAAAGTTACATTATATTGGGATCGTATAGCTGAAGAACAAATAGATCCTGTACTTAAAGAATATGATTTTCAGGGTTATAAAATATACAAAGCTACCGATCCTAATTTCAATGATGTTAGAAATATTACAAATGCAAATGGTGTAATTGAGGGTTATTCTCCAATAGCTCAGTTTGATTTAATGGATGATATTGGAGGTTACTTTTATCCATCCCAGGAATTATTTGAAAGCTCACAAGGATATACTTTCTTCCTTGGTGATAGTACTGGATTAGTCCACCAGTATATTGATGATGATGTGCAAAATGGCAGGACCTATTATTATGCTGTTGTTGCTTATGATAATGGTGATCCTGATTCTATGTTCCCTTCAGAGAACTCTAAATTAATTTCTGTTCTAAATTCAGGAGATATATTGCTTGACCAAAACACAGCAATTGTAACGCCAAGTTCAAATGCTGCAGGATATTCTTTAAACAGTAATATTGATATTACTCATTTTGGACCTGCTACTGGAAGTTTATCAATAAGTGTAATTGATGAAACCAAATTGACAGGCGATGAGTATGAAATTACTTTTTTTGATACCTCTATGGACCTAATTGATAATGATTTTGATAACCAAATAGATGAGATTGATGATGAGTACGTTCCAATAACATCATATTATAATGTATTAAATCTAACTGAAATATATGAAACAATAGCTCTTAGTGATACTTTCTATCATTTTCTGCAAAATACAAATATTTCCTCAGAATATTTTAATATTGAGAATCAAAATGGTGAAGAAATATCACTTGATTTCTTTGATGTAGATTATGAAAAAGGAAAATTTCGACTGAAAGAAATAGACAGCGTAATGTCATTGGTAGATTTAGTTGTAAAGTATTTATATTATCCAGTTTATAAAAGTCCGTATATCAAAGACTCGCCATGGGTTAATGAAACTAATGATTCAAATGTTTTTGAAGGTGTAAGTGTATTTTTTGATAATGATTGGGACATTAATTACATTGAGCAAGATTCATATTGGAAATCTAATTTAGATAATAACTACATATTTAGTTTAGGTTTGCAAGATGTTAACTCTATCAATGCATTAAAAATGCCAAATGATTATGTTATTTCATTTGAAGATGATTTAGGAGCAAGTTTTTCACTTGATTTGAACGCATTTCCGGAAGCTATCGTTTCAGACAACCCTACAAATTTTAAGGTTCATGACACCAGTAATAATGTAGAAGTACCTTATTTATTTTTTGACAACGATAATGATGGAAAATTAGATGGCCAAGATATAATTTACTTTTATGAAAAAGACAGCAATGGCAATTATCACTATACATGGAATGTAAGTTTTTTTGATATCGATTTACAAAATCCTATTGAGTATAACTATGAAAATGGTGATTCATTATTTATTTCTGTTACCAAGCCATATAGCTCACGAGATACATTATATTTTCAAACAGAATTACCACTAATTGATCCGCTGTTATCGGTCAATGAACTTGATGATATTAATGTAGTTCCTAATCCATATATTGCTGCGACTAAATTTGAATCTCCACTACCTCCAGGAATAACTAGTGGAAGAGGTGAGCGAAAAATAGAGTTTCAAAATCTACCAAGCGATGCGACACTAAAAATTTTTACTGCTAGAGGACAGCATATACGAACTTTGAATCATTCTGGTAACATACATTCTGGTACTATTGAATGGGATTTAAAAACGAAAGAAAATCTTGACGTAGCATATGGTGTTTATTTTTATATTGTTGAATCTAGTTCAGGTGTGAAAAAGGGTAAAATAGGTGTTATTAAATGATAAAAAGTGTTTCATATTTATTATTATTCAGCTTGATTATATCTGAAACCCAGGTTGGTACATCCTCAGCGAATTTTTTAGGAATTGGAATCGGAGCAAGAGCAATTGGAATGGGTGGTGCATACACATCTAATTGTGATGATCCAAGTATAATCTATTGGAATCCTGGAGCAATAGCGAGATTTGACGGTGATAAATTTCAATCATCTAATGTTTCTTGGTTGGTTGATAGCGATTTACTTTTCTCTACCTTCATAAAGAAGATTAAAAACAAAAGTGTGGGAGTCTATTGGACTTACTTAGATTATGGAAAGGAAGAAATAACTACCTTGGATGATCAAAATGGGACGGGTTTATTTTGGACTGCGTCTGACTTAGTTGTTGGATTGATGTTATCGATGAACATGACTGATAGATTTACGTTTGGCGGAGGAGTGAAGTATATTAACCAAAAAATCTATAATGAATCTTCATCTGCTTTGGCAATTGATCTTGGTCTACTCTATACATCTAAAAATGACAAATTTAATATTGGCATGAGTATATCGAATATTGGTTTTGATATGCGCTTGGAAGGTAAAGACTTATACCAGACTGTTGACCTAGATCCAGATTCGCAAGGAAATAACGAGACAATAATTGCTAATCTAAATACAGAATCATTTCCAATCCCTATTTTTTGTAGAATGGGTTTTTCAATTAAAAAGCCATTCTCCGATAATGTAAAATTATTATCTAGTTTTGATTTTGTGATTCCAAGTGATGATAGTGAGACATTGAATGTGGGATTTGAATTATCAGTCCATGACAGAATATTTTTAAGATCGGGTTACAGTGATTTAGGTAAAAAAGATTCTATAAAGGGTTTAACTTTAGGAATTGGAACTAAATTATATTTATTTGGACAGGATTTTAATTTAAATTATGCATATCAAAACTTTGAAACATTTGGGTTTGTCCCCCATATTGATTTTATTTTTAACCTTTAACTGAGAGAAGAAAATGAAAAAAATTAGTCAATTATTTTCTGTATTTTTAATAACATTATTTTATTTTACTGGATGTAGTTCAACCGGTACAAGCGTCAAGTCTCCTGATAATACTTTATCTTTGAACGTAGTCTCTGAGGGTGGACATATTTTCTACTCTGTTTCAAAAAATAAAACTGAGATAATTGAGAAATCAAAACTTGGAATTATTTCAGATAAATTCAACTTATCAGAAGGATTAAAGATTGCTAATATTTCTTATAATAATAAAAATGAAGAGTGGACACAAGTATGGGGAGAGCAGAAAGTAGTACAGGACCATTATAATGAAATGATACTATCATTAGAATCAAATTCTAATGATTTTTCATTGATTGTCAGATTTAAATTATATGATGATGGATTAGGATTTAGATATGAGATTGATAAAAATGAAGAAATAATACCATTTAGCATTCTTGATGAGAAAACTGAATTTAAGTTAACTGAAGACTCCGAGTCTTGGTGGATTCCTGCTTACGCTTATAGAAGGTATGAATTCCTTTATGCAAATACTTTAATTAGTGAAATCAATAGAGATAAATTCTCTGAACTTGTAGAGCATTTACACGATCCTAGAATAGGCCCCGAAGCGGTTCAAACACCATTCACAACACAACGAAAAGATGGTATTACTATAGCTATTCACGAGGCAAACTTAACTAATTATTCTAGCATGACATTAAAAGCAAATGGTACCTCGCATCTTGAATGTGACTTAATACCTTGGTCTGATGGTGACAAAGTTAAAACTCAAACTCCAATGGTATCTCCTTGGAGGACCATAATTGTTGGAAATAACCCATCAGAAATTATTATGTCAACAATTACTCTGAATTTAAATGAGCCAAATAAAATTCAAGACGTTTCATGGATTCAACCTGGAAAATATATTGGTTTATGGTGGGAAATGATTGGAACTAATCAATCGACATGGGGCTCGGGACCTCATCATGGAGCAACTACTGAAAAAGTAAAAAAGTATATAGATTTTGGTTCTAAATATGGTTTTGAAGGTCTCCTTGTGGAGGGATGGAATACAGGATGGGATGAAAATTGGTGTTGTACTGGAGAAGGTGAGGCTTTTGATTTTTATCATTCACACCCTGACTTTGATGATAAAGAAGTCGCTAAATACGCCAAGGAAAAAGGAATTCGTTTAGTTGGACATCATGAAACTGGTACTCAAATAAGTAACTATGAGTCACAGCTTGATAGTGCTTTCGCTTATTGTCAAAAAATGGGAATAAGAGTTGTTAAAACTGGTTACGTTAATGATGGTAGTCAAAACATAAAGAGAATTAAAAGCGATGGAACCCATGTAAAAGAATGGCACCATGGTCAGTATATGGTTGAACATTTTCGAAGAGTCTTAGAAACTTCGGCCAAGTACGAAGTTGGAATTGTTGTTCATGAACCTATAAAAGATACTGGTCTAAGAAGAACATATCCAAATATGCTTTCTCGGGAAGGAGCTAGAGGTCAAGAATTTAACGGTTTTATGCCCAAAGATTGGAACAATAAACCTAATCATACGACTATATTACCATATACTAGGCTACTGAGCAGTCCCATGGACTATACGCCAGGAATTTTCAATTTAAAGGATTATCGTTATAATAGCCCTGAAGACAGAAAAATTAATACAACTCATCATATACCCAGTACCATTGCAAAAGAGCTTGCGTTGTATGTAATAATTTATGCTCCGGTTCAAATGGCTGCAGATTTGCCAGAAAATTATGAAGGTCACAAAGGCTTTAAATTTATATTGGATGTACCAGTGGATTGGAGTGAATCACTTGCCCTTAATGGTGAAATAGGTAAGTATATTACAATGGCGCGTAAAGATGTTAATAGTGATGATTGGTATTTAGGTAGTATTACTAATGAAGAAAAAAGGCAGATAGATGTAGACTTATCATTTCTTGATCCGGAATTATCCTATTCTGCTACGATTTATAAAGACCCAGAAAATGGTGGATGGGAATCAAAACCTGAATCTCTTGAAATAATTGAAATGGTTTTTAATAATTCTGATATGTATTCAATTGTACTTCCTGAGGGTGGAGGACAAGCAATAAAATTTTCACCAATTAATTAATACAATGAAATTTTTAATCCTAACCATTATTTTATCTTATTCAATTTGTCAAGACTACATCAGTGTTACTTTTAAGGTTGATATGAGCAATGAAGTTGTATCGGAAAATGGAATTCATTTAATGGGCAGTGATGATACTTATGCAGCATTCGGTATGGATACAATCAGTTCTGTAGCTTTTCCTGCATGGAATCCTTCTTCTATACAATTAACAGACGGTGATTTAGATAATGTTTATGAAGTAACAATCTCTTTACTATCGGGAACTCAGTATATTTATAAGTTCATAAATGGAAATACATTTGGTAACGATGAATTAGAAAATCGAGATTTATTCACTTCTGATGAAGATATTGTTTTAGAACCTTTTTGCTTTAATTCAATTTCCCTTTGCGATTCTTTTGATGGGATTGAGTTAGCTAGTTTGCAGTTTACAACAAACTTAAATAATGCTATAGCTAACAACGGATTTACTCTTGGTGATCTTATTATTGTAAGATGGGGCTACGCTGACACACAATTAATTGAAAGAACCGATACATTGAATTCAGGAGGTTTTGGAACTACATTTAGTAAAACAGTAGAAATTCCTGAAATTAATTTGGATAGAGGGCTATTTTATCAGTATTACAAAATTATTGATAACATTCAATTTAGAGAGGTTTATTTCAATTTTGATTATAACGGTGAGGATCAGAATTTAGCAGAAAGAAGATTTTTCAATTTTGACGATAGTATTATTGAGGGAAGTAACGTTGTTATTGACGACAGCATAAATTCAAATGTAGACTCAAGAAGAAGCCCCTTGTTCATGAACACAAATCAAATAGGTCAAGATGTCACTGTTACTTGGGAAGTTGATATGAGACCAGCTTATTATCAAGTTTATTCCGGATCAACTCTTGATGATATCCAAGGAGTAGTAGATATTCTTAGTCCAAATGAGGTTTACCAGTTAGGTGTTTGGATGAATGGTCCTGCAACATATTTAGCTAATGGTGAAGATTGGACTCCATGGGGCCTTACATTATCAAACACTGAATCAAAGAAACTAAATGATGATGGTATAAATGGTGATGAGATTGCAGGTGATAGAATCTATACTATTCAATTAGACTATGAAGCAGAATCAACTTTTGGTCAAGAGTTTAAATTAGGAATTGGTGGTGGCGATAATGAATCAGGTTATGGACTAAATCATATTGAAAACATTAATTTATCTAATACTAAAATTAAAACTTATTGGGGCTCAATAAACCCCATATTTTATGATGCATGGGATTACGATTTAAATGAGCCAACATTTGATGCGTGCGCTGGTCCAGCTGGAGATACCAATAATGATTCTGAAGTTGATGTTTTAGATGTTGTCATTATTGTTGACTATTTAACTGGAGAAACAAATTTAACAGGCGACACTCTTTGTCAATCAGATGCTAACAATGATTTAAGTGTTGACGTTTTAGATATAGTTTTAATAATAAGTTTTATTTTTCAAAATTAGTGAGGATCTATGTTTAAATTCATTTCTTTTTTTATAATTAATTTTTTGATAGCCAATTATGTTTACTGGGAGCCTGCAATTCCTAGCCCTGGAGGCACAATTGAAATTTATTACGATTCTGAGGAAGGTATCCTTGCAGATAATTTAAATTCTGTATTTATTCATCTTGGTTATAATGGTTGGCAAGATACGGAAGATTACGAAATGTTTTATCAACCTCAAATTTCAGATGGAAATTGGTTTAAATTCATTTACAATATACCGGAAGATGCAGAAACAATTGACTTTGTATTTAGAGATTCGAATGAAATATGGGAT
>CEWG01143336.1_pt1 | contig 11806 bp, 8 predicted proteins | sample 361411 | NCBI WGS metagenome assembly CEWG01 (sample SAMEA2622173, study PRJEB7988) | marine metagenome | biome: marine biome (ENVO:00000447); feature: surface water layer (ENVO:00002042); material: "saline water (ENVO:00002010), including plankton (ENVO:xxxxxxxx)" | depth 5 m | reverse complement strand
CAGACTAAAGGATGCAGAAAAAATACATGCTAAAGAAATAGAATTAGCAGAAATCAAAATCACGGAAGAAATGAATAAACAATTTAGTGATAAGGAAATGGAAATTGAAAAACTCAAATCTGAATTGAAAGCGGGAAAAGAAAAAGCTGCCCTGGAGTCCGAACTTGCCATCAAGAAAGCAACTGAGCCTTTGCAGAAAAATGTCGATCAATTACAAGCAAAGGTAGATTCGGCTGAAAATGAAAAAGTATTATTGGAAAAAACTCTTGGAGATAAATTTGAAACTCAAATAAAAGATAGAGATGAAATGATAGAACGTTTGAGGGACTTTAAAGCAAAACTTTCTACTAAAATGCTCGGTGAAACTTTAGAGATTCATTGTGAAAATGTATTCAATAGTATTAGAGCAACTGCTTTCCCTAATGCCTATTTTGAGAAAGACAATGAAGTGATTGGAGGAAGTAAAGGAGACTACATCTTCCGTGACTATGATTCCCAAGGTACACCTTTCATCAGTATAATGTTTGAAATGAAAAATGAAAATGACACTACTGCAACTAAAAAGAAGAATGAAGACTTCTTAGAAAAATTGGATAAAGATAGGAACAATAAGAACTGTGAATTCGCTATCCTAGTATCTGTACTAGAATCTGATAATGAAATGTATAACAATGGAATCGTTGACAAATCTCATCGTTATCCGAATACTTATGTTATCCGCCCACAATTTTTCATTCCTATGATTTCATTGCTGAGAAATGCTGCAAAGAAATCAATTCAAATTAGGAATGAGCTTGCATTATTCAAAGAACAGAATATAGACATTACCAATTTTGAGGATAACTTAAATCAGTTCAAAGAAACATTTGCTAAGCGATATGGGTTAGCATCTGATAGATTTGAGGATGCAATAAAGCAAATCGACAAATCTATCAAGGCATTACAAGATACGAAGGCGAACTTACTCAAATCTGATGATCATCTCCGTATTGCGAATAATAAAGCCCAAGAGGTTACAATAAAAAGGCTCACAAAAGATAATGACACAATGACTGATAAATTTGAGAAGTTAAAAAAGAATGATTAATTATAATCATTTCAATAAAATTTCCAAAGTGGAATTAAACCGGTAACAACTTGTTCAAGCGAATGCTCTATCCAAATCAGATGTGATGTTTTCAAAGCGGGACTGAAGTTCGTCCATTGCTAGATTAAATGCAGTTTTAGGATCATAACTTCCGTCTGTCTCAAAAGAAAGTATGTATGAGCCATCTACTGATTCCATAGTTATTGCACCATCAAATTCAGTATCTCTTCCAGTACCTGGTCCAACTTGATGTAACGCTCTTTCTAGGTCGAATACGTGATTGACATCATCTATTGTCTTGTTAGAGCCGAACAATTTTGCGTTAATGTCTTTGCCGTCGCTGGTTTTTAGCCCAAGGTTGAATAGGACTTCGGCTTTCTTGGGCTTGTTTAAAACTACTTTTTGTAGCGGCCTAAATCCGACACCGGAAACGGGACACCACTTTTGATGAGCCGCGCCTCTACCCAAGCGGGCAAGGGCGTAAAGTTCGAGGTATTGACCTTTGGAGAGGATAGTCAGAGGGATTCTTTTGTGCTCATCCAAAATCTCGTATTTCTGGTCAGATACGGTGGTCAAATCCTCCGCGTAAACAGTGACAGTTTGCTCACCAGAATCTGCGGCTGGGCCTTGAACGTTTAGACTGTAGATAATTTGGCACTGTTGGCAACCTTTTTCAGATTCTGCCTTGTACATACACTCTTCACAATCTTCGATAAATGAAATATTGTCATCACCAAATGTTGGAATTGGAATCATAGCCAATCTATGAGCTAGAACTTCATCTGGCAATACGTTAACCGATTCCATAATTTGTCCGTCGTTTTCGACAACCCCTTGGGTTATGTTTACTCTGGAAATTGCAAGTTTGGGTACATCGGAGATTAGTGCTCTTCTAATCGCATTGACTTGGGAGGAATCTGTTTCGGTCAAAAGGATTCTAATTGCGTTTTCACGTGGCCATCCATCTACTACTTTTGCTTTCATTAAATCTCCTCCAATCAAACTCTTCTGCCACGACGGCCGCCTTTCTTCTTGGTTCCATCGTGTGCTATAGGGGTTACATCCTCGATTCTAGTAATTGTCATACCTGCACGTGTCAAGGCACGAATTGCGGCTTGAGCACCTGGTCCAGTGTTATTGGAAAGGTTACCTCCAGGAGCGCGGTATTTTACGATTAGTTGTGTGAATTCTTTGTCTTTGAGGGCATCAGCCATTTTTTCAGCGGCTCTTGTAGCAGCAAATTGGCCACCACTATCTTTTGAAGATTTTACCACTTGTCCGCCTGAACAGGTGGTAATGGTCTCGGCACCTGTCAAATCAGTAGCAGTGAGCAAGATATTGTTGTAAGAACTGAAGATATTTACAATTGCTCTACGAGTCATCATTGTTCACCTCCGTCACCGACAGAAGGGGCCGCCTCAGCCGCAGCCTTGACTTCATCAGCGAATTCTGGAGTTGCTTCAGGGTCGACCTCTTCAACATTATATTCTGCCATTTCTTTGCGCCCTTCGATAGCCTTGCGAATTGGATGCTCTGGATCGTTTAGATCGCTGCTTGGGTGGTATTTGATTTGTTCCTCTTCGTCGCGCGAAACAGGGTATGAAGGAATTGTGACCTTTTGGTCGCCGATGCAGATAATTCCGTGATTAACTAGTTGTCTTGCTTGTTTGATAGTTGTTGCGAGTCCTTTGTAGTAAACCTGAGCTTGTAGTCGACGATTTAGGATATCTTCAGTACCCAAAGACAGGATATCGTCAAGAATTGCTTCGGAAGAAATCAAGCCCTTGTTGTTTAGAGAAGTAAGTAGGTCTTCCATTTCTCTTTTGCCATGGCCCTCGGTGGTATCAACCATACCGATCAGGCGCATTGCTTGTCTTCTATACCTTCTAAGTTCAGACTTGGCCTTCCAAATCTCACGCATGTTTTTAAGTCCATGTTGGGCTTTAATCCCGTGCTCTTCTTCAATCCTTGATGCCTTCCACGGGTGGGAAGGTGTGTCGAACTTTGGTCTAGAAAATTTTGGCTCTCCCATCTATATCCCTCACTTCTTTCGGTTAACACCTAGTGTTAGGCCACCACGGCCGTTGGAGCGTCCACGTTGCCCACGGACTTTGTTGCCCGAAGCGTGTCTAACCCCACGGTAACATTTCATCGTTCTGAGACGGTTGATATCGTCTTTGAGAGTTAAAGTAACTTGTTGACCTGTCAAATGGATTTCCTCTCCAGATTCTAAGTCTCTTTGTCTGTTGAGCATCCACAACGGAACTGTTTCATTGTAGCCTTCGATTGCTTCACGAAGTTTTTCTTGGTCATCGGCGGACAGGTGTCCGGCTAAGGAAAATGCGTCAAATCCTGTGTTTTTGCAAATTTGAATAGCAGTTCTGGCACCTATTCCTTTTACTGCTGTAAGCGCTGTAGCTAGCGTTTTTAATCCATCCATGTCGGTATCTGCCATACGAAGAATATAGGAAAAGTCATCGCCAAGTTCTTCATCTTTAGGTTGTGCCATATTGTTTCACCATCATGCTTACACACAGTGTGGAGCAGGTTTCCGACCAACCTCCCATATATCAATACCGCGATGCTGCGAAAAGAATCCAAGAATTGAAATAAATAAAAAAAACTAGTTTTTTTGACCATAAATAATCTATTCCAATACACACAATAAACTCATTTCAGATTCCGGATGTTGGATTAGGAATCCCTCTCTTTTGCCGCTGCGTCGGCTCAACTGGCGGTCGAATGAGCCTTGGATTTTTGGTTGGAGCGACGGTTCTAGAGGCGACCTAATTGTTACCTTACTGAGATCATTAATCACTGCCTGTTCTACGAAGCTGTCAACTGTCTCTAGATTTAATTCTTGATGAAATATCTCGACGATCCTTCCTGACGCCTGTATGATAATTTCCCCATACTCATGATTAGCAATTTTCAATTGCTTAGAATGATGAATTTGTGGCCTTCTGCCCGTTGTTTTAATCCAGTAAAAGTCATCGCTGCCAATATTTTCTTCCAGCCAGTATTGTGCTAGGCCACATTCGACAAATGCCGAATCCAAAATGGTAACGTAATCCCCTCTTCTTGGCATTCTTTTCGCACTTACTGGGATTTCTGGTCCAGCATCAAGTGGTTTACCACCTTGAAAAATAAATGGCTCTTGTTTCAAGTCTGGAGATATGCGAATAAATCGGCGGTAGTGATTTGGTTCTGCGATGCACCCAAGCCAAAGCGCTAGTCTGTCTACTCGGCCCTTGCCTCTAGAGGTCCAAGTCCATGTCTTGGCGATGGCTGGCCAGAAACTTTCAACGATGTTCTCAACCTCTAATTTTTGTTGATGAGAAAGTCTCGGTGATAGATCTAATAATATTGCTGGACCGTTATTCGTTGTGCCTAGATGTTCTTTCCACCCAGCTAGTACTTCGCCTAATTTCGGCTGCATTTCATCTAAGGAGTGCGAACGACTGTTTCTCGGCCTGGCAGGGTCCAAGTGAAGTAGGGAGACTTTCTCCTTTGGATTTCCAGTATACGATGACAATTTTTCAATAGCCAAATCGCCATCTCTTCCATCACCGGCTAAGAAAATACTTTTACTCAAGTTTTCTAGATTTTTCTCTCCTCTTTGAGCAAAAATGTTGCAGAAGTTTACTGCGCTCGCTCTCGCTCTTTGTGGATTCAATTCGATACCTAAAACAGGTCTTTTGGTGATAACTGAATATGCTGCAACCTGAATACCACTTCCACAGGCACAATCCAATATATGGCCGTCAGGAAGACTGTATTTATTGAGCAATATTGCTCGAGAAAGGGCTACCTGCCATGGCGTTGCCAGTGGTTTTCCTTCATTAGCATGGAAAAATATCATGCCTTCAGCTGAAGTAGGGTCTTTGACCGACTCAACTAATCCTTCAGAAGATGCTTCCAAGGGCCTTATTATGTCCCCCATTACAATGCCTCATGAATTTGACACATCACTTCTAGTCATGATGCTCTCAAAATGTATTCCGGCTTGATTAAACGCCTCAACGGCTCCTTCTTCACGGTCAACAATACTGATGACTGCTACTACTCTACAATTTGTATCATTGTGAATTCGCTCGACCGCTTTAATCGCAGAGCCGCCGGTAGTTGTCACATCCTCAACAATCACTATATCGCCGCCGTTTTCCAGTGAGGAGCCTTCAATTCCAGGCGGGTTGTTTGTCTTTCTTCCTCCCCGCCCCTTCGGTTCTTTTCTTACCATGAAGCCTCGACGAGGAGAATCCTTACTGGATGTTGAAATAGCTATAGCTGTCAATGGGACCGCACCCAACTCTAATCCACCGACAAAATCAGCACCAAGTTCGTCCATCCGTTGGTTGAATAATTCACCGAGCAGATGACTGGCCTCAGGATGCATCATTACCGGCTTGGTATCGAAAAACCAGCGCGAGTTGCGCCCGCTCGCCAAAGTAAATGCATCATCACTGCCGCCATCGATAAACGCTAGTTCTCTAACCAAACTAACTAATCTAGGCCAATTTGAGTTTTCTCTAAGCGACTGATTGACACCCATCAAGTGATGCTTTGGCTCTAATGCAATGAACTTTGCTTAATAATTTAGATAATGTTGACCTAGTCAAGGATAATTAACACAGGGTATTGTTGATAAGTAGTGCAGCAGCAGGGGAATTGTTGGTATGTCATCCGAAGGTAGTGCTATTGATTTGAGCGTTCACGACCCGCTCATTGGTATAGATCTTCCACGGCTTGAAAGGGAAATGGATGACTATCAGAAATGGTTGGATGAACGCACAGACGAAGCGTATAGAATTGCGGAAAAGGCGCGTTCACAAAATAAGGATCTACAGCCCCATGTCGAAATACCACGCGCCTCGGATTTGGCCGGCAGAACTGAAAAATTATTGATTCAATATCTTGGCGACTACAAAGTTGCTGATGATATCAGAAATCTGTTGGAGATTCATGACCGTGAGACAACCTCGATAATGATGGCGCAGTCTGTTGCTAAAGGATTTCGTCAAGAAGGATTCGACCTAGTAACCGCAATAGATGCGGGATTAAGAGTTGGTTTAGCAATTCTAACTGAAGCGGTACTAGTTGCACCTCTCGAGGGAATCAGCGAGGTTCGATTATTGAACAATGTTGATGGTTCGCAATTTGTTTCAGTGCACTTTGCTGGGCCAATTCGTGCTGCAGGAGGAACAGCCCAAGCACTCGCTGTACTAATTGCTGATATGATTCGTAGAGAATTGAATATCGGTAGATATCAACCAACCGATCCTGAAGTCGAACGGGTAAAGGAAGAGTTTGCATTGTACCGTGGTAATCTCCAATATCGCCCGCCGCCAAATGAAATCGAGGATATTGTTAGAGCGTGTCCGGTAATGGTAAATGGCGAATCTACTGAAAGAATTGAATGTGCAGGATATGGACGGGTTAGAAATATTGACGAAGCAAGAATCCGTGGCGGTGTTTTGCTTGTTATCGGCGAAGGTTTGTGCCTTAAAGCGCCTAAGATTCAGAAACACACCGAGCGATTGAATGTGGCTGGATGGGAATTTATTTCCAAGTTTGCGAACAAAGGAAAAGATGAAAGTGAAAGCGAAGAAAAGAATACATTCAAGTCGAGAAAAGTCAAACCAATTACAAAATTCATGAACGACATTATTGCTGGCCGGCCAGTTTTTGGCAGTCCACAAGAGGCCGGCGGTTTTCGCTTGAGGTATGGCAGAAGTAGGCCTTCGGGGCTCGCTGCTGCATCGGTAAATCCCGCATGTATGTTAGCAATGGATGATTTCATTACTATCGGAACGCAAATGAAAATTGAACGCCCCGGCAAAGCCTGTGCAATCACTCCATGCGATGACTCTGAAGGCCCATGGGTTCTGTTAAGCGATGGGCGTTTTATTCGGTTAGACGACATGAAAAGTTACTCTGAAATCTCCTCAGAAGTAAGATGCGTTTGGGATAACGGAGAACTAGTCGTCGGTTTTGGAGAATTTATGGAGAATAACAAGAATTTGGTTCCTGCCGGTTATGGGTACGACTGGTGGGCAAGTGATTTGGTTGAGGAAATTGATTCGGAGGATGCCATTACGGAGTTTTGTAAAATCATGCAAATTTCCCGCAAAGATTGCCCAGAAGGTATTCCCGGTGAAACACCAATCGATTCAAACAATTCGGGAACCCTATTTGGATACAGGCGAAAATGGCATCGTTTTTTACAACAACAATCGTTGAACTGGGAACAGGCAAAGCTGATCTCGCAACGCTTCAAAACTTCAATGCCCCCACCACACAACCCTTGGTTCTTAGACCTGCCAATCGAATGGGTGCCTCCGTTTCTAAAAATCCTCGAATCAGCAAAAATTGAGGATTCTAAAAATAAATATTCAGGTAAGTACAGTGATAATTTTATTGCCTACCCACTACCTGAGAGTAAGCAACTAAGGATTGCCGGAGGTGCGAAAAACTGGTCAGAAAAGCGCATGAATGAGATACCCCCGGAAACACTGACTCAAGATATGTTAGACAGTTGTCCTGGGATCGATTTCTCCGTTCAACCGTACATTTTCTCCGATAACAACACAGGTTGGACGATGGTTCAACATGGAATTGCCAAAGGAGCTGCTCTACTGCTAGGATTAGCGCATTACCATGATGGGGACGATTTGGTCATAACCTCAGGGTGGTCTGCTGTTTTGGAGGGTTTTGGCTTTGCTGTTGACGGAAATAAAATTATCAATATCGCCAATGCACACGAAATATTCACTAATAAAATCGAACAATTGATGGAGGCAAAGATTGTTCTCGATGAGGAAAACAAACGAATTGATGAATTAGAAAAAGTTCGAACAAGTAATAGAATCGCTGCTGAAACAGAAGCGAGACAAAAGGGGAAAAGTATCAGTGAAACAGATGCTATTGGTAAGAAAGCTGCGAATAGTATTGTAGACGAAGGTCCGAAGAATAAAGATAAATTTTTGGCTGCACAAATTCACCAAGATGATTACATGGTTGACGGAATTCTACCTCAAATCAGGAAGATTTCCTCCTTACGCTGGGAACATTCTGCGCCGATAAGAGTCGGTAGTAGGATGGGTCGTCCGGAGAAATCTGCACCAAGAATCATGAACCCGATGGCTCACACATTATTTCCTATTGAAATGAATGGTGGCAATCAAAGATTGATGAGTATTGCTGCGCAAAAAAAGGATATTAGGACGCAATTAGGCAAGAGAATATGTTCTAAGTGCGGCAAAGGTTCTCCATTCATCACTTGCCATCATCGAAAATTAGACCATAATGGTCATGAGTTGGTGGGTGAAACCTGCGGTGGGAGAACTGACTTCGAAGGAGAGTTGGGTCAAAATCGCAGAAGAAGAGGCGAGCTGATGACCGTACCTATCGACTCTGCTCTCGAGGATGCTAGGATTAAGTTAGGCATCGATAGGCTTCCCAAGACTATCAAATGTATGAAGAAAATCGCCAGTAAAGATCAAACTCCTGAACCGCTGGAAAAGGGTATATTGAGAGCCAAATATGACTTACCAGTATTCCGTGATGGAACAGTTAGATTTGATATGAGTGATGTTCCAACTACTCACTTTACCCCTAGGGAAGTCGATGTCTCATGGAAAACTCTAGTCAATCTGGGCTATACTCATGACCACGACGGAAACGAGTTGGAAAATGACGACCAAATGCTTGAATTATACCCCCAAGATTTCATTGTAGCAAAGAATGCCGCTGATTACTTCGTTAGAACTGCCCAATTCATCGACGAACTTTTAGTCCGGTTTTACGGATTAGAGCCATACTATAACGTCGCATCGGCTGATGATTTGGTTGGTCACTTGATATGTGCGTTGGCGCCACACACCTCCGGTGGCGTGCTATCTAGAATTATTGGCTGGGCTGATTGTTCTGGAGGATACGCTCACCCATTATTCCACGCTTCAAAAAGAAGAAATTGTGATGGGGATGAAGATGCAATTATGCTACTCATGGACGGACTTTTGAATTTCAGTCGAAATATCTTACCGGCAAATAGAGGCGGGCAGATGGATGCTCCACTTGTTCTTACCACTAGACTGAATCCTACCGAGGTGGATAAAGAAGCACTGAATGTTGATTCAGCATGGTTTTACGAAAGAGACTTCTATGAAATGACTCTCAAACAACCTCACCCCAAAGCATGCTATGATAGAATGGATTTTGTCGAAAGAAGACTTGGTAGCGTAGCAGCAGTTAGGGGATATGGGTATACGCATGATTGTCATTCTATTTCGGCCGGTCCTGCATTATCAGCCTACAAGACTCTAGACACGATGATAGACAAGATGGAGGGGCAACTTGAATTGGGTTTAAGGCTTAGAGGAGTGGATGTGAGAAAAGTTGCTTCAAGCGTCATACGCTCACACTTTTTACCCGATTTAAGGGGTAATCTAAACGCATTTGCAAGGCAGAAAGTTAGGTGTTTAAAGTGTGGGCACTCTTATCGGAGAATGCCGTTGTCTGGTAAGTGTATTCAAGCAAAGAAAGCCATCGGCAAGGGTCTAAGTTCTGTAGGTGTTTCACGTTCTGAAGGTGATTTATGCTCAGGAAATCTTGCACTGACTGTTTCGGAAGGTGCTGTTAGAAAATACATCAAAGTAACCCAGCACGTTATGGAAAAGTATGGAGTAGACATCTATACCAAACAAAATGTTGAGTGGTTGGCAAATAGTACTGATTCTCTTTTCATGAACGACCGTGCTAAACAAATGTCATTATCCGATTTCCTGTGATTAATTCGACGGTCCGATCATTTGCTCAGGCCTAACCCATTGATCAAATTCCTCGTTGGTCAAATACTCTAATTCGAGGGCAGATTCCCTTAATGTCAAGCCTTTCTCGTGAGCGTTCTTCGCAATTTTTGCTGCTTTATCATAGCCAATGTGATTGTTAAGAGCAGTCACTAGCATTAGTGAATTTTCTAGGTGTGAGGCTATGTTTTCTTCGATTGGTTCAAGGCCTTCAACACAATTTTCACGCATTGAACGACAAGCGTCAGTAAGTAATTTGATTGAATGAAGTAAGTTATGTATCATCATCGGTTTGTAAACATTCAACTCGAAATTACCTTGTGAACCGCCTACCGTTATCGCAGTATGATTACCCATTACTTGACAGCAGACCATAGTCATCGCTTCGGCTTGGGTGGGGTTAACTTTGCCCGGCATTATGGAAGAGCCTGGCTCATTTGCTGGCAGTGCTAGTTCCCCTAAGCCACACCTAGGTCCTGAACCTAACCACCGTATGTCATTGGCAATCTTCATCAGGCTTACTGCTAATGTATTCAACGCACCACTGGCTGCAACAACAGCATCATGAGCCGCTAATTGGGCAAATTTATTCTCAGCACTAACAAACGTAAGTCCGGTGATATTGGCAATTTCATCTGCTACCATTTGAGCAAATAACGGATGAGTGTTGAGCCCGGTTCCAACTGCAGTACCGCCAAGTGCTAATTCAAACAAATCGTCTAAAGCAAAATCGATTCTGCGTAAATCTGCATCTAATTGCGAGACCCATCCAGAGACTTCTTGGCCCAATGTGAGAGGAACAGCATCCATCAAATGGGTTCTACCTATCTTTACAATGTTTGACCACTGTTTAGCTTTGTCGCTAAAGGCATTTCTAAGTTGCCTAAGAGTGGGGAGAAGTTCGTGGGTTAGAGCCTCTGCACCTGCAATGTGCATCGCAGTAGGAAAAGTGTCGTTAGAAGACTGAGCCCTGTTTACATGGTCATTTGGATGAACTGGAGATTTAGAACCTAAAACTCCACCAGCAATTTCAATCGCTCTGTTGGCAATTACTTCATTGGTATTCATATTAGATTGTGTTCCACTACCTGTCTGCCATATTCTCAAAGGGAAATGTGTGTCTAAATCTCCACGGATGACTTCTTCACACGCGGCAATTACCAAGTCTCCAACCTCTGGTTCTAGTTGTTTCAAGGCCACGTTTGTCTTTGCAGCGGCCTGTTTCAGTACACCGAAAGCACGAATGACTCCACGAGGCATTTTATCATCACCAATATCAAAATTTATCAAAGATCTAGCGGTCTGACAACCATAATATTTGTCTGCAGGTACCTCTAACTCACCCATAGTATCTGACTCGATTCTAACTTCTCCGGAAAGTGATTCTAACTTACTGACATGGTTTGAAAGAGTATTACTAACGGAAGTTTTTGGATTCAATGATTCTTCAATCATTCGACTAATGGTTGCACTGCGGCCATTTTTGCCCTTTCCAACTTTCTTATCTAACAGCAAAGCAATATCCTCTGGAATACTGATACTGATTATTCTACGGTCACCGGACCTATATCTCGACATAGTATTGCGTTAATAATTAATTATTAAATAATTTCTTTGATTACTATTTTCCAAATTTGGTCGTCTCGGCACAACTTGCATATTAATTATTAAATAATAATTATTTTTCGATGTCGGGCCCTATTCCAACCTCTAGAACGCCAGATTTCCATGAACCTCTGTACATTAATCGTGTTTGAAATGGCATAGTATAGTCGCCATCACTGCTAACTGCAATCAAACCACCACGACCGCCAAATGGTGCGACGGCGTCTAGGACCTGATTAGATGATTCGGACAAGTCGCCTAGTGCTTGAAATTTAGTTGCCAGGCTGTGGGCAGCGCATGTACGAAT
>CEWG01025855.1_pt1 | contig 11826 bp, 9 predicted proteins | sample 361411 | NCBI WGS metagenome assembly CEWG01 (sample SAMEA2622173, study PRJEB7988) | marine metagenome | biome: marine biome (ENVO:00000447); feature: surface water layer (ENVO:00002042); material: "saline water (ENVO:00002010), including plankton (ENVO:xxxxxxxx)" | depth 5 m | reverse complement strand
CGCCGACGCTGTTCGCCACATCAACCTCCGCAGTCAAAGACAGTTCTTCGTCTCCGATGATGTTGGATTGGCGTCTCAAGTCCCCGACGTTTGCGGTCAGTCGGAGGACCAGCGGGAGTAAAATCAACGGTACGACGATCAATCCCAACAGCGGGTAATCCAGCAATCCTAGCCGCACACTTTCCGTTCCAATGGTTGGAATGTCCAAAGCATCGAAACCCGGTGCGAGGGCGAGGTACAACAGCGTCAACAGCATGAGAGCCGCCACGCCGTCAACCATACCTCGCAATCGGCGATGCAGGGCCCTCGGTTCCAGGAACCAGCCTTCTCGCTGCGCTTTGACCACGCTTGGGTAGGGGCGGTCTTCGATCGCAATCGGAGCGATGGCGTCAAGTCCACGACGCTCAACGAACCACCCCTCTTCGGTTTCGATGCGCAGGTTTGCGCCGAACTCACGGTCGATGGTTCCCTTCACGGGGTCGAGTTCCTTCGGATTGAGGCGCCGTGGGTCAAAGGGTGGGTGCCTGTACAATTCTTCCATGCCATCACCTCATGCCGTTAACATGGCCCAACCTGCCTTCAAGGCCAGCGGCCGGAAGGACGGCACTTTCCTCAACATCTCGATGCCCAATGGGACCGGATGTTCGATGTCCCCGAGCCGATTGATCATCTCTGTGACGTCGGGTTGGGAAAATACGGCGACGTGCCGTTCAAGGGTTTCGTCATCGCTTTCGGTCAAGAACAGGTTTCGAAGGGCTCGAGCTCTCGTCTGATGTCGCCTGAGGTCATCCCATGGCTTGGCGATTTTCTTCAGGGAGGACTCTGAAAGGAGGTCACTATGAATGGCCTGGGCCAACGTGTCTGCGACCATGCCGACCTGCTTGAAACCAGGGCCAATGCCTCCACCCGTGGTCGGCTTCGCCAATCCGGCCGCGTCTCCAAACAGCATTGCACGTTCTTTGACGGGTCGGCGAACCATCCCGCCCGGAATCGGTCCACAGTACCTTGCGACGACTTGGCAGTTGGCGAAACGGGAAGCGTGACGTGAGGTGTGCATCAAACCGTTCAGCAACTCCTCTGGTGATGCTTCGTCCAAGCGATCGGGGGAGGACCACAAACCGATACGGTGGGTTCCAAAGCCCGTTGGAATGGCCCAAGCAAAAAAGCCCGGAGCGATAGATTCGCCGGTGAACATTTCCAACCAACGGTCTTCGGTTTCAAAACCAGTGACTTCGATTTGATTTCCAATCATCATCTCCTTCGGCCGTCCGCTGCGTAGCCAATGCCGAACCCGGCTGTGGGCACCGTCAGCTCCGATGAGGAGCCGGCATGTCGTGGTGCCCGAGGAGGCGCCGCGCTGATGGTGGACGCGCCACCCACCGTCCTCAATAGAAAGAATTCCAGTTACGGTGGTGGAAAGATGGAGGTGCGCTCCAGCCTTGAGTGCCTGATGCACGACGCCTTCGTCGAACCGGTTTCGGCAGACGGCGCTCGTGCGCGGTTGGCCCCGGACGCCGACGGAGACCGAGGCGTGATGCGGTCCGTGAATGGTCGCCCCATCGATCTCTTGCAAGACGGTGTGTTCCAATCCTACCTGTGCCATTGACCACGGATTGATGAGACCTGCACATTGGAATGGTCGACCAATGGAGGCATGCTCCTCGAACATCACGACATCGACGCCGCGTTCAGCCAGCACGGTGGCCAAACGAGCGCCGACCGGGCCCGCGCCTACCACGATGACGTCGTGGTCCATGACAGCAATCCAGCGGGTCGACCACATCAAGCATGCGCTTCATTCGCGCTTTGCGAACCGATAGCGGACCGCTTGTGCTTTGTTCAGGTACAAAATCGCCGTGAATGGGTTTCCTTTCTTGGAAATAAGGTCGGAAAAGGGCCCAACCTGTCCTTCGGTGATCAACGTCGCCGCTTCTTCTCGGGTTAACTCCCGCTTCGATATTTCACGGGCAATCTGAATCTTGCACCCACTGCCTGCTTCCTCGGGTTGGTAGTGCGTCGGTGTTTCGACAATGGCCGCGTTGGTCTTTGGGCACACGGCTACAACGCCCGGCTTCACGTCAAACTTCTTTGCATCTGCAGCTGCTTGACGCGGCGGGAAGTCGTATTCGACTTTCTTACCGTTCATGACAAGATAGGCGCTGAAGGGGCGGCCTCGGCGAGACACGAAGCCTTCCAAGAGGGCCGAACGGCCCTCCGTGAGAATGGCCCGAGCTTCCTCGGGGGTGATAAGCCGCTGGCACATTTCTGAGCGGATGCCACGGAAACTGCATTCATCGGCATCGCATGCGTATCCATCGTGGCCTTGTCGGATGGTCCCGGTTTCGCACACAGGGCACGTTGCAATCGCTTCGTCCGTTGCCTCGACGCTCCCCGCCCCGTTTCCTTTCGAGGTGACCTTGCCGGCGTCACTCAACGTGACGGTTGCCGTGTATTCCTCACCGGTACGACTGAAGAAACCGTGCAGGTCCTCAAGTGTGGTCTGCTCGATTAAACGAGAGGCCGTGTCTCGATCGAACCAGCGGCCGGAGGTGTCTTTCCAGAAGATGAAGGAACATCCTTCCTCAGCTCCTAGATTGGCCACGCATTGGTAGGCCAATGTGGTCTCCCTTACGCCTTCTCCACAGGATGGACATGGCCCGAGGTCCTCGTCATCGGCGTAAAGGACGGACCGATCGTGATCCTTGATACGGTGCACCAAGGCCGTGGTTCGCTCCACAATGTCGCTCATGTATGCGGTGCGTTCAACCTGCCCTCGTTGCACCTGGAGAAGACGGTGTTCCATCTCTCCAGTCAATTCAGGGGAGGTGATCCAATCGACACCAATCCTTCGCAGCAGGTCAATCAAACGCATGCCGATGGGGGTCGCGCTCAATTGACCGTTTCTCGCCCTGCGGATGTAATTTCGATCAATCAATTTCTCAATCGTCTCGGCTCGGGTCGCTGGCGTCCCAAGTCCCGTGTCCTTCAGTGCTTCTGAGAACTCGTCGTCCTCCACCTGACGTCCAGCATGCTCCATCAAGGAAAGCAGACGTGCTTCCTTGAGTCGGTTAGGAGGCTTCGACATTTCTTCATGGAAGGTCACGTCGTCTAGCGTTGCTTCCGCACCGTCGCTGACGTTGCCCCAACCCTCGGGCAAGGATGAATTCTTGGTTTCTATGTGGCGAAAACCCGGATCGACGAGGTGTTCAACGCTCTTGACGAAATCTTGCGCACCCGCCGTCGCAGTTCGGGTTTCAACGTTCCACGTCGAACGGTCCGACCAAGAAGCAAGGAAACGCCGTGCAATCAAGTCAAACAACTTGGCGTGGTCTGCAGGCAGGGCTTCTTCTGGAAGCACACCGGTTGGGACAATCGCGTAGTGGTCACTCACCTTAGCGTCGTTGAAATTCCGTGCCGTGTTCCGCAGCCCTTCCTTGTTCAAGCGACCAATGTGCTCTTTGTACTCCTTGATGTCGGCCAAGGTAGCGATTGTTTCGTCAACCTTCGCCGTCATATCTGTAGGCAAATACTGCGAATCTGTACGCGGGTATGTGGTCACCTTGTAGCGGTCATACAAGTCTTGAGCGACACTGAGCGTACGGCGCGAAGGCCAGGACCACAAACTGTTCGCGCGTCTTTGCAAACTGGTCAAGTCGAAATTCAACGGTGGGCGCTCATGTTTGGGCCGTTCTTGCACGGAGACCGTCACATCGGTTGCGGCAGCAAGGTCCGCTTCAACGAGTTTTTTCTCCTCAAGGTCGAGGATCCTGTTGGCCTTGTACTCCGGTCGGTTCTCGTCGGCCTTGTGGTCACGGCGCACCCACTTTGCGGACCACGATGCGCCTTGCGACTGAACATCTGCGGTCACGTTCCAGAAGGGCTCAGGGACGTAGCTGAGAATGCGTTTTTCTTCGTCCGCAATCATGGCGAGCGTGGCCGTTTGCACACGCCCGAGGCTGATTGTCGTGCGCTCTCGTCGTCCTTTGAGGAACGTATTCCCGACCCGCGAGCCGTTCATTCCAATGATCCAATCTGCTTCGGAACGAGAGCGTGCAGCAGCACCCAAATTGTCGAAGGTCGAACTTGGTTGCCGTCCTTCCCATGCCGTCGTGATGGCGCCGGCGGTCATGGATTGCAACCACATCCGTGTGGTTGGGGCTTCGGCCCCTGTGTGCTCGATGATGCTTCGGAAGATCAGCTCACCCTCACGTGCTGCGTCACAAGCGTTGACGATTTCTGTGACATCCTTTGACGTGATACGCTTTTTGATGGCGGTCAGGACCTTGCGGTTACGGCCACCCTTGGCTTTGTATTCGAACGGTTCTGGGACGATGGGCAAACGATCGATGGTCTTCCGCCAATTCTTGAATTCGGGATCGTAGTCCTCGGGGAACTTTTGCTCAACGAGATGACCGATGGCCCATGTGACGACAAGCCCCTCGCCAATCCACGCGTCGTCAGCCTTTTTCTTGGCGCCAAGGACCTTGGCGATGTCGTCGGCAACGCTGGGTTTCTCCGCGATGATGACGACGGTCATGGATGTCCCGGCCCCGTCGAGCCTACTTGAACGATGTTGTGTTCTGCCGGGTCCGCCATGCCAACTCGTCCCACGGTGCTTCCAATCCCGGCCCACCGCAACCTAAGCACCCAGGATAACCTGCTTCAACTAAGCCGTGGGCCATCGAAAATACGTCCGCAATGTTGACGCCATAAGCGCCGGTGTTTTGGAAGAGGAGCGAGTGCAGATCCGCAGTTTTTGTCCATGTGACGAGTAATTCGCCTTCCTCGACGTCGAGAATGAAGTTCGTACCCGATTCCACCACCTCTGGCAGGCTCAATTGTGCAGGATTTGATTGTGCGATGGCGGACACAAGGTTGTGGGCATCCTTCAGGTGTTCAGGCTCCACTGCGAGGCGAACCAGCGGGGTACGCAGAATCCTTCGGGCGGCCTCTCGGACGGCGGGCCAACGCTCATCATCCGGGCTCATGGATGCACGAAGAGCCCGTAATGCTTGAAGGATGCCGGTGAGCGGGGTAATCCATGGGCTGGGCATACCGTACCTTCGTGCGGCCGGTTCAACGGTTGCAAAGCAGCGAAGGCGCCCACGGGCGTGCCCTTCGCATGTTGCGCCTTGCGTCTGGCACAAGGGCAGGTCAAGCCGCCCTCCGCCGGCTGTATAAGCCGAAGCAAGCAGAATCCGTTGAGGTTTGGGGGCTCCATTTTCCAAATTGCTTCGGGCTTGCGGCAGGCATGGACAAGCGTGCGGAAGCCCTTCGTGGATGGTCGAGCATCGGTTTTGGTTTCATCGAAGTCGGTGGTGTGACGATGCATGCCCAGGAAGGCAATCCAAAACCGAGGATGTTCCGTGACGACCGTTCTCGCTCTTTGATCAACCGGATGGGATTCAACAACGACGGTTCAGAAGCAGTGGCGGAACGCATCAGCAAGGATTTGTCGAAACGCGGTTCGCTCCCGTGCCCCCTGTTTGTCAACCTCGGAAAATCCAAAATTACCCCGAACGAAGATGCACTTTCCGATTATGCCACGTCCATGCAACGTCTCCATCACGTTGTCGATGGTTTCGTGGTTAACGTTTCATCTCCAAACACTCCGAACCTTCGGGATCTGCAGCACGAATCCATGCTGGGTGATTTGTTGGAAGGTCTCTCAAAGGTGTTGAGTGACCTGAACGACACGGTCGAAAGTCCGCGCCCGATGTTGGTTAAATTTGCACCGGATTTGGACGTACCAACCCTCCTCGCCATGGTGGACGTCGCTCGCAACGCTGGGGCAGACGGCGTCGTCTTGACCAACACAACGGTTGAACGCGGGCCAGCAGAACACCCCGATCACGCCCGCTTCCTCGCAGAAAAGGGAGGACTCTCCGGTGCGCCCTTGAAGGACCGAAGCACTGCTTTGATTCAGGCCGTTCACGATCACACAAGCGGTTCGTGGCCGATCATTGGTGTCGGAGGGATTTCGAACGCGAAAGACGCCCAAGAAAAATTGGATGCGGGGGCCACGCTTCTCCAAGCATACTCGGCTTTCGTCTTCGAAGGACCTTCTCTTGTTCGGAACGTCGTCGACGGATTGGCTTCAACGTCGGCTTCATAGCCCTCACCTTCAACGAAAGGACATGCTGACCCGCCGGGTCAAACTTCTGATGGTGGGTGCCGCCATCACGTTGGGTCTTTTTGCGACCCTACTTGTGGATGCTCCAGCACCAACCATGACGGTTGACGAAGTTCTTGCTGAAGCCGTCGACGGTCGTGATGTGGCCGTTCGGGGCGAAGTCTTGGACGGAAGCATCGACAACGGAACTTCCACCTTTGTGTTGGAAGGAACCTCGAGCATGCTGACGATCTCATTCCTCGATGCTTCTGTATCGAACGGCTTGGGCGACAACAGGACGGTCTACGCCGAAGGAACCCTGACGAAAACAAGCGACGGTTGGGTGCTTGAGGCAACGACCATCAAGACATCCTGTCCTTCGAAGTACGAGGAAGAAGGGACGACTGATTGAAATAGAGTCGACGCGACCGGCAAGTGGGATAGGTGGGGGGCTCGGCGTACCCTGTACCGCACATCGTCGTCATGGCGGACCGAATGCCCCGGGGCGGCGAACCCGACCCGTGGTCTCCCGCTTGCGGACGTAGATGTCTCGCCCCCACATGACCCGGGTGCCAAGAACCGTCTCCGGAGGGAGACGGGAATCGGATAACCGGGGGAACAGGTCAGGCCGGGAACGGAGCAGCCCTACCTGGGGCCATGGGTGCTGTGGGGACCCGGGACGGAGGAAGCAAGCGGATTTGGGCCATGGGGACGAGCGTCCACCTGGGGCGCTCCCACCTCAAACATCCAGCAGGACGTCCGCATACCACGCGGGTCCAACGAGGCTTGGCATGTCCTCACCCTTTCCTGGCAGCGTTGCACCTGCCTGAACGGCCTGCAACGTGAGTCCATGACTGCTGATGGCTTTCACCTCAACGCCTCGAACCATTTCGTTGGCGCTCACGAACGCCACCATGGCACGCAATCTGGCCCCTTGCTCGTCTTGCGTGATATGAACGTCCGCACTCAACATCCAACGGCTCTTTGTTTGGGCTTGGTAGAGCACCTCATCCAGCCACGCAAGGAGCAGAAGGTCGAGATCGGTCCTTCCTTCACTCGCGTTCAACATGGCCGTCCATTCGCCATGATGGACCCGGGATGCATTGGCCCCTTGTGCGTCCATTGCGGCAAGAACGCCTAGGGCAGCCTCTGCAAATACTCGCTCGACCGTAGGCGCCATGGCGCGAAGGCCAAGGTCGGCGGTGGTGGGCCAAATCCAGTGGCTCACGCACTCACCGTTTTGAGATCTGCAGATTCCACGCCGTTTCCCGCATTCGTTCAATCAAATCGTCTCGGGTCAGCACAAATCGTTCTGTTCGGTCCGCGCCAAGAATGCACTCCGAAGCCGCGTTGGCAAGGAGGGCCGTCGCATGCACGTCGAAGCCAGCGGAGACAGCAGCAGTGATGGCAACAGCAGCGGCATCGATGAGACCGATCATTTGCTTGAGTTCCGTCAAGGTGCAATCCACGTGCGCGTCTTCACCTTCGCCGCTGTAAATGGTCACGCCGCTCGACCCTTCGAGGACCAGGAGATGTTGCCAGCCGTGTTCTTGCAGCAGCCCATGTGCGGCCTGAGCAGGGTTGTCTGCTCCGAGACGTCGCCGCATCAATTCCAGACCTTGCGATTGCATCACGACCCAGGCCACACCCTGGGTACGATGGAAACCCGTGAGCTTTGGATCTGCAATGACGGGAACGCCTGCTGCATTGGCACGTTGGATGAGCCTCGCTGCTCCTTCGTCGGTCACCACGCCTTGTCCATAATCGGAGAGTATGACAGCCGCAGCACCGTCCACCTTCTCACAGGCAAGGTCATACATGGCCTCTAGGGCTTCTGGAGGCATCGGTTCATCGGCTTCAATGTCCCAACGTAGCATCAATTGTTCATCTCGAACAAGGTTTTGTCGCGTCGCCAACAGCCGTGTTTTGACCGTCGTGGTTCGTCCTTCAACGATGCTGATCGTGTCGGTGTTGACACCTTCGTCACTGAGGTAGTCTAACACACTCACGCCCGCTCCATCGTCACCAACGACGCCAAACAAGCACGGATTCAATCCCAAAGAGACCAGGCCTCGAGCGACGTGGGCGGCGGCGCCAACAGCTTCTTCTCGGCGTGTTTCCTTCAACACAGGAACGGGGGCACGGGTGTTGAGGTTGTCCGCAAAACCGTGAATGTAGCGATCCATCATGATGTCACCGACCAACACAATGTTGTTCGATGGAAGGTCGACCAACGTGCCGATGATGGATGTCAGCCGGTCATGGGCGTCCATCTCAGAATCCGTCATGCCCATGTTGCACCTTCAGCAGCCGTATCACTTCATCATGTCGTGAAGGAGGGTGACCACATGCGACATCAGAGCCTCCTCCAATGGGCCGAGTTCGGATTTCAATCTGGTCAATATCGCCTCTTCATCTTCAGTGATGATGGCGTCGTTGAGCGCTGTATGCAAGCACGCCAAGAACACGGCTTCTGCCCCTTCCAACGTGGCTGATTCATCCATGCGTACGTGGTGCGCTTCATCCAACAGAATCGACAAATCGTCTTCACTGCATCCCAACAAGCGTGCTGCACGTTCAATCGTGTTCACGTCCAGATCAGGTGTTGGGTCAGGCTTCGTTGATTGTGGCATGCCGCTTTGAACCAAATGAAGGCGTCCACCGTCGATGACGTCCAATGCAAGTTCACGACCAGTGGACGTGTCGATCAGGTTCCTTGCATGTTTGGTGCGCAAGCGGTTGACCTCTTCGACACCGCTTGGCGTCAGGACATGGACTCGGAGGCGTTGCCGATGCCCGTCAACCCGCTGCAAGACGAGTTTGATGAAACCACGTTCCACCAGTTTTCGGACCGCTCGGGGAACGTGCTTGCGTTGAATTCCAATGCCTTCTGCCATCCCAGACTGCGTCTGTTGCACGGGCTTCAGACCCCTTCCACGTGGGTCAACGTGACCGAGATGAAGCATGATGCGTTCCAACACAGGGAGCGGCTTCGAATCGTCTCCCATGAGGTGGATTCATGATTGGTGCATAGGAACCTTCCTCCGTTTCGACTATGAGGGTCGCACAACAGGGCATGGCATGGCTGACCGCGATTTGCGCCCCAGGCCTCGGCCCCAAAGGCCGCTTGGCACGCGGCCAGAGGGTCCTCGTGACCGTTGGGATCCTCCCGTCAGGCATGAGCAGGGTTGGGCCATCCCCGCGAAACTCGGTCAGCGTTTGCATGAAAAAAGCAAACTCGGTCGGCGCTTGGATGACGGACGTGTGGTCTTGTCGCCTGAAGAAGTGCTCTTCTGCCATTGGAATCGGCACCTCTCTCTTCCATCTGAACACTGGTTGGAAGAAAGCCTCACCGAATATCCGGACCTGCTTCAAAGGGCCGTCATTCTGGACGTGGCTCGGTCTGGGGGGGAAGTCTTGGTTTTGAATTCAACAGATTCTGTAGCGTCCGATGGCTGGGGACTACGCTGGTCGCGCCACGCCAAACCACCTGCTCCCCCCGTCGCGAATGCAGACTGGGCATCCTCTGGTGTACAGGTTGATTGGACTCGGCTTCTGAACCAAGTGACGAATGACGACAATCAAGGCCTCCTTACCGAGCGATACATCATTGACGAGGAATTGGAAGTCACGATGTATCATGTCCACCCCGTGAAATTCAGTGGGGCGTTGACCCCTTGGCAGGGTTTGACGGACGAAGTTCGTACTGACCTTGAGCAGGCTTGGGCGGCACAAGTTCCCTGTGGAGAAGGGGTGCGTTTGCCCTTGATTGGACAGGCCTGGCCGTGGCCCCAAGTAGGGACTACCCATGCATCTGGTCGGCAGTTGAATGCTGAAGAAACTGCGATTTTCGCTCACGTCGTGGACGGTGCTTCGCTGACTGAAGTTGCGGAGAAGGCCCACGGCCTCATGGCCTTGGGCGTCATGCTCCGCCCCGGTTTCAAGTATGGCTGCAGGTGGCGCGCTTACGACGATGACGTCGACGTGACGCACGCACCATGGTTGGTCCAAACAGAAGACCGTCGGCCCGTGAGTTGGGAGGAAGTTTGCTTGGCGGTGAGGCTTGCCGAAGGTGTGAACAAAATTTGGGTCACAGAAGTTGACGGTCAGTGGCTGGCTGTTCGCCGTGCGCTTCCAGGCCGTCCTGCACAACCTCGTCATGTTGGTCGATCAGCCTCCCCCACGGGTCAAGCATAACCTCTCCATGTCCTGCGGCCTCTTGCTGCTGGGTCTGTGAACCGTCAACTGGCTTGGAATGCCCGCGTGGCCGGAGCAAGGAGATGCCAATGAGAATCATGCTGAGTCCAATGGCCACCTCTGGCTGTCGAAATCGGTCGATTCCTGTTGACTCGTCTTCTGCGGTGAAGGTGACTGAAAGCACGGTGCGTCCACCGTCCAAATCGACCAGGTGGATTTCACCCCTGACCAACATCCCTTCCTCGAGCAAACCAGATGGATCAATGGCCAACGTCAATGGTGTCATGTCATCGTCCAGCGTGATTCGGTCAGGCGCACTCGCGACCCGTGAAAGCGGACCTTCAATCAAAACGGTGTAGCTCGATGAACCGTGCCCTGTATTTCTGATTTCGACCGTTACTTCGCTCAGCTCTTGTACGCTGATCGAATCTTCGATGCTGTTGGTCTGTGGGATTCGATTCAGCACCGTGACGGGCATGTCGAGGTCTAATTCTGTGCCGCTGCAGGTAAGATTTCCCGACAACCGGTCGACGGAGTCTCCCACCAGCTCTTGCTCGGGGATGAGATCCACAACGTGGGCTCCCTCGTCCAGCAGGACGGATTCAAAGGTCACCACGCCTCCAAAGTCCATGTGCAACGACCCACTCAATGTGCATGGCGCATCGGTGTTGATGAGTCCAAGGGAAAGGGGTGCATTCGCGTTGACGCGTAGCCCATACGGGGCTGCATCAACGGTCAATCCATGGCCACATTCTGGTGCGCTAAACGCGATGGCGGTCCCGTTTCCGTTGCTGCTTGGGACCACCTCGGCCGTCCAAGGGACCAACACGCCCTGATGGTCGCGGACCATGACGCCTTCAGCACCGAATTCATCGCCGATTTGGAAGGCATCTCCGTCTGTGCCGTCATCAAGGCCGGTGAGCAATCCGTTGTCGTCGTCGGCTTCGATGACCCGAAGCCAAGGGCGGCCGGAGTCAACGTTCACTTCGTTGTCGCTAGGGTCCCCGGCAGCGTCGTCCAGCAGGGTGACCAAGACGCCGGTTCCGGGCAATCTGTCGTCGAAGGCGTTCCCTCCTTTCAGTTCGATGAAGACCCTCTGGTCTTCCGTGAGGTCCACACGGAGCAAATCGCCGCCTTCATGGCGCGGTGTGAGGTCGATGGTTGGTCCGAGGCACGTACCGTCGCGCTGAACGGGAAAATCCAGCACGACTTCTGTGCTCGTGTCCAATCCAATCAACTGCATGCTTGCAGCCGTGGGCAAGGCTGGCCATACGCCTCCTCCGTTCCAGTTGCCTGAGGCCATGATGTCCCAATCGCCGACACCGTGCCAGGATCCTGTCCATGCTGGGTCATGGACAGGATACAAGTCGATGGCACCCAGTTGGTGCAACATCTCGTGCACCACGGTTCCACCTGCACCCGTACCTCCCCGCATGGTGGCTAATGCGTAATGGGCCACAGTGACGCCATCCTCGACCTCAACAGGGTCCATCAGGTGCGTGAAATGTGACCAGATA
>CEWG01026494.1_pt1 | contig 11840 bp, 11 predicted proteins | sample 361411 | NCBI WGS metagenome assembly CEWG01 (sample SAMEA2622173, study PRJEB7988) | marine metagenome | biome: marine biome (ENVO:00000447); feature: surface water layer (ENVO:00002042); material: "saline water (ENVO:00002010), including plankton (ENVO:xxxxxxxx)" | depth 5 m | reverse complement strand
AGGGTTAATTTTAATTTCATTTTATTCGTTGACTGCTCTTTTATACCCTTAATACCTTAAGTATTTAATCTCCGGCAACAGAATTTTTGGTATACTTTGGTAATAATTTACGCTTCTGCTTAAATTTTATTTACTTGGATTTCAAAAATCCTCCAGATTGGTGATGCCACAATTCAGAGTATAATCCTCCCTTTAACAAAAGATTCTGATGATCTCCATCCTCTACAATTTCACCATTATCTAACACAAGGATTCTATCCATCTGAGCTATCGTCGATAATCTATGAGCGATTGCAATTACTGTCTTCCCTTCCATCATATTTTTTAAAGTATCTTGAATTTGGTTTTCAATTTCGCTGTCCAGTGCACTGGTAGCCTCGTCCAAGAGTAGAATAGGAGCATTTTTTAAAATTACTCTTGCTAGCGTTATTCGCTGGCGTTGCCCTCCAGACAGTTTTATCCCTCGCTCGCCAACGTGAGCATCATATCCTTTTCGTCCATTTTCATCTTGGAGATTTAAAATAAAATCATGGGCATGAGCCTTTTTTGCTGCCGCAATGATTTCATTCTCATTTGCATTGGATTTCCCATAGCAAATATTTTCACGAATGGACCTATGCAAGAGACTACTATCCTGCTGAACAACACCGATATTCTTGTGAAGACTAACTTGGGTTATTTTTGAAATATCTTGGCTATCGATACTAATCGCTCCAGCTTCTACATCATAGCTCCTAAGGATCAATTTTAGCAAAGTAGATTTCCCAGCGCCTGACCTTCCAACTAATCCAACTTTTTCATTTTCTTTAAAAGTCACACTTAACTTATTTAAACCGCCCTTTTTAAGTCCGTAGTGGTGACTCAAACTGTTTACTTCAATTCTAGCGCTTGTGATCTGTAGATTTTTTGCACCTTCTTGATCCTTTAATCTAATAGGATCAGCCAAAGTACCCATACCCTCTTCTATCACACCCAGTTCCCTAAAAAATGAAGATATTGCCCACATTATCCAGCCCGTCATAGCATTTAATCGAATTGCTAGAGCTGATGCAGCTGCTATGGTTCCGGCCGTAGCTTCTCCAATATACCAAAGATAAAGTGACATGCCTATCAAACTGGTTGTTAATAAACCGTTTAGAATATTCATTCCAAAATCCATTATTGTGTATAGGCGCATTTCACGGGCAAAAGTTTGGCGGGTTTTTTCAATTGCTAATTTTGCGTTGTCTAACTCTTGGTTTTGATGAGCGAACAATTTGACTGAATGAATATTAGTATAGGTATCGACGATTTGACCATTTAGACTTGATCTTGCGTCTGAAGATGCTTTGGAAGCAGGACTGATATTTCTAATAACCCAGACTATTAAAATAAGGTATAATAAAAACCATACTGCCATGGGGAGCATAAGCCGAAAATCTACGCTACTTAGTAATAACAGTCCGCCAAAAACATAGGCAAGCGAATATCCTAGGGCATCAAATACTTGAAAAACTACTTCTCCAGCAGATCTCGGTGTCTGCATTACTCTGTTAGCGATCCTGCCTGCATAATCACTTTCGAACCAGCCAATTGATTGTCGCAAAACATGTTTGTGTGCACGCCATCTAAAAAGTGTTGCAACATTAACCATTAACGTGTTGTTGATTAATAAGACATCTAAGGCAAAAACAAGTGGTCTGAGGATAAGAATAAATGCTATCGCCCAAATGAAATTACTTGAATAATTTGTGAAGACGTCTTTGGGGTCACCGCTTACGATATCAATAACCCAACCTAGTAAATAAATAAGGTAAATTTCAGTTGCAGCAGCCAATGTAGCCACGAATCCGGTTATAATGAAAATACCCATAAAAGGTTTGGTATAACTTACCAAAAATGAGCGAACGGTGTTCGGAGGGTTATCTAATTCTTGATAGTCGGTAAAAGGGTCTACTAAATTTTCGAAAAAACGGAACATTGGTTTTTTAACATCTTTCGCGTCCTAAATGACGAATTATTTTCCTTATTATTTGATGGTAGACATCAATGTTTCTTTATTTAGGGTAAAATCAGATTCAATCCATTTTTGCTCTAAACATGATAGCATTTCGCCTAATTTTCGACCGGAAAAATATTCTACTAAGTCAACAGATTTAATTGGAAATTTGGCAGCAGAGCCTAGTTCTATTCTACTGAAAACACTATCATTAAATTCTGTATTATTTAAGCTCGACCTCACTAGGATAATATCCAAAGCTACTCTATCGTTGTAACGATAAGACAGCTCAGCAGCGTCTTTTTTGCTGATTGCTTCTTCTCTTAAAACTTTATGAGCTTTTGCTATTTTGTTCGAAAATCTTAACAGTGATTTTAAATTATCATTTGTGAAGGCAGCTAGCCGCCTTGTTGCGGAAGGGCTGACTTCAAGTCGGTCCTCGAGCTTTTTCAGATTATCAAGGCTGTCACAATCATAATTATCAAAAATTTTTGAATTAATGTCTGCCGTTTCCATTAAAAAAACTGAATATTTTGGGTTAGGTGCTGCAAATAATTTTAAAATCTCATCACTTTTTCTTTCAACCGATATTCTGTCCAATCCATCTCTTAAATCATTTATTGCTGCAATTTCTTTCTTATGGCTTTCATCCTCTCTACCATATAACGCTAGAAATCGAAAAAATCTCAATATGCGCAAATAGTCTTCTTTAATTCTTGAATATGGATCTCCTATAAATTTGATGCGTTTGTCCGTAATATCGGCGATAATATTCAATGGGTCTAAAATTGTACCATCCTGCTCGGAATATATGGCATTAATGGTGAAATCACGTCTTTTGGCATCCTCGAAAACAGACCCTGAAAACTTTACTTTTGCTCTTCTCCCATCGGTTTCAATATCTTTTCGAAAAGTCGTAATTTCATAGTTTTGTTTGTCTGCTACTACCGTGACGGTCCCATAATCAATACCCGTAGGTATAGTTTTTAGCCCTGCCTTGTTCATAAGTTCCATGACTCTTTTAGGAGTGGCATTTGTGGAAATATCAATATCTGTAGCTTTAAAGCCAAAAAGAGTATTTCTAACGCAGCCGCCAACAAAGAAGGCTTGATGCCCTCCAGAAAGCAGTATTTGCATAACTAACTGCGTTGATGGTTTACTAAGCCAGTCAGCTGATATTTTCATCAGTCTAGTGCCTGCGATAAATTCAACAGAATTCTAGCGGTTGCCCCCCAGATATAGTAGGGGCCAAATGGAACTATGTAGTAGTGTCTTTCTACTCCATTCCATTTTCGAGTTTGTATGGAAAAATTTTTTCCATTTAAAATATGACCGAATGGTACGGTAAATACCTCGTCAACTTCGCCCCACTGCAATGTTTTGTTAAAAGGTTCTCTGACCAAACCTATGTAGGGCTTTATAGTGAAGCCAGTTGCAGTTTTATGTGTTGGAAGAGATGAAATTACCTCAACATCACTTGCCTTGAGACCTATTTCTTCCTCTGCCTCTCGAAGAGCAGTCTCCATAGGGTTATTATCGCATTCTTCCTTTTTTCCTCCTGGAAAGGCTATTTGCCCTGGATGATTTCTTAAATTAACTGATCGCTTAGTTAGCAAAATCTCAAGGTCTTCTTTGAAAGTTAAAACTGGGATTAATACACTTGCTTCAAGAAAATTTAATTTTTGACTGGATGCCAAATCTTGGTTCAGGTCAAAATCTGAGGAGCAAGAGCTATATTCTGAGAGATTTGAATTAATCTTTTTAATTAATTTGCTTTTATGACTGACCATTTTTGCTTGCCTGAAAGCCAACTGTTTCGGGGCTTAAATTATAATGTGCTCCACAAAATTGGCAATCAGCGGTCACAGTCCCTTCTGGTGTAGTCATCTTCTCAATATCTTTGGCAGAATAAATAGATAAAGATTGCCGAACGCGTTCTTCGCTGCAAGTACAACCAAATTCTACGTTTTGTGGTTCAAAAGCTCTTGGAACTTCTTCGTGAAACAATCTAATGAGTAGATTTTTTGGTTCCACGGCTGGGCCTGTGAGCTCAATTTCTTCAACGGTATCCAATAATATATTTACACGATTCCAATCATCATGTTCGTTACCGGTCAATAAATCTGACGCAACCATAAGCCCGTCCTCACCTGAACCACCTTCACCTGATACTTCGATTGATGACTTAGGCATGTGTTGAACCATTATGCCACCTGCACGCCAGTGTTCCGAACGATCTTTTTCTGTCGATTTTCCAAAACTAAGCTTAAAACGTGTTGGAAGTTGTTCTGATTGAGCAAAGTAAGCTTCAGCACACGATGCTAATGATCCACCTGAAAGTGGAGTAATTCCTTTGTAAGGTTTCATATCTTTACCTTGATCAATTAAAATAGCAAAGTAGCCCTCACCGAGTTGTTCAAAATGGGGTGCTTCATTTAGACGATTTTCATCAAAACTTGCGTAGGCTCTTATTTTTGCGGGCTCCCCTTTTTTCGAGGGACCATAGTAGTCAGTTGCAATCATTCGGACTGCACCTTTTGACTGTATCTGCAAAGATAGTTTCCATCTAAGCTTAATACTTTCGCCAATTATTGCTGTTAAAAGCGCCATTTCTGCCACCAACGCTTCCACTAATTTGGGATAGTTATGCTGCTTAAGAATGCCGTCAAGAACGCCGTCTAACCGTGCTACCCGGCCTCTTATATCAGATTTATCAAGTTGAAATGGAAGTACTGTATCATCCCAAAGCTCAGCTGGCGATTTCATGACATGCTTTCTTTAATTACACTAGCGACACGCATACCCTGTCTGTATAGTGGCGACAAGATAAGTTGAGTGAGAAAATAATATGCGACGTTTTGGAAATGTTCCTAATTCGGACAAAAAATATGTCAGAAGACCAGGCGTTTACGCAATTTTAACACAAGGCCATCAAATTTTATTAACTTATCAAGAGGAGCCAGATTTTGAGTTTCAATTGCCTGGTGGTGGTGTAGATCGTGGAGAGAACTCTATTCAAGCCTTGCATCGTGAGGTCTTAGAGGAAACAGGGTGGCTGATTTCAAAGCCTAGATTTTTAGGCGTATATAAGCGCTTTGTTTACATGCCAGAGTACAAAATGTACGCTGAAAAAGTATGCAAAATCTATCATGCCGTCCCCTCGCTTAAGACTAATAATGTTTTGGAAAAAGGTCACACAGCTCATATTATGAATGCACATTTGGCGCTTCGCCTTTTGAATGGCGGAGATTTACATTTCTTAGAAAATCACCTTAAAAAAATTTAAACGAGATGAAGTATGTCCAAAGGCTTTGCTGAACCTCGTTGGGAGATAGACTTTCTTTTCAATTTGCGCATGCCGTCGATCCAGCGATCATAGTCTGACACTTTATTAATTAAATATTTTTGAACCTTTGGATGAGGTAAAATTAAAAACTCTTCCCGACACATCGACTCAAAAACTTTTTCAGCTACAACATCAGGAGATAATAATCCTTCGAGTTTCCCGGCATCCTCAGGATCACTAAACCCCAATAAATTACTGGCTACATACTGTGGGCATATAACGGAAGATCTTATGCCTTCATCGCCGTGTGATATTGCTATTCCCTCTGAAAAACTAATTGCAGCAGCCTTACTGGCGCTGTATGGAGCATCTCCTATTTGATAAAGAAGGCCTGCTGCCGAAGCTGTGTTTACAAGGTAACCGTATTTCCGATCTAGCATTCCTGGCAATAATCTCCTGGTAGCGTAGACGTGTGGCATCACATGCAATTGCCAACTTAAATCCCAAGCTTTGTTAGAAGCTGATGCAACATGATCTGGGTCAACAAAAATTGTTCCGGCATTTGAAATGAAACAATTAACTTCTCCAAGCTTCTCTTCGCCAAAAGTTATAAAACTATTAAGTTCTTTTTCTTTAGTTACATCACATATATATCCAAAGCCGCCAAACTGTTTAGCTATATTTGGCGTTTCTTTGTGTTTATCAGCAATTATAACATTGGCGCCGATAGCAGAAAACTTTTTAGATAATGAAAAACCAATCCCTTGAGCTCCGCCGGTAATCAAAACTGATTGATTTTTAAAATTCATTAAATCACAAATTGAGCTAGTGTTTCATCATTTGTAATATCTGAAAATGCTATGCCTGCATTTGAAAGTTTTTTGAAAAAATCATCGAAATGATTAGGGTCTTTAGTTTCTATTCCAATAAGAATGGATCCAAAGTTACGGGCAGATTTTTTCAAATACTCAAATCTTGTGATATCATCATCGGGACCTAAGAAATTTAAGAACTCTTTCAAAGCTCCAGGGCGTTGCGGCATTCTCAGGATTAAATATTTTTTAACACCTTTAAAACGCTGAGATCTTTCTTTTACCTCAGGCAAACGTTCAAAATCAAAATTTCCGCCTGTGGTGATACAAACCACTGATCTGCCATTTATTGATTGTCCTAAATCCTGTAAGGCATCGATCGATAAAGCCCCGGCTGGTTCAAGAACAATTCCCTCAATATTTAGCATTTCTAACATTGTGATACATACTCTATCTTCAGGCGCTCTTAAAACGTTAGCTAAGCCAATTGATTTAAGCGTTTCGAAAGGCTTATTTCCAATTTGACCAACGGCAGCACCATCTGCAAATGTATCAACTTTATCTAAAGGTACAGGCCTACCCGCAATTAATGCTGCCCATAGGGACGCACCTCCCAAGGGTTCGATCAAAGAATATTGTGCGTTATTTCCGAAATAGTTTAATACCCCCGCTGAAAGTCCTCCCCCTCCTACTGGCATAACAATATGGTCAGGACAAAACCCAAGTTGCGCCTCTATTTCGACGGCAACTGATGCTTGACCTTCAATTACATCAGCGTCATCGAAGGGTGATAAAAAGTGCCCACTATTTTTTTTGCAGAAATCTTGAGCTGCCTTTAGACAATCATCGAAGTAATCACCAACTAGTTCAATTTGGATAGCGTCGCCTCCAAAAATTTCTGTTTTTTGAATTTTTTGCTTTGGCGTAGTTACTGGCATAAAAATTGTACCTTTAACGCCGAAGTGTTTACACATGTAAGCAACACCTTGAGCATGATTTCCTGCGCTTGCTGCAATAAAAAGCTTATTTTTGTCTTGTTTGCGCATTGCGTTAAAAGCACCCCGTAATTTATAAGAACGAACAGGACTTAAATCTTCTCGTTTCAACCAGATATCAGCACCATAAATTGCAGAGAGGTGTTCATTTTTTTGCAGTGGTGTTCTTTCAAAGACTCCACGCATTGATTTTTCGGCTTCTTTTGCCGCTTCTTTGAAGTGTTCCATAATGTAGCCTTGCATCAAGTTTGAACATCTTACAAGCATTCAGAGTATTTAAATAGCCTGGCATTTTTCCTGGTTCTAAGAAAATATGTTTGCTTGCCCATTAGGTTAAAAAACGCTATCGCGCTGAACTTAGAATTATAGAGGATTGCATAATGTCCAAACCTAAAAAAGTTGTGTTAGCTTATTCCGGTGGTCTTGATACATCTATTATCTTAAAATGGCTTCAAATTGAGTATGGCTGTGAGGTCGTCACTTTTACAGCTGATCTTGGGCAGGGTGAAGAACTTGAGCCAGCTAGGAAAAAAGCTGAACTACTTGGCATCAAATCGGAAAACATTTTTATTGAGGACGTTCGTGAAGAGTTTGTTCAAGATTTTGTTTTTCCCATGTTTCGTGCCAATGCGATCTATGAGGGTCAATACCTTTTGGGCACCTCGATTGCCCGCCCATTAATTTCTAAGAGGCTCGTGGAAATTGCGCTAGAGACTGGTGCTGATGCTATTGCGCATGGTGCAACTGGAAAGGGGAATGATCAAGTTCGGTTTGAATTGTCAGCCTATGCATTAGACCCAAACATTAAGGTAATTGCTCCATGGAGAGAATGGGATTTAAGTAGCCGAACTAAGTTACTCGCGTTTGCAGAGGAACACCAAATACCGATAGCAAAAGACAAAAAAGGAGAAGCTCCTTTTTCTGTTGATGCAAACTTGCTCCACACTTCCTCTGAGGGGAAAGTCTTGGAAGATCCTGCCGAAATTGCTCCAGAATATGTTTTTCAGCGTACAGTCAAACCAGAAGATGCACCTAATGAGCCCGAGATAATTGAAATAGATTTTGATAAAGGTGACCCGGTAGCAATTAATGGAAATAAAATGTCGCCAGCTACAATTTTAACCTCTTTGAATAAGTATGGACATAAACATGGAATAGGTCGGTTAGATTTCGTTGAGAATCGGTTTGTCGGTATGAAATCTCGGGGCATATATGAAACTCCCGGAGGGGAAATTCTTCTAGAAGCACACAGAGGAATTGAACAAATAACGCTTGATAGCGGAGCAGGGCATCTAAAGGACAGTCTTATGCCTAAATATTCGGAATTAATTTACAATGGATTTTGGTATTCGCCAGAGCGCGAGATGCTTCAGGCAGCAATAGATCTTTCACAAGAATTTGTGTCGGGAACAGTACGATTAAAACTTTTTAAAGGATCTGTTCGCACGATTGGGAGATGGTCACAAAACTCTTTATATTCCGAGGCGCATGTGACATTTGAGGATGATGCTGGAGCTTATGACCAAAAAGATGCCGCAGGATTTATACAGTTGAATGCTCTTAGGCTTAAGTTATTGGCGGCTAGAAATGCGCGCAGTAATAAAGAATAAATATCAAACTTGTTTGTGTGGCTCTAATTGTTCTGAAGTTTTTCTCGCTTTGCGTTTTTTTTCTGTCGCAGATTTAAGTTGGCCGCAAGCTGCCATGATATCCTCGCCTCTAGGGGTACGTATCGGACTGGCATAACCAGCTCTGTAAATTATATCAGAAAACGATTTTATTTGTTTCCAATCTGACCTCTCAAATGGTGAACCTGGCCATTCATTAAAGGGTATCAAATTTATCTTAGCTGGAATTCCCTTGATAAGCTTAACCAATCGGTGAGCGTCTTCATCAGAATCATTTACATTCTTAAGCATTACGTATTCGAACGTTATTCTTTCTGAATTTGAAACTTTCGGATAGTTTTTAAGAGTTGCGAGCAAACTAGAAATATTCCACTTTTTATTTATAGGAACTAGTTTGTCGCGGATTTCATCAGTTGTAGCATGAAAAGAAATTGCTAGTTGGCAACCAATCTCTTCAGCGGTTTTGGCAATTTCTGGAACAACACCAGATGTTGAAAGTGTGATTCTTCTTCTTGATAAAGCAATTCCTTCGGGATCCATTGCTATTTTCATAGCATCACGAACATTATTGAAATTATAAAGAGGTTCCCCCATTCCCATTAAAACAACATTGGATAAAAGACGAGGCCCAATTTTAGGAGCTACTTGAGTTGGCCATTCACCTAAGTCATCTCGTGCCACTAAAATTTGGCCCACAATTTCACTGGAGGTTAAATTTCTAACCAGTCTTTGCGTGCCCGTATGACAGAAAGAGCAGGTTAGCGTACAACCTACTTGGGAACTTATGCAGAGAGTCCCTCTGCTCTCTTCTGGAATATAAACTGTTTCTATTTCGTGCCCGCCGTCTATTCGCATTAAATATTTACGTGTTCCGTCTTTGGAAATATTTTTTGAGATTATTTCGGGAACTGAAATCAAAAAATTTCTTTCAAGAGCTTCACGATACGTTTTGGCAAGGTTTGTCATTTTGCCGAAGTCGCGCACGCCTTTTTCATATATCCACTGCCATATTTGCCCAACACGCATATTTGCTTGTTTTTCGGGAGTGCCACTTTCTATTAGAACCTCGCGCAAAGAAGATCGAGTTAGCCCAACTATATTTAGATGTCCCTCAGGAACCTTTCTCGGAACTGTTACAAAATTATGTGTTAATATTTTTGATGTTTGAGTTTCTTCAGTCAAAATATTTCCCAGTCAAATTTTGTACTTGCGAGTTTAAAGCTGGCTAATTAATCGATGGTATATAGCTTATTTACAGCGTTTTTCGGCATCCTCTACTGCTGCTGTAAAGCCTAGTAAAGAAAAAGTGTCTTGTGTTTTGGTTCCACGTGACGAGTTTGCTGTTAGAATAGCCTTCGCACCCTTTTTCATTGCTTTAACTATCTTAATATCATCTTCATCAGATCGCGCCCAAGCCCATTCACCTTCAGTAAAGAGGGCAAAATTTGTTCCGTCTACATTTAATGTGACATTTGATCCATCGGCAAAAGGATATCCACCAGTAAAAGTTAATTGCCCATTAACTTTACTTTCTGGTCTAAAATTTACAAATAGAAGAATATCTCCTCTTTTTACGCTTACAATGCGCCCATCTCTCGTATTGATTGTTTCTTTGGGCTTAGATACGCTCCAACATTCTTTTGGATTATCTTCCACAAAAATACTCCAGTCTGTTTTATTTGCAACTTTGTTGCTGCTGGTTTCTTGTGCGTAAGTCTGTGTTGAAAGAATTATGCCAATAAAAGTGACAATTGTTTTTATTGATGCCAAAAGTCTTAAAAATTTCATAAACAACTGCTCCTTTATCAGTACCTGGGGGTGATGTAGATTTTTTCTTTATTTAGTCATGCCCGTTCAAATAGTATACTACTTTAATAGGACTCTAGCCTAAAATATGCTTCAGTTGAAACCCCTGAGAAAGTTAATTTATGAATAAAAGGTATATTATTTTATGAAACCAGAGATTATGTGCGAAATATGGCGCGGTTCTTATTTAGAATCTATCCATTCTGGTATGGCCGCAGTTTGCGATAAAAACGGCGATATAAGCCATCAATGGGGTGATCCAGACGCATTAATTTTGCCACGGAGCTCTGCAAAGATGGTGCAAGCTCTTCCCCTCATAATATCAGGAGCCGAGAAAGAATATTTGATTAAGGAAGATTTTCTAGCCCTTGCCTGTGCTTCACATAATGCTGCGGAAATACATATATCAAGAGTCCTCAGTTGGCTTTCCCATCTTGGTCTAAGTGAAAGCGATTTAAGATGTGGTCCGCAACCATCAAGGGATCCGCATGTTAAAAGTGAGATGCGTGAAAAAGGGCAGCCGCCTTGTCAAATTCATAATAACTGTTCTGGGAAACATGCAGGCTTTTTATCGGTTTCGCGCCATTTGAATGCTGGACCTGAATATACAGATCCACATCATCCGGTTCAACTTATGGTCATGGACATATTTCAAGAACTCACTCAAAATAAAGTTGATGGAATTGCAATAGATGGATGCTCGGCACCCAATCCCGCTATGCCTCTGTATTCTCTTGCTAAAGCCATGTCTTGGTTTGCTACAGCACATAGACGTAATGATGAGCTAAGCAAAGCTGCACTAAAGTTAAGAAATGCAATGGTTAATTATCCAGAGTTAGTGGCTGGAGAACGGCGGGCTTGTACGAATTTAATGAAGGCTTGCAATAAGAAAGCAATTTTGAAAACTGGAGCGGAAGGTGTCTTTATCGCTATTTTACCTGAGTTAGAGAAAGGGATTGCACTTAAAATATATGATGGGGGAACTCGAGCATCAGAATGTGCAATCGCTTCACTACTTATACAATTAGGCGTCCTTAATCCTAATCATCCAACTGCATTAGCTTACACGCATGCCCCGATATTGAACTGGCGAGGGATAGAGACTGGTTTTATGAAAGCAAGTAATTCGTTTAAGTTATGATTATTTTATTTAATAAGCCATTTAACGTTCTTTCTCAATTTACCGATAACTCAAACTATTCAAATGAAAGGCAAACGTTATCAGACTTCATAGACATTAAACAGGTTTATTCGGCAGGAAGGTTGGACTTAGATAGTGAGGGCTTAGTAATATTAACCGATGACGGTAGACTGCAATCAAAGATATCTTCACCT
>CEWG01019388.1_pt1 | contig 11850 bp, 12 predicted proteins | sample 361411 | NCBI WGS metagenome assembly CEWG01 (sample SAMEA2622173, study PRJEB7988) | marine metagenome | biome: marine biome (ENVO:00000447); feature: surface water layer (ENVO:00002042); material: "saline water (ENVO:00002010), including plankton (ENVO:xxxxxxxx)" | depth 5 m | reverse complement strand
CAAAAGTGTAAATTTGACAATTATATTTAAACAACAATCTATTTGATTTTAAAAAAATTAGTACTCATTTAAAAGTTAATCTTTCTAATAGTCATTATCAGCAACACATATACCCAAACAACGTATCCCATTTGAAGCAGTCCTTTTGCAGTGATTACATAAAATCTTTTCTTTATCTAGAGAAGCTCGAGATTCTTTTTTAGTCATATCACTCATCAAACTTAGATTGAGATCATAAACTTCCATTATTATTATTTTTACTTGAATTGATACTAACAACAAGAGAAGGGTTCGTGTTAGAGGATGGTATGTCCATAATCTTTACAGTTTCTTTTGGTTCATTAATAACTTCAATTTCTTTAGGATTCTCATCAACAGCACACGCCTCTAGGGCTTCTCTCAAAAGAGAATCAAAAGTTGCCCCGGGTAATCTATGTCTTGCAACTTCAAGAAAAGTTCTTGGCAATGATTCAGAAGCAGCATCTCTTAATGCCGGATTATTCTTTCTATGATCTTGCTCTTCTTCTATTGATTTAATAAATCTAAGTGTTACATCTCTTTTCGTCGAAGCTTTGATCAAAGTATCGTTTTCAGGATTTGTAGAATTTGTTTCATTCTCAAGATCACTAAGCCTTTTCTCAAGACTATTTAAAACTTCATTAGCTTCTTTACTTATATGAGCTAATTGTCCGTCAGATAAATTTGGTAAATCAGCGACAAAAACCTTGCCATGATCTCTTAAAGTTAAAAAAGTTGGACGAGGTCCTTGATTTTGGCGCCCATTAAAATCTGAATTATTACCTGTTGGTCTTTTAGGAGGTGTAGGTCCTGCTGAACTACGTCTACGTGTAATTCTTTGATTATTTTCAAAGGGCATTGAATTAAAGGTAAATCTACTTACTTAAATCTCCGATATAACTCGGCGGTAGTTTTATTATATTACACCTAACTTTTTCATTTGTGTAGATAAATTTAATTTGTAATTTCTCAAAAAAAGTTTATTCAAGTAATTTAAATTATTATTTCAGGTAAAAAATTATTTTGCTTTAAGTTATCTTTCTTAAGAACCTTTCCTAATACCCAACTTGATATATCGTTAGCAGCACAAATATTTAAAATATCATCCTTATATTTACTATCAATTATTACACAAAACCCAATCCCAAGATTAAAAGTATTCCAAAAATCTTGTTCGGGAATCTGACCAATATCCTTCAAAAATTCAAATAAGATAGGAATTTGCCAAGATTTCTTGTCTATGTATGGAATAAAATGAGAAGGCATACACCTCGGTAAATTTTCCGGGATTCCTCCTCCAGTTATATGAGACATTCCCTTTATTTCAATATTCTGCGATAAAATTTGATTCACAACTTTAAAATAAATTTTTGTAGGCTTTAATAATTGATCATAAAAATCTAAGTGATATTTTTTTTCAAATTGCTTATCAATTTGATTATTATTGTCAATTATTTTTCTTATTAAACTAAAACCATTACTATGAATTCCGTTACTTTGTAATGCAATTATCAAATCATTTTCACGTATTTTTTTACCATTAATTAATTTTTCTTCGTCAACTATACCAACACAAAATCCTGCCAAATCATATTTATTCTTTGAGTAAAATCCTGGCATCTCTGCAGTTTCACCGCCAAGTAAAGAGCAGTTATTTTCTCCGCAACTATGTGCAATACCTTTAACAACCTCCAATAATTGATTTTTGTCAAGTTTACCAGTGGCAATATAATCAAGAAAAAATAAAGGTTTTGCACCAGTTGTAATTATATCGTTTATACACATTGCTACTAAATCAATACCTACTCCAAAATGAAAGTTTTTGCTTTGCGCTAATTCTAATTTTGTACCAACACCATCAGTACCCGATACTAATACAGGTTTTTTTAAACCCTCAAGAGGTATTTTAAATAGACCGCCAAATCCTCCAATCCCCTCCATGACATTAGATGAGTGAGTTAACTCAACAGCTTGTTTAATTTCTGAGACAAATTCTCTCCCAGCCTCTATATTTACTCCTGATGTTTTGTAATCCATAAAATAAAAATGATAGACTTCACCTATATAGATATTCCTCCGTAGATTACTTTTGTCCAGTAATTATTTATTAAATAGATTTATTTTTTAAAACAACGTGAATAAAATTATAACAAAAACAGCAGATCTTGAACAATGGCGACTAAATCTCAAAAGTGATATTAACTTTATCCCAACAATGGGAAATCTTCATGATGGTCATCAAAAATTAATATCAACTGCAAAAAGTTCAAATTTCAATACCAACTTAGTAAGTATTTTTGTTAATCCACTTCAATTTGACAGCAAAGAAGATCTGAAAAGCTACCCTAAAACTCTTGATAAAGATAAAGAAATTGCTTTTTCTTCTGGGGCAGATGTGATTTTCATTCCAAATACAGTTGATATATATCCTCCCAATAATAAAAATATAATTTACTTGAAAGCTTCTAAAGAGTTATCTTCAGCTTTATGTGGACTAACAAGACCAGGTCATTTTGATGGGGTTTGCACTGTTGTTTATAGATTACTAAAACTAGTACAACCCAAGAATCTTTTTTTAGGAGAAAAAGACTGGCAACAACTATTAATTATAAAAAATCTTATAGAAGAAAAAGAATTAAACATAAATATTGTCTCTGTTCCTACTGAAAGAGATTCTGATGGTGTTCCATTTAGTTCGCGTAACAAGCTTTTGTCTGAGAATGAAAGACAAATGCTCAAATTATTTTCAAATGAGCTTTCCCAGGCTAAACAAATATTTAAAAAATTTAAAAAGATAAACTTAAAACAACTAACAAAAAAGCTCCAATCAAAAAATATTTCAATTGAATATCTAGAACATCTTCACCCCTATAGTTTTCAAAAAGTTCAAGCTAAAGATAATATTTCAATTTTAGCTGGTGCGATAAAATGTGGGAAAACAAGATTAATTGATCACGTTTTTCTTATGAAAAGAAATCCAATTATTGCTATTGATGGGCCAGCCGGTTCAGGAAAAAGTACCATAACAAAATTAATTGCCAAGGAGTTAAATATTTTATATCTAGATACTGGAGCAATGTATAGAGCACTTTGTTGGCTCTTAATAAAAGAAAGGGTTAACTATAATAAAGAATCAGAATTAAACAAAATTCTTAGTGAAGTTTCAATTATTTTCAAGCCAAATTCTCTATCTCATCAAGATGTATTCATCAATAATTTTTGTGTTACTGAAGAAATTCGTTCACAAGAAATAAGTTCTATTGTTTCTAAAATTTCTTCAATAAAAAACATTAGAGAATTTTTGGTAAATGAACAAAGAAAAATTGGAGAATTAGGCGGCCTAGTAGCGGAAGGCAGAGATATAGGAACAACTGTTTTTCCAGATGCAGAACTTAAAATATTTCTAACTGCAAGTATTGACGAGAGAGCAAGAAGAAGAAAGTCTGAATTAGAACTAAGAGGCTCTAAAGAAATAGACTTCAATGAATTAAAAGAACTTATTAAAAAAAGAGATTTTGAGGACTCCACAAGAGAAATTTCACCCCTCAAAAAAGCTAACGATGCAATTGAACTTATTACTGATGGGTATTCAATTAATGATGTGGTAGAAAAAATTATAGCTATCTATAATGCAAATATTCCTAAAGAGATACAGACCGAATAATCTAACAAATTGTATCTAAAAAACCACTTACAGAGTCTTCTAAAATATCAAGGACATGATCAAATCCCTCATCCCCTCCAAAGTAAGGATCAGGGACTTCTTTCTCTTCAAAAGCAGATCTAAATTTTTGTATCTTATTTATTGATGAAAAATCCGATAATGATTTACGAAATTTGAGATCATTAATATTGTCAAAATTGGAATCATCCATTGTTATTATATAATCAAATTTTTCAAAATCTGTAGCATCTATTTGCCTAGCTCTACTCAAAATTTCAACTCCCCTTTTTCTTGCTGCTATTCTCATTCTACTATCGGCTTTCTTCCCAATATGCCAACTTCCAGTACCTGCAGAATCAACAAGGAAACTATCATTTATACCTTTTTTGTTAATTAAATCAATAAATATTGCCTCCGCAGCAGGTGACCTACAAATATTGCCTAAACATACAAAAAGTACCGATTGTTTTTTCATTTAATTTAAATATCCAAAATTATAAAACTTTATTAGTAGAGAATAATACTTTATTAATTAAAGATTCAGTAAAATCTTTACCAAATAAATTTGATAACATAGGTCTTGCTGGATCTTTATCTCTTCTGTAATTTAAATAATCATTTTGACCATTTATTAACTGATCCTGAATATCTCGATTAACCTTTTCACTCTCAAAAAGAGTTTTGAGATACAATTGCAAATATTCTTTGAAAGAATAATAAAGCTGATTTTCGATCAAATAATCGCTATCTGGTTCTTTTGGTAATCTTGACCAAATCAATCCAGGAGAAAAAAATCTTGCTACATTTTCAGACATTTTTTCAGCAACTGGGAGATTTAGATGACAGGTCTTTTTTAGTTTTGCTAGTTGATTTAGTAATTCATCAGTAAACTGATTTTCTACTTTTAAAGATGGCTGAAAATCTAAAACTAATAGATGACTTTTAGGTAAAGTAACAAAATCCACACCTAAGAAGGGAACATTATATCTAGTATTTGGAATAATTAAAAAATTCAATACAGAATAGTTTGGACTGTTAATACATACAGCTCTTGCAAAGTTAATTCTTTTCTGATGAGTTGCTCCCCAAGTTAAAAGATTGACATTGCTTTTTGATATTTTTGAACCATAAGTTGATTCTTTGTAAGAAAAATCAGAAGGTATTTTATATTCAACACAGTGATATTCATATAATTGAGAAATTAAGAATTTAATAAAAATAGACCATCGCCATTTCTTGCTATAAAAAATAGTATTTTGAATTAGCATTTAATTGATAGAATTATTATTTAAGGTAAAAAGAAAATTATTAATAAAATTTTCAGTCCATGTTTCACCGAAAAAAGATTTAAATAATTTATCGGCAGGATCTTTTTCAGCACAGTATTTATCGTAATCTATTTGATTATTTTTAATTTGTTCGAAATTTAAGAATTGATTATCTTGATTAGATTTATTGATTCTCAAATAATCACTTACAAATAAAGAAAAAATACTATTCAAATCTCGATCAAGATTTAATTTATTACCTCTACAAATCATGACCCATGGCGAAAAATATTTCTTTGAGTCGTAAATATTTCTCATTTTACTATTATCAAATAAAGCATATTGTCTTTTTATAAAATCTAAACTTGAGCAGTATTTCTGCAGATATCTCTTTTCTTGAATTAATGGTTGATAATCAAAAATGGCTAACAATTTTTGAGAAGTCCCAAACCATAAAATATCAGCACCTAAAATAGGTAATTCACTTTTGAAATTTGGATAAGCAACAGTATTAAAAACTTGAAGCTTATCTCCTCCATCTAAATTCGTAACCCTCCACTTTCTGTATTGTGGGGTTTCAAAAAGCCAATTTTTGATAATATATTTCGAGTCTGAATTATGATGCTCTTTAAATTCTTTTGATATTTCTAATTCTTGCCCATCTAGAACTTCAATATTAGTTTTTACAAAATTTTTAAATGATTCAAACATAAATATTAATTTTCTGTACTCCCTTTCCTAACTTTCTTTGAAATATAATTAAAGACAATTTTACCTAAAACAGATATCAAGTTGCCTTCAAGCTCCTTAAACATTTCCATATTATATTTAAAAGCTTGATTAGCTTCATCAATTATTTGATCAGCAATAATTTGATTTATTGGGAGTTGATTCAAAGTTTTAGAATATTCTTCTTTAAATTTTTTTTCATCATCAATATTTTCAAATTCATAAAAATTTAAGCCATTATTTCCTTCCAAATTTAAGGCCTTTTTTGCTATTTTCTTTAAAATTTGCCCTCCAGACAGATCTCCAATATAGCGAGTATAGTGATGTCCTACCAATAATTCTGGTGATTGTTGAGCTACGAAATGAATTCTATTGACATATTCTTTGGCTGATTTAGAAATACTAATTTCATCCTGCCAATTATCCCCAAAATAAAATTTCAGGTCATTCTCAAGCGTTTCTTTTCTAAATAATGATTTAAAGCCTATAGGTTTTATTACGGGATGTTCCTCTTGAACCAATCTTTCAATTTCTTCTTCCATAGCTTGATAAACAAAGTACAAATCACTTATCAGTTTTCTATATGATTTTTTTTCAACAACACCTTTTAAAAAACAAGCCACAAAGCCAGTATTTTCAGCCATTGTATGAGACTTTTTTGTGCCTTCCCTTAATTGTCCTGCTAGAGCAACTGTCATTTATGAATTTTAAGATTTATACATATATTTAATCTACAACTAAAATATATAAAGCAGCTAATTTTTGTTACCAGCGGATGTTTTAGAGAATAATTTATAAAGTTCTTTGCACACTAAAAAAAGGTTATCTTTTTGTTCCTTTTGAGGTAAATGAGTACCTGTCATCTCCCACTCGCCAATAGTAGCTACTCTCCATCTCTCCGCAGGAATTATCATTCCACGCATTATTATGCCTAATAATTTAGGTACTCCATTTTCACAATTTTTTTCAATTCTCAACTGAAGTAGCACCGCTCTGCATTCTATGCTGGGACTCCAGCCAGGAAAATGAAAAGCAAAATCAAGAGTATCTAACCAATCTTTATCATCTGAATTATCCCATGGACTAAAATTAACACTCGCATCCGGAAAATATTTACGAAATAATGCAGCAGTAGTTGCTACCTTATTAGCTATTTCAAAATTGCTAACATTTGAACTTGCATTCATAAATTGTTAAAACCTTTGACCGAAAATGACATAATTTCTTTCGCCTTGCTTATTAAATTCTTTTTCTTTTAAGAAAGGTGTTGAAATGCTGATTAACAAACTATTCTTTATTCACATTTGAATAATTCATTTCTAGGTTTTAACGAATATTCTTAATTTCAATTTAAAATACTTAAAAATCTAAATTATTGATTTTTTACTAATCAATCCAGTGCTATGCCTAAATTTGAAAAATTAAGTTTACCTTCAAAAGGAGAGTTGATTACTTTTGATAAAGGCAAGCCTAATGTGCCTAATAATCCAATTGTACCTTTTATAAGAGGTGACGGCACTGGGATAGATATATGGCCAGCAGCTCAGATCGTTCTTGATGAAGCAATAAAAAAAAGTTATGGAGATGAAAGAAAAATTAATTGGTTCAAAGTATATGCAGGCGATGAAGCTTGTGAATTATACGGAACTTATAACTATTTACCAAAGGATACTATAGAAGCCATCAAACACTTTGGAGTTGCAATTAAAGGCCCTTTAACAACTCCTGTTGGAGGAGGCATTAGATCTTTAAATGTTGCATTAAGGCAAATTTTTGACTTATATAGCTGTGTTAGACCATGTAAATACTACTCAGGAACACCTAGTCCCCATAAAAATCCACAAAATTTAGACGTAATTGTTTATAGAGAAAATACAGAAGACATTTATATGGGTATTGAATGGGCAGCCGATGATAATACTTGTATTGATTTGATTAATCATTTAAATAATGTGGTCATTCCAAATAGTGAAAATTTAAAAAATAGATCTATACCAAGCGGTTCAGGTGTCGGAATAAAGCCCGTTAGTAAAGCAGGAAGTCAAAGGCATATCAGAAAGGCTATTGAACATGCAAAAAGATTATCAGGAAATAAAAAGCATGTAACTCTGGTTCATAAAGGCAATATCATGAAATATACCGAAGGTGCATTTAGAGATTGGGGATATGAATTAGCAGTAAATGAATTTAGATTAGACTGCATTACGGAAAGAGAAAGCTGGATTTTAGACAATATTCAAAAAACTCCAGGAATTTCCATCGAAAATAGCGCCAGAAAAATAGAACCTGGGTTTGACAAGCTAACCAATAATAAAAAAGCATTTATTTGCGAAGAAATAAAGGAAGTAATAGCTTCAATATCAAATTCTCATGGTGATAATAAATGGAAAAAGCTCATTATGGTTGATGATCGAATTGCTGATAGTATTTTCCAACAAATTCAAACAAGGCCACAAGAATATTCGATTCTTGCGACATTGAACTTAAACGGAGATTATCTTTCTGATGCCGCTGCTGCAATTGTGGGAGGATTAGGTATGGCCCCAGGAGCAAATATTGGAGATAATTCCGCAATTTTTGAAGCAACACATGGAACAGCTCCCAAGCATGCAGGATTAAACAAAATTAATCCGGGTTCAGTAATTCTTAGTGGAGTAATGATGCTTGAATATTTTGGTTGGAATGAAGCAGCTGATCTGATAACTTCTGGTATAAGTAAAGCTATTGAAGAAAAAAAAGTCACCTATGATCTGGCACGCTTAATGGAACCAAAAGTAGAGCCACTATCATGTAGTGATTTTGCTGAAGCAATTATCTCAAATTTTTAATTTGTAATGTTTTTGTTTTCTAAAATACTCCATACATTTCCCAATGAATCTTGATCGCCAATATTACCAGGAAATGTCACGATTGGAAGTATTTCATCATTGTCAAGTTTGAAAGTCACTAAAGAAACCCCAGTAATTATTTGTCCATGCAAATAAACATAATTTGCTTTAAATCCATTACTCAGAATAGTATTTGAAGTAATTCCCCCTTTAGATACTAAATAACCAATTTCATTTTTTAAATCTGAAACTAATTCAGAGATGAAATTAGCGAGTGAATTATAAAAATTTACTTGCTCAATATTGTTACCTAAGGATAATTCTGTTCTTGAGGTAAACAATACGGGAGTATTTCCTTTATTTAAAATGGTTTTTATATCAACTAATAATTTGTTTTTATAAACACTTAATTGATCCTGATTATTTTTTAACGAGAACATTAAAGAAAACTCAAAAACATCCAATTTAATTGGTTTACAATCACTAATTTCTAAAAGTTTTTTTAGTTGTATTGTTGTAAGTTCCACAAAAGACCCTACAACTATTAAACCTGGCAAAAAATTTTTTTCATTATTTTTTATTCTGAGATGAGAGTAAAAAAGTGGTTTTTGATAATTACTTTTTATCCCAGAAATTGAACTTATAAAACTTGCAGCAGTTCTAAAAAGAAATTTTTTTTGTTTACTTAATTTACTTATTGCCAAAGAAAATTGTTTCAGTTGAGAGTAATTCTCAACATCTACAATTACGTGAGAGTTATTTTTCAAATTTCTTAGCTTTTTAAAAACACTATTTTTTTCATTAGTTTTAAGAACTTTTAATTCGGATAATTTTAAATTTTTAATATCATTTAAATTGATTTGAAATTTACTTTTCTGAAATAATAAATCTCTCACGTTACTAGTTTTAAATCCAAAAATTTTATCTTTGGCAAAAATTGTTTTGCTTACCGGAACATTATCGACAAAATGTATTCCGTCAATCGTATACCTTTTACCTTCAACAAATGCTGGTATATGGAAAGTAGCATCAAAGGGTCCCAAACAATTATTAATGACATTAGGTTCTAAAAAATTATGTCCTCGAAGAGTAGAATCGCCTCTACTTACAATAATAAATTCTTGTTTAAATGATTCATTGGAGATTATTTTTTTAAGGACAGTGCAAATTTCTTCTAATCTCAATTTTGCATCTTTTTCTGATAAAGATCTCGTGTTAGCCAAAATAAAAAATAGATTAGATTTACTTTTAAATCCTTTGACTAGAGTAGAATAATCCCATTTTAAAAGTAATAAACAATTATTTACCGTTTGAGAACCTGTTGGGTCATCATCGATCACTATCACTTTCATAAGTATCCGAAATTATGTAAAAGAATGGATTTGTATTGAGGCGTGTAACTTTTGAAAAGAATTGGGAGGAATCATAATTTTTCTTAATCCATCAACTAAAGAATTTCTAGGGCTAGTCCATGGTTCAAGACATACCATTTTTCTAGGCGGATCACTCCAAATGACACCCAAATCAAAAGGCGAGGGATTTATTAAAGTAACTTTTCTTTTAAACAAATGATCACGAAATGAAATTATGCCTGAGGTATACATCAGTAAATCAATTCCATTATTAATATTTTTTAACTCATTAAAAGTATTTCTTAAACAATTACTTTTTTGATCCTGACAATTTAGCGGGTAATTTCTAAAATCTAAGTTTTTAAAATCTGAAATATTGAAATAAGGATGTAATCCAAAATTGACTGGCATCTCACTATTCGTTTTGTTTTGGATATTAATTTCAAATTTTAAGCAATTAATTTTTAGGACAACCTCAATTTTAAGTTCAAAACTATAAGGATAATATGTTTTAGTTTGTTTACTATCTTTTAAAGTTAACAATAGAGAATTTCTTTGATGGTTTAAGCAGTATTTCCATTTCAAATTCCGTGCAAAACCATGCTGCATAAATGGCATATAATTTCTACCGAATAAAGAGTCAGGGAGATCAAGATTTCCACAAATTGGAAAAAGGATTGGTATTCCTCCTCTAATACTTTTTGTCTTATCACGGAATCTTTTTTCATCAAAATAAAGTATTTCTTTTTCATCAGACACCCAATTAGTTATGAGACCTCCCCTTTCAGGACAGAATTTAATATAGTTATTTTTATCTAATTGAAAAATATAAACACTTTCGTTTTTACTGACTAAATTAATTTCCACAGGCAATCTTAAATAGAATCTACCCAATCAAGTATGTGCTTATTGACTAAATCAGGAATTTCATCATGAGGACAATGGCCAGCATCTAATATAATTTCTGTGGTATTTTTTGGCGTAAACTTTTTATATAAATTTCTTTTTTTTGGAGTATTCATCCATGGGTCTTTGCCTCCCCATAGCAATAATAAAGGGGAGTCAAGTTTTGAAAATAACTTATCTAAAGGCAATCCTTGAGGACCAGAAGGATTGAATACACTTCTAAAGACATTAAAAGCTCCATAATCTAAAGATGGATTTCTTATTGAATTTACTAAAAATTCATCAACATTTTTTTTGTCAACATAAACTTGATTCAAAGTTTTTTTTATATTTTTTGGATTTCTCATATTTTCAAAAATTAAACGTTGTAATACAATGTTTTTCAAAAATATTCCCGCAACCGTTTCAATTGAAGTTTGAAGTACATTTTTTTTAACTGTTTTTTCTTCGCTAAAATAACCTGCAGCATTTAACAAAATTACTCCTGCAGAAAGTTCATTTAATTCTGCACCAGCTGCTAATGCTGCATAACCTCCCAATGAATTACCAACAATAATTGTAGGTTTATTAATTTTTTCTCTTACATAAGCAATAACTTGGTCTTTCCATAAGGATCCTGAATACTCAACATCTACTGGCTTAGGGCTTTTCCCAAAACCCAGAAGATCAATTGCATGAACTTCATATTTATTACTCAAAACAGGTATATTAAATCGCCAATGATCAGTAGAAGCTCCAAAACCATGTATTAATAAAATCGCACAATCTTGAGATGAAGCATTTTCCTGAGGTTTTGCTGAAACAGTATGTATTGGGTAGTTTAAAAAATTCCAAGAAAAATTTACTTCTTTTTCTATTAATGCAGATTTGTCCATTTACCAAATTAATTTTATTGAGTAATTCTAATAAATTTATTCATTAAAGAAGACCTACTGGATCAGCCGCAACATCATCTGAAATTTTATTATCACCGCCTGGGGGTTTATCTTTTAAAACAATTCTTAAAAGAACAGGAGCAAGGAATGTAGTTCCAATCACCATTAATAGAATTGCCGCCTCAAGAGAGGGAGTTAAGAGACCAGCAC